>Ga0187854_10000071_pt1 | contig 148251 bp, 119 predicted proteins | sample June2016WEW_6_15_FD_132445 | JGI IMG/M metagenome (GOLD analysis project Ga0187854, IMG submission 132445) | Peatland microbial communities from SPRUCE experiment site at the Marcell Experimental Forest, Minnesota, USA - June2016WEW_6_150 | ecosystem: Environmental > Terrestrial > Soil >... | reverse complement strand
GGCGCGCACAAGAGCGGCCACTACGTCTACTATAAATGCACGCACTCCAAGGACAGGAACTGCCCCCAGGACATCTTCCGCGAGGAAGAAATAGACCGGATGTTCGCGGAGAACCTGGGAAAACTCTATGTCGACAAGGCTATCGCCGAAAAAATCCGCGAAGAATTGAAGCGATCCCACACCGACCAGCAGGCGAGCGACAAGAGAGAGCTGCAGCGGTTGCGTTCAGAAGAGACGCGGAAGACGAACCACATCAACCTGCTTTATCAAGACCGTCTGGACGGCACCATCACGAAGGAGCAATACCTGGAAAGGCAGGCCGTGATCCAGCAGGACCTGCGGAACATCCAGGTTGACATCGAAAAACTGGGCCGCTATAACGCGAAATATCGAGAAGAAGGCTCGGCCATCATCGATTTGCTCAAAGGCTTCAAGAAAATCTACTTGGCCGCCGACGTCGAGGGAAAAGCAGCCATCCTCAGCGCCGTCGTCGACAGAGCCACCCTCAGGAACGGTGACCTCTTCATTTCTTGGAAAAAACCCTTCGATGTCCTGTTCATTCTCGGTGAAGGGGTTCCAAGAAGACAAGAATGGCGTGCCTGAGAGGATTCGAACCTCCGACCTTTGGATCCGGAGTCTAATGGTGTCCCACGCTATCTAGCTGATAAATATAATAATACAGTAGCTTGATTTTTCGCTCGTGCCACATTTGTGCCACTCGTGGAATCCCTACAAGGGACCTTATCCCATGCGAAACAATGGGCCAAATCGGGAGAGCTCCTCAAATCTGTGATGCCTGTCGAGGAGTATGGACCAAACCGGGGGATAAACTCAGGCCGCAATCTTGAAGATGAGGCGGAGCAGGAGATAGAACGCTCCGCCGATGAGGCCTGCCCCGGGGATTGTGAAAATCCAGGCCCAGACGATATTGAGGGTCACTCCCCAGCGGACGGCCGACAGGCGCTTGGTCGCCCCGACCCCCGAGATGGCCCCGGTTATGACATGCGTAGTGCTGACGGGGACGCCCATGTATGTGGCCAGGAAGATGCTCACGGCGCTGGCCGTCTCGGCGCAGAACCCGTCGATCGGGCGGAGCTTCGTGATCTTCTGCCCCATCGTCTTGACGATCCGCCAGCCGCCGGACAAGGTTCCCAGGGCGATGGCCGCATAAGAGCTGAGGACGATCCAAAAGGGGATATGAAACGTCTTCATGTAGCCCGCCGAGAAGACGAGGCTGGCGATGATGCCCATGGTCTTCTGAGCGTCGTTGCCGCCGTGGCCGAGGCTGTAGAGGCAGGAGGAAATGAGCGTGAGTTTCCGGAACCATGGGTTGATTTGGGCGGGCTGCTTCTTCTGACCGATCCTGACCACGACCCAGATGAAGACAACGCCGAGGACTAGGCCGAGCAGCGGCGCGAGGAAGATGAAAATGATCGTCTTCACCCAGCCGTGGGCGATGATCACGCCCAGTCCGGCCTTGGCGATCGCGGCACCGGCATAGGCGCCAATGAGGGCATGCGAGGAGCTCGTCGGAAGACCGAGAAGCCAGGTCAAGAGGTTCCAGGAGATTGCCCCGAGGAGCCCGGCGAAGACGACGATGGGCGTCACAACGGCAAGGTCGATCATCCCCGCGCCGATCGTCTGGGCCACGGCCGTCCCGAAGACAAGGAAGGCGACGAAGTTGAAAAAGGCCGCCCAGGCGACGGCCTGCCTCGGGCTCAGGACCTGGGTCGAGACGATCGTGGCGATGGAGTTGGCTGCATCATGCATGCCGTTGGTGAAGGCGAACGCCAAGGCGACCAGAACGATGAGGATTACGAGGAGGAGGCTTGCGGCGGGCATGGAACTCAGCCTGTTTTAACGATGACGCCCTCGACGACGACGCTTACTCCCTGGCGGATCGGGGCGGAGGATTTCCGGTCCCTAGCGAAGAAGCGGAGTTTCATGGGGGCGTTCCCAAGGGCTGGAATATACAAGGGGGGCGGCGGGTTGTCAATTCAAAGCTCCAAGGGGGAAGCCCCCTCCTTGAATTCGCCGGTCCTGATGAGCCGCTCGATCTTGTAGGCCCCGAGCTTACGGGCCTTGAGGAATCCGTCCCATGCCGCTTCGGCCAGCCGACCGTTCTCCCTGAGGTCGAAGAGCCATTCCCCGCACGCCTCTAATGGCCCCGCGGGGCTGACGCCGGCATGGATCTCCCGGAGCCATCGCTTGTTGAGCTCCTCGTGCGCTCCGATCGGATCGGCCATCAGAATGGGCAGTCCCAGGCCGCAATAGAATGCCAGCTCGCTGGGTTTGGTCCAGAGGACGTCGGTCCGGCGCAGGTGGGCGTTGAATCGATCGAGATAGGCGTAGACGTCCTGGTCGTAGACGATCTGGAGGCCCCGATCTATCTCGCCGCGCAGGCCCTTTTCGCTGATGTACCCGAGGACGTGCTCGAAGACCTTCTTCTGGATCCCACAGGATAGCGTCAGGCGGACCTCTTCCTTCCGGATGCGGTCCCCGAGGCCCGCCAGGATCTTTTTGACCATCTCGGTCTGGGCACCGGCGCCGCCGATGGCGAACATCACCGTGAAATGACGCGCACGGTCCGTGGGCACGGAGTCATAGCCGAGCCAGCCGAGCACGGACCGCTCGTGATAAGAGAAGAACTTGCCGGCCGGGTCGAGCCGGAGCAGGCGCTCAAACAAATCGGCCTTAAGGACCTCGAGCCCCGTTTCCGACCCGATGTTCTCCTTGGGCAGGGGAAAGCCCGTCATGAGGATGGCCTCGTCGGGAACGCCGTAGGCCAGGAGCCTGCGGCGCACCTGGGTGCAGGGCGCCAGGTATCTGATCCGGCTTGTCTTGGGATCCTCAGGGACCCAGACCCTATTGAAGTCCGCGTCGCAGATGAGCAGGTACTGGTCCTGCTGTGGTCCGGGGACCGGCGGCTCGAGCGTATCCATCGCGACCGCCGTGGCATAGAACGTGTGGATGGCCGGATACGGAGCGGTGGCCAGCTTGTCCCGGAGGCTGCGGCAAAGCCCCCGTTTTTGGACCAGGCGCTTGAGAAACTTCACAGCGAGGTTCGGCCTGGACTGGTCGGATTTCGGGTAGTACGGGCGGATGCGCTGGACCGCGAGCAACAACCCGACCAAGGCCTTGCCGATGATAGGGATCGCTCCGGCCTTCGACGAAGCGTAGTAAATGCGGCGCAGACGCCGCCAGATGCCATACTCGGGGTCGGGGGTCGTCCGGCGCGAGCCGTAGATGACCACCCCTTCGTGGGTGAGGTCGCCGCAGGGGGTAGGCCGCCCGGAGATGGCCTAGGCCCATCAGGACGGTGACGACCCATGCCTTATCATGCGCCCTCATAGACGAGATTATCCACGTTCGCAGGGATGCGAATCAAGGTGTTCCTGCCGATGGCGATCCGGCCGCTCCGCCATTCGACCTGACGGCTGAAGAACGGGGTGAGGTAGACGGCGAAGAAAACGAGGTCTTTGGCCACGACAGCGGCCGGGAACAGGAGATGGTTCCTGAGGTGGTGGGCGTCCTCGGGGTTAACGAAGAGGAAGTTCGCGTACTCGACGGCGACTTTGATGGCCGACGTGAGGGCGAGGACGACCCAGCCGCGCCGGCCGAAAACCGCCCATCCGACGAGGGCGATGACGATCGGATTGAGGAGGATCTCCGCGAGATAGACGGGCCGCCGAAGGTGGTAGCGGAGCTTTGCCCAGCGTGACATCCGCTTGAAGAAGCTCTTGAGCGTGGCCGTCTGGTTGACGTTGGTCACCCAGGTGCAGTTCGTCGATACCCGGAAGCCGCTTTTCGTGAACGCCTCGCCCAGGAGAAAATCCTCGGCCAGGTAGTCCTTGAAGTAGCCAAAGCCCCCGAACGTTTCCAGGGCCTCGCGCTCGATGAGGATGGACTTCCCGACGATGATGGCCTGACGTCCCAAGAACCAGGAGGCGATGACGCTCCCCGAGGTAAAGAAATTGAGGCTCGAGTTCTCCATCAGGCTGGCGAACGACCGGCTCGATGAGCCCCGGATCGGAGAGAACACGACCTTAGCGTCGTGGGCGAGGTGTTCGTCGACGAGCCGGCGAAGAGCGTCGGGAGCTACCCGGACATTGGAGTCCGTCGCCCAGAAGAGGCCGCCGCAGCTCTTCGATTCCAGGCTGGCCAGCTTGTGGATCTTGGGATTCTCGAAGGGCGGATGGCCGGTCGCCACGATGCTGGTTCGGATCTGGGGATGGCAGGCCTGGAGGTCCCTCAGGATGGCGACGCACGGATCCTTGAAGTCGTCGACGGCGAAGAGGACCTCATACGCGGGGTAATCGAGATGGTAGAACGACTCCAAGTTCGCGGCCATGTCGTCGTCGATGTTCTTGACCGGCTTGAGGAGGCTGACGAACGGGTATTGGCGGACTCCCGTGCCGGCCGTCTTCCTGCCTCGGCGAAAGGCCACCGTGAAGGCCGTGAAAAGGCAAAGAACCACGCCCGAAAAGGCCAGGATGACAAGAATCAAGGTTTTCATCGCTTCCATTCTGCCCGAGGTCGGTGAATTCCCGATGAAGGGACGGTTAATTCTCTGTTCAGACCGGCCTTTATCGAAAATTGACCGTTCCTTCATCGTCCCTTAGCCTGGCCGGGGGAAAATGGGCTTGAAAGAAAATGAGTAAACCTCTACCGACCGATAAAAGAACGCCGGGGATCCTAGATCCCCATCAGGCCCGGACCCTGCTGGCCGAAGGGTGGCAGGCGGCCGACCTCCATGTTCACACGCTCCACTCCTACGATGTCATCCCGACCTGGCAGGTCGATCCGCTATACGTCTATCTCGAGGCCCGCCAGCTCGGCATGAGCTATGTCGCCTTCACGGACCACGACACGATGGCCGCCTATGATCAGATTGGCTGGACACGCGAAGGCCTCGTGCCGGCCGTCGAGGTCAAGATCCTCGACCCCCGGAATGTGGGCCACACAATCCACGTCAACATCTACACGATTAACCGTCGGCAGTTCCAGGAGATCGAGGAGATCGCGGGTAAGGCCCACGACGTCGTGACGCTGGCCGGGTATCTCAGGGCTGAAGGCCTCCCCTTCGTCTTCAACCACCCCTTCTGGCACGAGCCGGAAGAGAAGCCCAATCTCAGGGCCGTCCTCGACGTCGCCCGCCTGTTCCCGGTCCTCGAATACAATATGGGCCGCATCGGCCGAATCAATGCCCAAGCGCTCCGGCTCGCGAACTCCCTCTCGAAAGGCATCGTGGCCACGACGGACAGCCACGTCGGGGAGATAGGACGGGCCTTCACCCTGGCCCGCAGCGACTCGTTCAAGGAGTTCTTCGATCAGATCGCCGCCCGGGAATCCCATCTGTGCCCGGCCGACCTGACTCTCCCCCGCCTCAAGGAAGAAACGTCGCTCCGGATTCGTCGTCTGTTCGACAAGACGGGCTGGCTCCACCCCAAGGAGTCGCTGACGATGGACACGGGGAACGCGATCCTGGACGGGATTATCAGCCAGGTGGCGCGGGAGGGATCGGGAACCCCGGGGCTTTCATGTTGGCTTCTCAAGAAGGCCGTCGAGGCTCTCTCAGGTTCGGGCATTCCCGGCACTCTCTACCTCCGCTACCAGAACAGCCTCGCCGACCGGGTTGGCCGGCTCCTGGAGAGCGCTGGAACCGCCGGATGAGGCATCGCCGGGTGTCCTGTAATTCCTGCGAACCGGTGCGTTGAATGTCCCCGACGTTCATCTAAGGACTTGATGTTAATTCATGACGCGGCCAGACGTTTCGTTTGAGGCTCGGCCAGCGGAAGGAGCAAAAGATAGAAGTGAACAAGAAGAAGATCCGTGTGTTGTTCGTCTGCGTCCACAACAGCGCACGGAGCCAGATGGCTGGAGCATTCCTCAACACCCTGGGCGGAGATCGGTTCACAGCATCGAGCGCCGGACTCGAACCGGGGAAGCTTCATCCCCCGGCCGTTGAGGCCATGAAGGAGGTCGGAATCGACATATCGCGGAACTCGACCAAGGGCGTCTTTGATGTCTATAAGAGCGGCGCCCTCTTCAGCTATATCATTGCCGTCTGCAACGCCGAAGCCGCCTAGCACTGTCCGACCTTCCCGGGGATCACCCGGACGCTTCTTTGGAGCTTTCCCGATCCTTCTTCATTCACGGGGACGTGGGAGGAGCGGCTCGCAAAGACACGTGATGTGCGCGACGCCATCCGGGCAAATGTTGAGGAATTCATCAAGGAATCCGCGGGAGGAAAAATCATGGCCCTCGATTTTTCCCTGAAAACCAACAAGGACGAATAGAAAGATTTTCGCCTTGCGCCCGCTGGGTCAACGTGGCGCCGCTGGACTTCCAGGAACGGCCGCAGACCGTCTCCCCTCTCGAAAGCACCCTATACTCCTAGCCCCCGCGGTCCTGCCGTCATCAGGGGGCAAGTCCAAATTCGCCAGGATACTCACATTATGTCTGGACCTTTTTTCAGGGATGAGGTCCAACCGATTCGAGATATTGCATTTCTCAAGAAGCTAAAGACAGATACATTGAAACCTGCAACGCACAACATCTATTCCCCCCCTTTTTTACAGCATATACCTCCAGGGCTCTTTTAAGTACGTACTTTTTATGATTCCATAAAATGTAATACTTCTGAATTGAGATTTTCAAGTTCACATTATGATTGGACCATTTTTATGGGATGAGGTCTATGATATGGAAATTCTTCATCCGGGTGAACATCGGGTGGTCTTGGAGGCCGGCCTCATCTTCCTGGCTGGCGATCAGTCCAGGGACCCTCCGCCTTTCTGCCATGTCGACCCCTGGTGGCCATCATGGAAGGGCGCCAGCGGTAGCGGCCTCAACCGGGGCTTGCCAATTTTACCCCGCGGGGAGTACATTGGACGGAGACGAATCCAGGCCGGAACGAACTCGCCGGCAAGAACCGAACAGTTCTTCGAGAGGTCGGCCATGAAAATCTTCAGGAAAAAAATCCACGCTCTTATCGTTCTCGTCCTCGTATCGGCCATCATGTCGTTGGCCGCCGAGCGCCAGGACGACAACTGTTTCACGGTCATCGTCGGCAGGAAGGCGAGCGCGGACGGCTCGGTCATCGTCGGCCATAACGAGGACGACCGGGGCAATATCATCGTCAATCTCCGGAAGATCCAAGCCCGCGATTACGGCGCCCCGCAGACAGTCCGTCTCGGGAAAGGCGGCACTTTCGAGACCGACGGCAAAACCGGCGAATTTCTCTGGATCGAGGCGACGACCCAGGAATTCGCCGACAGCTTCATCAACGGGCACGGCGTCCTGATCACCTCAGACAGCTGCCCGTCGCGGGTGACCAAGGACGACGTCACGGACGGCGGCATCGGCTATATGCTGAGAAGAATCATGGCGGAGAAGGCAACATCCGCGCGCGATGCTGTCAAGATCGGGGGCGGGTTGGTCGAAATATACGGTTACCGGGCTTCCGGCAGGACTTACCTGATCGCTGACAGAAACGAGGCGTGGATGATGGCCGTTCTCAAAGGACGACATTGGTTCGCCGAGAGAATCCCCGACGATGAAGTCGCCGTGATCCCCAATCGTTACACGATAAAGCATATTCGCCTGGACGATACGGACTATTTCCTGGGGAGCCGTGACATCGTAGCGTATGCCCGGACAAACGGTTGGTACGACGAAACAAAAGATGGGCCGTTCGATTTTCAAAAGGCCTTCGTGAGGCCGTCCGGCGCGAACCTCGTTTCAGACGGCAATACCCTGCGCCAGTGGAGAGGCCTGAACAGGCTCAGCGGCCGGAAATGGGCGATCGGCGACGATTTCCCGTTTTCCTTCAAGCCCGGGAAAAAGGTGGCCGCGGAATCCCTAATGGAACTCCTCCGCGACCATTATGAAGGAACGGAATACGACGCGACGGATGGCTATAAAAAAGGCACGCCGAACAAAACGAAATTCAGGACGATCTGCACGAGTTCGACGATCTATTCCTTCATCGCGTCCATAAACGGGAAACGCCCGGAGCCGGTTTCCGTTTCTGTCTGGCTGGCCTTCGGAAAGCCCGACACGACGGTTTATCTGCCCCTCTACTACGGGGTCGACAATCTGCCTGTCGGCGCTGGCCTGGGAATCCATACCCATGATTATGAGGTATTCGACAAGCAGCATTTCGACGACGCGGAATTCAAGGCCGGGAAGGACAACCTCCTCCAGACAAAGGTCCTTGAACTGCAAAACGCCGTCGAGGCGAACTATGCCTCGATGATCGAGACCCTCAAGAAAGAACTGTTTCCTGCCGAAAAGCTAATGGTCGAAAACAGGCGAAAGTTCGAATCAGACTTTTTGACCCTGGATGCTAAAGACAAAAAGGGAGCAATGGCGAAGCTTGACGCTTACGTCGCCGGCGCGTTTGACAAAATCTCTGGCCTTTATCGCGACCTCCTGTCGAAGTTTCCTCACCTGCCTCCCTCCCCCAAATCCCGATAGCCTACGGTCCCCGTAGGAATAATGTTTTTCGCATCCCGGCCGTTATCTGCGGCTTGCTGGCGGACATTCTTGTGTGTTTTCCTGAACCGGTCTGAGACTATAGGCCTGCGGGAAAAAGGAGCCCGTCAGAATGAGCAAAACGAAGAACGGCAAGGCGGCTGCCGCGAAGGCCGCCAAGGTTGTGGAGGTTTCTACGGCCCCCGCAGAGGCAAAGGCGAAGATGGCGGAGATCAAGGCAAAGGCCGTTGCCAGGCCAACCAAAGTCAAGGTCGATAAAGAGGCCAAGATCCAGGGCCAGGTCGACGCCAACGCGGCCGCGATCCTCAAGGCCCACGACGAGGGCAAGTCGGTCAGGGAGCTCTACAAGATGTTCCGGATCGACAAGGGCCTCTTTTGTGACCCCGTCTACATTGTTCTCTGGAAGGCCGGCTGCCTGCCCAAGAGCAAGTACGCCGAGCGCGTCGCCGCCAAGCATCCCGCGACGCTCGACAAGCGCTTCATCCACCCCAGGCCGGAGCGGAAAGAGGACTAGGCCGGGCCGCCGGATGCCAAGCCTCGCCTTCGGGAAAAACGACTCCCCCCCCAAGGCGAGGTTTGTAAAAAAACTCACATTATAAATGGACTATTTTTCAGGGATGAGGTCCTCAGCGTAACCTATTGGTGAATCCACTAGGTGAACCAGCCGAATGGTTGCTCTCGATCTACGCAAGTGAAGGCCTACTGCTGTCTTTTAACCCAAATGAAATCGTTTCGCCGCCCTGTCAGAAGCCCTCGAAGACGTTTATGCTGCGATCAGGCGAGGTTGAAACGGTCAAGGTTCATGACTTTGTTCCACACCGCTACAAAGTCGTGCAGGAACTTCTCCTGGGAGTCCTTAGATCCGTAGACTTCCGCCAAGGCCCGGAGTTGGGAGTTCGAACCGAAGATTAGGTCGACACGGGTGCCGGTCCACTTGAGTGCGCCCGTTGCGCGATCACGACCCTCGAATAAGTCATCGTCTTCCGCGGTTGCCTTCCACGTCGTGCTCATGTCGAGCAGATTCACGAAGAAGTCATTGGTGAGCGCCTCTGGCCGCTTGGTGAAGACGCCGTGCTGGGTCCCTCCGAAGTTGGTCTTCAGGACGCGCATGCCACCCACGAGCACCGTCATTTCGGGTGCGGTCAGGGTCAGCAATTGCGCCTTGTCAACCAGCAACTCCTCGGCCGATACGGCATAGCGGGTCTTCTGGAAGTTGCGGAAGCCATCCGCGATCGGCTCGAGCACGGCGAAAGAGGCCGCATCGGTTTGCTCCTGCGAGGCGTCCATGCGTCCCGGCGTGAAGGGAACCGTCACCTCGTGACCAGCATTCTTCGCAGCCTGCTCGACGCCCGCGCAACCGGCCAGAACGATCAGATCAGCCAGCGATACCTTCTTGCCGCCGGACTGCGCGCTGTTGAACGCGCTTTGGATGCCCTCCATGGTCTTGAGCACCTTCGCAAGCTGGGCAGGCTGGTTGACTTCCCAATCCTTCTGCGGCGCCAGACGAATGCGGGCACCGTTGGCACCACCGCGCTTGTCGGAACCACGGAAGGTGGACGCCGACGCCCAGGCGGTTAAAACCAGCTCCGACACAGACAGGCCAGAAGCCAGGATCTTGCCCTTGAGGGAGGCGATGTCCTGTGCGTCAATCAGTTTGTGATTGACGGCAGGGATGGGGTCTTGCCAGATGAGCTCTTCGGCCGGAACCTCCGGCCCGAGATAGCGTGTGCGTGGGCCCATGTCGCGGTGGGTCAGCTTGAACCACGCCCGGGCGAACGCGTCCGCCAACTGATCCGGATTCTCTAGGAAGCGCCGTGAAATCTTTTCGTAGACAGGGTCGAACCGCAGAGCGAGGTCCGTGGTCAGCATGGAGGGCGCATGACGCTTGGACGGATCGTGGGCATCCGGCACGGTACCGGCGCCCGCGCCACCCTTCGGTTTCCACTGATGCGCACCGGCCGGGCTTTTCGTCAGTTCCCATTCGTAGCCGAACAGGTTCCTTAAGAAGTTGTTGCTCCACTTCGTGGGCGTGGTGGTCCAGATGACTTCCAGGCCGCTGGCAATCGTCTCGCCGCCTTTGCCCGTGCCGAAGCTGCTCTTCCAGCCCAGGCCCTGCTCCTCGATGCCGGCCGCTTCGGGATCGAGCCCCACATGTGACGCAGGGCCGGCGCCGTGGGTCTTGCCGAACGCGTGGCCCCCCGCGATGAGCGCCACCGTCTCCTCGTCGTTCATCGCCATGCGAGCGAAGATCTCGCGGATATCCCGCGCCGCAGCGACCGGGTCCGGGTTGCCGTTCGGGCCTTCCGGGTTCACGTAAATTAGACCCATCTGCACCGCAGCGAGCGGATTCTCGAGATCCCGGTCGCCGGAATAGCGCTTGTCGCCACCCAGCCAGGTCTTCTCGGCGCCCCAATAGACGTCATGATCCGGCTCCCAGACGTCCTCGCGACCGCCACCGAAGCCGAAGGTCTTGAAACCCATCGATTCCAAGGCGACGTTGCCCGCGAGGATCATCAGGTCGGCCCAGGAAATCTTCCGGCCGTACTTCTGCTTGATCGGCCAGAGCAGTCGACGCGCCTTGTCCAAGCTGACGTTGTCGGGCCAGCTGTTGAGCGGCGCAAAGCGCTGCTGGCCCCTGCCGCCGCCGCCGCGGCCGTCGCCGGTGCGGTACGTGCCGGCGCTGTGCCACGCCATGCGAATGAACAAAGGTCCGTAGTGGCCGAAATCCGCCGGCCACCAGTCCTGCGACTTCGTCATCAGTTCACGGAGGTCCTTCTTCACGGCCTCCAAGTCGAGACTCTTGAACTCTATAGCGTAGTTGAAACCCTCGCCCATCGGATTGGACTTGGAGGAATGCTGGTGCAGGATATCGAGCTTCAACTGGTTCGGCCACCAGTCTCGGTTCGTCGTGCCGCCGCCAGCAGTCCGTTGCGTTTTTCCAGTGAAAGCCGGGCCCTGTTCCTGTGTGCGTTTTTCAGAATTGTTTGCCTTATTCTCTTTGTTCATGATCCAGCTCCTTTGTTTTTTTTGCTAAGTTATTAACTTTTTTCGAGCAGCGCCAACAGACGCCGGTGACTTGCACTTGCGTCTTTTCCACACTGCCCAAATATTTCACCTCATTCGGAATTTTTAACTGCTCGAACTCCTCGCTGTAAAGGTCGCGCGTCATCCCACATTTTGTGCAGACGAAATGGTGATGAGAGCTCATATTCGCTTCAAACCGTGCTCTCTCCCGCGGAGGCCCAAGAGTGGTTAGCAGCTCGAGGTCAAGGAGCAACCATAATGTCCGATACACCGTATCAAGCGATACGGTGGGAACTCTTTCACGAACGCGTTTGAAAATTGTCTCCACATCAGGATGGTCAACGGATTTTGCCACCTCGTGGAAGATCTCCAAACGCTGGTAGGTCAATTTGAGGCCTGAGCGCCTGAACCTATTTTGGAAATGGTTCATTTGTTTCTGGAGTGCTTCCGGTTCAAACTTCATGTGATGGCTCTTTTGTATAGTTTTATTTCTTAAGTAGGAATATGTATTGAATTAGTTTCCTTGTCAAGTAAATTTTGATTTTTTTGGATTGATTAATAACTTGACCACCCCCCGCTCAATGTGCCACCCCTTGAAGTGAGATTTTCGAGCTTTGGACTTCGCCCTAGTTTGGTCCGTTTTTTAGGGATGAGGTCCGGGGTCCTCCCTGAAAGAATGTCTTAACCTCGGAGGGCTCAGAGGATAAGCGTGCCTTAATATACGAACTTCGAACCTTCCTCAAGCACAATAGCCTGGAATGCCAGATCGAACTGCTTCAACAAACTCAGGGCCGGGTCTCGCCTATTGAGGTATAAGCGGGGAAACGGAATGACCCGTATAGGGCTCGAACCTACCGCCCGCGGATTAAGAGTCCACTACTCCATCTCAGACAGATGCCTCCCTGTGCGCCACCGGTGTGCCAGAATAGGTTGAAAAAATTTGAAAATACAGTTTAAGGTAACCTGGTGCTTTGGAGGACCAACACAGGCAAAGCAGAGGGGTCCCGGAAATGGCCCCTAAGTCTCTGATTATTTTAACTAATTGGCTAGCATAACCGGCTTGCCCGGAGGGGTTTTAGCCGTCCGCGGATGGAGTCGAACGGGCCTTTTCCACAGGTCATTGAGCAAGCCGTAATTGCCAGCCGAATCATAGCCAAATCCCCCGAAGAGCCAGAACATCTGGCCAGTGGAATCGAGCCAGCATATCACACCTTCTCTTGCCCCGGGGACGTTTGCAGCAGCAAACGCGCCCTTGGGGAGGTAGGTGCCCACCTGATTTACGGTCCTGCTGCCGGATATCCAGGCCCAGTTGCTCCAGTTATACTCCCACAGGTCATTAAGAGCGCCGAGAGCGCCCCCTGAATCATACCCATTTCCCCCGAAGAGCCAGAGGTTGCCGTAGATATCGATCTGAGACACGGCCTTTTGTCTTGCCCCGGAAACGTTTGACGGATAGTATTTGGCCTGGGTGCCGTAAGTGCCCGCCTGATTCACGGTGTTGCTGCCGGATTGCCAGGTCCAGTTGACCCTGTCATACGTCCACAGGTCATTAAGAGCGCCGAGAGCGCCCCCTGAATCATACCCATTTCCCCCGAAGAGCCAGAGTTTGCCACTGTAATCGAGCCAGGTTACAGCATATCCCCTTGCCCCGGGGACGTTTGACGGATCGGGCCTACCCTGGGTGCCATAAGCGCCCGCCTGATTAACGGTATTACCGCCGGAGACCCAGGTCCATTCAAGGGTTGCCGGGTCGTACTTCCACACGTCGTTGAGATAGCCGAGATAGCCACCCGAATCAAGACCATATCCCCCGAAGAGCCAAAGTTTGCCGCCAGAATCGCGCCATACGATAACCGCGTCTCTTGCCCCGGGGACGTTTGACGGATCGGCCGTGCCCAGGGTGCCGTAGCTGCCCTCCTGATTAACGATATTGCTGCCGGAGACCCAGGTCCATTCAAGGGTTGCCGGGTCGTACTTCCACACGTCGTTGAGATAGCCGGAATTGCCGCCCGAATCCACGCCATTTCCCCCGAAGAGCCAAAGTTTGCCATAGGGATCAAGCTGGGATACGGCCCCAGACCTTGCCCCGGGGACATTTGACGGATCGGCTGCGCCCTGAATGCCGTAGCTGCCCGCCTGATTAACGGTGTTGCTGCCGGATATCCAGGTCCAGTTGGTTCCGTCACACTTCCATATGTCATTAAGATAGCCGACATTGCCGGCCGAATCATAGCCATTTCCGCCGAAGAGCCAGAGGTTGCCGCCGGAATCGCGCCAGGATACGGCCCCAGACCTTGCCCCGGGGACGTTTGACGGAGCGGCTGTGCCCTGGGTGCCGTAGGTACCCGCCTGATTTACGGCATTACTGCCGGAGACCCAGCTCCAATAATAGGTTGGCACCGGATTGGGTTTCGGCGATGGGTTGTTGCTATCGCAGGCAGATAGCAACGTCAAAAATGAAAAACCCAATATCGCCGATATCAATCCGCTCCTGATACGACCTTCTTTAAATGAATTGATTCTTGGCATTTTCCCTTCTCCCCGTCTCTCATTTCCCTTCTGACCCCCGAAAACGCACGCTTTCGTCAACTATAAACACTCGTCCTTATCCTCTGACGTAGAGTGCCGTACCGCAATCACAACAGAAGATAAGAATCAGCGTTTCCAGGCTGCGCACATATTCACCCCGATATCTAAACTAATGTTATCTCCGGCCTCGGCTTGATGTCAAGAAATCTATCATGTTTGTCGGGTGTTCCCGGCTTATTTGGAGGGCAGAAGCAATTCTGCTGTACGCGAGGAGGCAAACATAGACTTCTCCCCGTGTGCCAAATGTGTGCCAAAATCGATTGAAAAACGCTGAAACTACGAGTCTAATCGTTAAAAGACAAAACTAACGGAATATGCTAAGAAATAAGGGAAATAAGGGAGCGTGCCTGAGAGGATTCGAACCTCCGACCTTTGGATCCGGAGTCCAACGCTCTATCCAACTGAGCTACAGGCACGCGAGTTCCCTCATATTACATGAACTCAAAATAAATGTAAAATAGGGCCCAGGATCGCCGGATTCCCGGCGACCAGAGGCTATTTTTAGGAGGTCGATATGGTCCTCAACTTCCACGACTCCGTGTCCAATCCCCGCAGAATCCCAACTTTGATCATGGCCGCTTTGGCCATCGTGGTTTCCGCGGCTCTTCCCTCTCACGGAGGAGCCGCGAAGGAGATCATCGCCGCTCCCTCCAAACCTCTCACTCCCGAGATCGCCATCAAACGCTGGTCGATCGGAGACCTTCGCCTTTCGCCGGACGGAAGCCGCGTCGCCATGGCCGTTTCGGAGCCGGCCAAACCTTCCGGCCAGCGCCGCAACATCTGGGTTTACGACTTCCCGGGCCACACGCTCAGGCAGTTCACCGCGTCGGCCAAGTCCGATACGCGGCCCCGCTGGTCGCCGGACGGCCGGACCATCGCCTTCCTTTCGAACCGGGACGGCGAGAACCAGATCTATCTGATTACAGTCGACGGCGGCGAAGCCCGGGCGCTCACCGAAAGCAAGACCGGGATTTCCTCGTTCGAATGGGCCCCGGACGGGAAACGACTCGCCTTCGAGACGACGGCCCCGAAGACCGACGAGGAAGAAAAGAAAGAAAAGGATAAGGATGACGCCCGGATCATCGGCAAGCCCGAGGCCCGCACGCTCCTCCAGGTCATTGACGTCGAGTCCAAGACCGTCAAAACGCTCATCCAGGGGGCGTGGCGGATATCGGAATACGTCTGGACCCCCGATGGGGAATCGCTCATTGTGGCCGCCACGGATAACCCGCGGGAGGACCTTTTTTCGGAAAAAATCTATCGGGTGAGCGCCCTCGACGGCAAGCTGACGCTCTTCGCGGCTCCGGCCGGCCCCTTCGCCAACCTCAAGGTTTCGCCCGACGGAAAGATGCTGGCCTATGCCGGATCGCGGGGCGACGGGCCCGATCCTCATGACCTCATCATCCAGCCGCTCAGCGGCGGCGAGGCCCGCAACCTCACGTCCCGTTCGATCGACCGGCCCATCGGGTCTTATGTCTGGGAGGATGCAGGGAGGTTCTTCGCGGCCGCGTCCACGGGATTCGGCAACGCGTTCTTCACCGTCACGATCGAGGGGAAAGCCGAAAGGTCCGAGTGGACGCCGTCGCTTCTGGCCGGCTCCTACGTCAAGGGGAAGAACGGACTGGCTTTTGTCGGCGAATCCGCGACCCAGGCCCCCGAACTCTGGGTCGCCTCCTCTGCCGGGCACGCCGAGAAAGTGAGCCGTTTCAACAAGGATTGGGACGACGTCAGACTGTTCAAACCTCAAATCGTCCGCTACCAGACTTTTGATAAAAAGGAGATCGAGGCCGCCCTCATCAGGCCTGAGGGCACCCCGTCCGCGGCGGCCAAGCCGCCCGCGATCATCCTCGTCCATGGCGGCCCGACCGGCGCCTGGACGGACCGTTTCGACGCCTGGGCCCAGCTCCTGGCCGCGCGAGGCTTCGTCGTTCTCTCCCCGAACATCCGCGGCTCGACGGGCTACGGCTATGATTTCATGGTCATCAACCGCTTCGACTGGGGCGGCGGAGATTTCAAGGACGTCATGGCCGGCGCGGACTGGCTGATCAAAAAGGGACTCGCCGACCCCGGCCGCATCGGCATCGGCGGCTGGTCCTACGGGGGTTACATGGCGGCCTGGGCGGTGACGCAGACGACACTTTTCAAAGCCTCGGTCTCGGGCGCGCCGATGACCGACCTGGCCTTCGAATACGGCTCCGAGGCGCCGGGCATCAACATCGGGGACACCTGGGCCCTGGGCGACCCTTACGAGAAACTGCCCCTGTTCACGGCGCGGTCGCCGGTGACATTTGTCAAGAAGGTCAAAACGCCGACGCTCCTTCTCTGCGGGGAGAACGATACGACCGACCCGGTCGGACAGTGCTACCAGTTCCATCGCGGGCTCACGCGATACGGCGTAGACACGGAGCTCGTGGTTTACCCCCGGGAAGGGCACGGCCCCCGCGAAGAGAAACACCGGCTCGACGTCCTCAACCGGGTCGTCGGCTGGTTCGAGAGATATCTAAAAAAATAGGCGTCCGTTGCCCGCCGGCGGATTGTCCAGGCCGGACATCACGGGCGTGGCTAGGCGTCGCCCTTCCCGGCCTTGACGATCCTCGCCCATTCGTCGCGCAAGCTCACCGTCCGGTTGAAGATCGGGCGCCCCGGCTTGGAATCGCGCCTATCCGCGACGAAATAGCCCATCCGCTCGAACTGCCAGCGGCTCTCGGGCGCGGCGGCCTTCAGGCCGGGTTCGGCCTTCGCCTCCTTCAACGTCTCCAGGGACTTCGGGTTCAAGGTGGTTTTCCAGTCCTCGCCTTCCGGGACGTTCGCCGGGTCCCTCACCGTGAACAGCGTATCGTACAGCCGGACCTCGGCGTCCACGGCGTGCCCCGCGGAAACCCAGTGCAGGGTGGCCTTGACCTTCCGGCCGTCGGGCGAGTCCCCGCCCCTTGTCGCGGGGTCGTAGGTGCAGCGCAGCTCGACAACGTTTCCGGCCGCGTCCTTGACGACGTCCTGACACTTGATGAAATAGGCGTAGCGCAGTCTGACCTCCCGTCCGGGCGCCAGACGGTAAAATTTCGGGGGCGGGGCCTCCATGAAGTCTTCGCGCTCGATCCAGAGCTCGCGGCCGAAGGGGACCTTCCGCGTCCCGGCGGCCGGGTCCTCGGGGTTGTTGACGGCCTCGAACTCCTCGACTTTCCCCTCCGGATAGTTGGTGATGACGACCCTGAGCGGCCTCAGGACCGCCATCATCCGCGGCGCCGTCCTGTTGAGGTGCTCTCTGACGCACATCTCCAGCAACGGCATGTCGACGATGCTGTTATCCTTGGCGACGCCGATGATATCGGCGAAGTTGCGGATGCTCTCGGGCGTGTAGCCGCGCCGCCGGAACCCGGAGATCGTCGGCATCCGGGGGTCGTCCCAGCCGCTGACGAGCCCGCCTTCGACGAGCTCGAGCAGCCGCCGCTTGCTGAGGACCGTGTGGCTCAGGTTGAGCCGGGCGAATTCGATCTGCTGGGGGTGGTGGACCCCGAGCCGGTCGAGGTACCAGTCATAAAGCGGCCGGTGGACCTCGAACTCCAGGGTGCAGATCGAGTGGGTGACGCCCTCGATCGAATCGCTCTGACCGTGGGCCCAGTCGTAGGTCGGGTAGATGCACCAGGCATCGCCGGTCCGGTAATGGTGCTCGCGGCGGATCCGGTACATCAGCGGGTCCCGCATGAGCATGTTCGGGTGGGCCATGTCGATCTTCGCCCGCAGCGTCTTCGACCCGTCGGGGAACTCCCCCGCCATCATCCGGGCGAAAAGGTCGAGGTTCTCCTCCACGGAGCGGTTCCGGTTGGGGCTCTCCTTGCCGGGCTTGTTGACCGTGCCCCGGTATTCGCGGACCGCATCGACGTTCAGATCGCAGACGTAGGCCACGCCTTTCTTGACGAGCTCGACCGCCCACTTGTAAAGCTGTTCGTAATAGTCGGACGCGTAGAACTCCCTGTCCTCCCAGTCGAAGCCGAGCCAGCGGATGTCCTCCTTGATCGCATTGACGTATTCGACGTCCTCGGTCTCGGGGTTGGTGTCGTCCATCCGGAGGTTGCACAGCCCCTTGTAGTCCCTGGCCAGGCCGAAGTTCAGGCAGATGGACTTGGCGTGGCCGATATGGAGGTAGCCGTTGGGCTCGGGCGGGAAGCGGGTCTGGACTTTCGTGAACCGGCCGTTTCGCAAATGCTCGTCGATGATGTCGCGGACGAAATTGGACTTGGGCTTGGGGGTCTCATCCATGGGCGGCTCTCCTCAAACGCTCCAGCACGCGGTCCCGGCCGAGGACCTCCATCATCTCGAAAAGCCCGGCGCCCTTGGTCTTCCCGCTGACGGCCATCCGGGCCGGGTGGATGAGCAGGCCGGCCTTGATCTTCCGCTCCTCGATGAGATCCCGGAAAACCTTCTCGATCTCGGCGTAGGTGAAGGCCTCGAGCCCGGCCAGGCGTGCGGCTAGGGCGTCCAGCAGCTCGCGGCTCTCCGGCTTTTCCAGGGGGGCCTTTCCTTCCTCTTCAAGACTGTAGTCGTCCCGGAAGAAACAGTCCGTCATGGCCGGGAAATCGCTCAGCGTCTTGAGCCGGACCTTGTAGAGGCCGAGGACCCTGGCGAGATAATCGTCCGCGATCCCGGACGTATCGAGCCCGGACGCGGCGAGCTGGCCCTTGACGAGGGGCAGGAGCTCCCCGTCCGGCTTGCTCATAATGTATTCGCTGTTCAGCCAGCGGAGCTTCTGGAGGTCGAACTTAGCCTGGACGTCGTTCATCTCCTTGATCTCGAAGAGCTTGACGGCCTCCGCAAGGGGCATGACCTCGCGGCCGTCCCGGGGCATCCAGCCGAGGAGGACGAGGTAATTGACCAGGGCCTCGGGCAGGAAGCCCTCCCGTTTGTATTCCTCGACGGACACCCCGCCGTGGCGCTTCGAGAGCTTGGCCCCGTCGGGCCCCATGATGAGGGGCATGTGGCCGAGCTTCGGCGGCTCGAGCCCGAAGGCCTCGTAAAAAAGGATCTGCTTCGGCGTGTTGCTGATATGATCGTCGCCCCTGAGGATGTGGGTAATCCCCATGTGGCTGTCATCCACGACGCAGGCGAAATTGTAGGCCGGCGAGCCGTCGGACTTGATCAGGACCTGGTCCTTGATCGTCTCGGTCTCGACCGTGATCCGGCCATGGATCATGTCGTCGTAGGCGACCGTCCGGCCCGGCGCGACCCGATAGAGGACGGCGTCGCCCTCCTTATAGGCCTTTCCGGCGGCCACGAGCTCCTCCGCCTTCTCCCGGTAGACCGCGAACCGTCGGCTCTGGAAGAGCGGCTCTTCGTCCCAGTCGAGGCCGAGCCAGCGAAGGTCCTCGAGGATCTCCTCGAGGAACCGCGGCTCGGACCGCTTCAGATCCGTGTCCTCGACCCGGAGCAGGAACTTCCCGCCGGTGTGCCGGGCGTAGAGCCAGTTGAAGATGGCCGTCCGGGCGCTCCCGATATGGAGGAAGCCCGTCGGGCTCGGGGCGAATCGGACGCGGACCATGGTTCTCCTCTTTTCCGGCCTGGGAATCCTTATTCTTATAGCACAGGGGAAAAAGGCGGTCAAACGCCGCCGGGGGGGGCCGAAGCCTTTCCGAGACGCGGCGTGCGGCGGTCGCCTCAGGCGAACGGCTTCTCGATGGACGGGCTGGGCTGCGTGAACCACTTCGCCCCGTTCTCGATGATATGCAGGTCGTCCTCGAGCCGGACGCCGAACTCGCCCGGGATGACGATCATGGGCTCGTCGGTGAAGCAGTTGCCGGGCCGGATGAGGGCCTTGTTGCCCTTGACGAGATAGGTCCATTCGTGGCCGTCCATGCCGATGCCGTGGCCCGTCCGGTGCGGCAGCCCCGGGAGCTTGTAGCCGGGCCCGAAGCCGGCCGCGACGAGGACTTTCCGGGCGGCGGCGTCCACATCCTCGTGGGGGACTCCCGGCTTCGCCGCGTGAAAAGCCGCCAATTGGGCTCTCTGTTCGACCTCCCAGACATCGCGCTGTCTTTGATTCGGCTTGCCGAAAACGACCGTCCGGCTGACATCCGACTGGTAGCCGCCGACGCTGCAGCCGCCGTCCATCAAAACGATGTCGCCTTCCCTGAGGGTCCGCGGCTTGATGCTGCCGTGCGGCAGGGAGGACTGCTCGCCGAAGCTCGCGCTGGCTCCGCCGGAAACGCCCAGGGCCGCGAACGCGGCCGCGGTGTTGGCGCTGAAATCCTCTTTGGTCATTCCCTCCTTCATCATGGCGAGAGCCGCCTTGTAGGCTTCGAGCGTGATGTCGCAGGCCCGTTGCATGAGGGCGATCTCCGCCGGGGACTTGATGGAGCGGCAGCCGGCCGTCACCGGGTCGGCACTCGCGAAATCGAGGCCGGACGCCTCCTTCCGGAGGCCGTCGTAAACGAAAAAGCGGACGCGCTCCTCGATCCCCACCCGGCCCGTGCGGATCCCCCGGTCCTGGAAAACCCCGGCGATGGCCTTGTAGGGGCTTTCATCCTCCTCCCAAGTCCGGATGTCTGTCCCGAAGCGGATGAGCTCGCGAGCCCGGTCCTCCTCGAATTTCGGGCAGACCCAGGCCATCTCGCCCTTCGCCGGCAGGATCCAGGCGAGGACACGCTCACTCAGCCACCAGCTGACGTCGGTGAAATAGATGAGGCCCGTCCCGCCTTCGATGACGAGGGCCTCGAGCTTGTTCTCGATCATGAGCCTGCGGGCCTTCTCCATCCGGGCCAGCCGCTCGCCATCCGAGATCGGGACGACGCCTGCGGTCATGGGCTTGAGCCGGCTCAGGGGCGAGCCCTTCGCGACCGCCGGCGCCGCCTGGCCGGCCGCCGCGCTTCCGGCCGACGCCGCGACCCCGTACGCCCCGGCCGCGCCGGCCGTCATTTTCAGGAAATTCCGTCTGTTGATGCTCATTCTGAACCTTCCTTCCTTCGGGGATCCTAAGGCAACAGATTCTAGGACAGCCGGGCCCGAAACACAAGAGCTCCTTCCGAGCCGTTTTCTTCACTCCGGCGGGCCCCGTGGGGGTTAGCCTTTAGAGGTCAGGAGCCGGCCCAATAATTGCTCGGAGAAATCACCCCCGGAGGTGATTCCGCCTGGCGGGGGCGCCTGTCATGATGAACCCGCCATAATCCTCCACGGGAAAAGGGAGAGCGCTTGGATCGTGAGGCCGAAGGTCCTCCATTCATGAAACAAGGACGTCCGGATGGCCGCGGGACGGCGGGATCAGCCCTGGAGCCGGGGACAAACCGGTTGCATCAGGCGTCCGGAATTTATAAAATGCGAAAGGAGTGTGCGATCTTTCGGCAAGTTCGGGGAGAGACGCTATGGAGAACCGCATGACAAAGAACGGATTCACGCTGATCGAGGTCCTGGTCGTCGTCGCGATCATCGGCACCATGATCGTGGCCACGTTCCCGAGCATCATGAACTCCTTGGAGACCCGGAACCTCGACAACAGCGCCCGCGACATCCAGACCACCCTGCAGCAGGCCAGGTACCGGGCCGTGAACGATAAGATCGAATACCGCGTCCGGTTCGCCCAGACCCTCGGCCTCTGGCAAGTCTTCCTCGAAAGCGAGGACACGGGCGGCAACTGGTCTGCGGTTCCGGGGTTCCTGGTCAAAACGGTCCCGTCGCAGTTCGTCCTGCTGCTCAACCTCCCGTCGAGCCAGGCGGTCGAGTTTTCCCCCGTCGGGCTCGTCGACGGGTACGACAGCACCCACAACTCCCTGACCCTGCAGAGCATGAAGCTTAAGAACAAGCGGCAACCCGACCTGAGGATCCTGACGATCTTAGGCGGCGGGTCGGTCCGCTACCTGATCTCGGCCAGCGGGTGACGCCGGCATGAAAAGAGGGAACGCAATGGTCCAGAAAACAACGGAAGCGCAAGTTCGGCCCAAAGGGTTTTCCCTGATCGAGGTCCTCATTGGCGTCTTCCTCATCGCCGTCGCCGTCCTCGGCCTGGTCCAGCTTTACCTGATGGGGATCATGAACACGACCCGGTCCAGCGAAATCGCCAACGCTGTCTTCCTCGCCCAGCAGGAGGTCGATTATCTCCGGACCCTGACGAATTCAGAACTCTCCACGTTCCCCGACGTCACGCGGGGCGAGTCCAGCGATGAGATGATCGACGTCAATGTGGACGGAACCCCGGACTACAGGCGTGTCGTCGTCCTCACGAACTTGAGCCCGACGTACGATCTCGAGGTCCTCGTTTTTCCTGCGACCGAGGCCCAGGCGACCGCGTCCGACTTGATCGCCAACCCTCAGGCAAACAGGGTCCGGGCCCGCATCGACACGGTGATCAGCAGGTGACCTCATGAACACACGCATGAAAAATGGACCCAGCCACAGGCGCCCCAAGGGGTTCACCCTTATCGAGCTCATCATCGGCAGCGCCATCATGCTCGTCGTCATCGTCGCGGCCTTGTCCGTTTACTCCCGGAGCAACCAGCTTTCCGTCGACCAGCAGCAATACGCGGAGATCCAGAACGATGTCCGTTCTGCCATGTTCCTCCTGATGAGGGACACCCGGATGGCCGGCGCCGGCCTCCCCCAGCAGTTTCTGATGTACTCCCTGGAGGCCGTTGATAACGAGGACCAGGGCGTGGCGGTCAAGCCGGACCGGCTCACGGTCATGGGCAACATCAACAGCTCCCTCCTCCTTTCTATCCAGGCGTACGGGGGATACCAGACGGCGGCGCAGGCGAGCCTCGATGACGACAGTTTCGAGAAGTACGCTTATGCCGACGCCTATTATCCTGGCAATTTCGTCCTGATCCTCCCCAACCCGGCGGCCTCCTGCAGAGCCGGAGAAGTCCGCCAGGTCGACCACATCACCCATAATGCCGACGGGACGAACGAGATCATCTATTTCAAGGGGGGGCTGGTCAGCCTCAACCTGCCGGGAAATCTGCTCGGGACCTGCAATGACGCCACGAATTTCAGCGGCGGCCAGATCATGTTCGTCGACGTCAAGCAATACTGGCTGGACTTGACGGGAAAGTATCCGGGCCTGACGGCCGGCGTCAATGGTTACCTCGGGATCCCCGGGGTTTTTTATCAGACGGAAAACGGCGTCCACAACCCCATCGCCCAGAATATCGAAAACTTCCAGGTCCAATTCAACGGCGATTTTGATGGCACCGGCGTGCTGAACGGGTTCCGCGACTGGGACACCGGCGCGAATGGAGGGCCTCAAATCTGGACGGTGGACACGGTGTCGAACATCCGCCAGGTGAAGGTCTGGCTTTTGGGCCGGACGGCCAACGCGTTCGTCAGCGTGTCAGGGAAATCGACCGGCGGGATCTCCGTGTACCGCCGGCCGGCCATGGGGAATTCTCCGGCGGCCGCCGTGGAGGACCTGCACCGGCGTTTCCTCCTGCAATCCATGTCCAACATCAGGAACATGTCCCTGAATCTTTATAACTCAGGTGAACGGTGAGGAACGATAACATGCGCTTCAAGCAGGGTTCATCGCTTATCGTCGTGATCCTCGTGATGGCCTTCATGCTGTCCGTCGGCATCGCCCTCCTGACCATCACGGGCGTCGCTCCCAAGATCTCGGGAAGCGTCCGCAACCAGGAGGAGGCCTTCAACGTGGCCGAAGCGGGTTTCGAGGCCGCCCGGGTCGCGATCGAGGGCAACCTCCTTTCCGGCGCTTGGACCAGCTTGTCCGACAACTGCCTCCAGACCCCGGCCGGCATCGACGTTCCCCTCCAGCCGAATTATTTCCGGAAGCTGTCCGACATCTCCCTCCTGCAGACAATTTCGGCAAGCACCAAGGGCGTCCTTTTCTATGAGCAGCCGTTCGTCAAGAACGTTAACGGGACAAACGATACGAGCCGGGAATATACCGTGTTCCTGATCAACCAGGGCATCGCGTCCGATGCGCTGCTGGTCTGCATCGGCGTCGTTCAGACGGGAACGAAGGTCCTCGCGTCCTCCCGGCTCGAGATCGATATCGGGACTCAGTCCTCTGGGAGCAATCCTTAAGGTGGAGAATGCCATGAAAACAATGATGAAAAAAACCCTTCAGGTGGTCCTGGTCGTGGCGATCGGAGCCGGATTTTTGCGGCTCCTGGCCCAAACATGCGTGACAAGCACCAAGGCGTTCACGGAGAATTTCAGCACGACGACCTATAAGGACCTCAACCCCGGGGTGAACTCTGTCGCCCAGTGGCCCTCAGGCCCGATCCAGCTCAACAGGCTGGGGGCGAATTTCACCCTGGCCGCGCCTCAGGGACTGGGGGCCTATATCTACAGCGCCGGGCCCGGAGATTTCAACGGAGACGGGTATCCGGATCTTGTCGGGTTGAAACTCACGGGAACGTCCAGCCGCCAAGACACGTCCCAGCTGGAACTCATCTGGAACACTTACAAATCGACGAACGGGAAGACCAACTTCACCCTGGACCCTGTCACGGATAAGACTCCCATCGAAGCATTCACGGCCTATATCGGTCCGGCCGCTATCGTCGTCGGCGACTTCAACGGCGACGGTCTCCTCGACTTTTTCTTCATGAGGAACGGCGCCGACCAGTTCGGCTACACGAACTTCCTGGCTTGCATGTACATCAACTGCGGGACGAAAGCCGCTCCCAAGTTTTATCCCCACACGGATTCTCACAACCTGGATTTCACCTCTGCGTTCCAGAATGCCAAGGACAGCAAAGGCGTCGCCGGCATCTTCATCGACTGGTCGTCGAACCACCTCTGCGCCGTCGACATCGACAATGACGGAGACATCGACCTTCTCGTCGCCAGCCAGGATAAGATCTGGCTCGTCCGCAATCCCGGAACGGCCAGTGTTAGCGGAAAGCCCGCGTGGCAAACGATCGCCAATTGGAGCGTCGCCGAATTGAGCTATAACCAACGGACGGGCTTCACGGGAACCAGCGGGTCGGGCACGAACTATCCGGACGGATATGCGGACCATGGGACATCCTGCATCTCCGCCGCGGACTTCAACAACGACGGCAACATCGAGATCATCTGCGGCACGGTCAACAGCGCGAACTATCTGGCCTATTATTCAAACGACGGGAAGGGGCATTTCACCTTCTATAAGATCCTGATCTCCGATTCCAGATGCTATGGCCCGACGGGCATCGCGGTCGCGGATTATAACAACGACGGCCGGCCGGATATCTTTCTCTCCGGCGACGGCTGGAATACCGCCAATCAACAGGGTTACATGTGGATCTTGCTGAACCAGGGGCCGTCGGGAAGCGTGGTCAATTGGCTCTTCCAGTGCCTCAACAACTGCGCCAAGTACCCCTGGGGAAACGATGATGACATGGTCTTGCCCATCGATTACAATAATGACGGTGCTGTGGATATCATTCTCTGCGACGCTAACGATTCGGGCAACTACTATATCGTCGTCAATAGCATCGCCGATATCTTCACGATTTACGGCCAGGCCCAATCCACGAATATCGTGGCGGGCGTCCTCGACCCGGAACAATACGCGGTCACCAGCGTTCGCATCACCAGCCTGTGGCAAAGCTATTACGGCAAAAGCAACGCGAACCTGACGGTCAGCCTCTATTTCACCAACGACGGGGTCGACTGGGAGCTCTACGGCACCTACAAGGCCAGCCAGATCGCCAACATCAACAACGCGACCGGCGTGGGCTGGTATGATTTCCATCACTACGGCACCGACCTCCGGTGGCGGCTCGTTCTCACCAGCAAAGATGACAGCATCCCGGGCTACACGAATGCCTCGTACTCCACGCCTCGCATCTCATTGCTCAACCTGGAATACCAATATGTCGCCCGTCAGGAATATTCGCGGTCCTCGGCGGCCACGACGATCATATCGCCCAGCGGGGTCCAGAAGCAGCTCGTGATCGGCTCCTCGTTCATTTATCCCGGCTGGCAAGGCCAACTCCGGGCTTATGACGTGACGGGGATGACCCTGACCAACAACGGCTATTCGAATCTCTATACGGTGACGTCTTCGAACCTCACGGTGAGCTCGGGCCGGAATGTCCAGACCGGCGTGAATATCTACTGGGACGCGGGCCAGATCCTGCAGGGCGCCACGCCCTCCAGCCGGAAAATTTACACGGCCATCCGCGCCAACAAGGACCTGACGCAGCCCTTGCAGAGAATCGATTTCACGAGCGCCAACGCGACCACGCTCTCGCCTTATCTCCTGGATGTCCAGAATGACACCGCGGGCCTGATCAATTTCACCCGCGGCACCGGCCGGGCCTGGCTCCTCGGGGACATCAATCATTCGACACCGGTCATCGTGCCCCCCCCCAGCAACGACGCGGCCCTGTGGGGAAGCGCCTATGCCACTTTCAAAACGGCCTATGCCAACAGGTCGACGGTGGTGTATGTCGGGTCCAACGACGGCATGCTCCATTGTTTCGACGTGAATACAGGGGCGGAGCTCTGGGGCTTCATCCCCTACAACCTCTTGCCCAAGCTCACCAACCAATGGAAAGTGGACTCGACCAACGGCAACCGTTTTTACTACCACAACGCCTACGTGGACGGGTCGCCCTCCGTCAGCGACGTTTTGATCAACGGGAGCTGGCGAACGGTCCTCGTCTGCGGCCAGGGTCCCGGGGAAGGCAGCACGATGGACGGAGGACTCAACTACTATTTTGCGCTGGATGTCACCGACCCCACCAACCCGCAGCCGCTCTGGGAGTTCACCCACAAAAATAGCAGCGGGAGTTACACGACGGGCCAGACGATCTCCGTCCCCGCGATCGGGCAGATCAACATCTCGGGGACTCCCGCCTGGGTGGCCATCATGGGGTCCGGATACGACAATATCGACGCGGCTCCCGTGGCCGGAAATACTCCGGTCGGGAAGAATTTGTATATCGTCCGGATCGACACGGGGCAGCTCGTCTGGACCCAGGCGGTCACGGACGTCGATACGAGCTTGATCACCAAACCGAGCACTTCGTACGCCTATGCCAATATCCCGGATGCCATTGTCGCGTCGCCTTCGACTTTGGATACCAACAGCGACGGCCTGATCGAGTCCGTCTACGTGGGAGATCTCGACGGACGGCTCTACAAGCTTGACCTGACCAACACCAACCCCACCAACTGGAGCCTCTCGGCCCTCTACACGGATAATCTGTACTATCCCATCGTGACCAAACCGACCCTCTGGGTGGATCCTTTCGGGGCTTCAAAGTCACCATATATCTTCTTCGGTACGGGCGGCGACGACAATGCCCCGGCCGCCGGGAATTACGCCTTCATCGCCATCCAGGACACGGGAACCCTCCCTGCCCCGGTCCAGTGGTATATCGGAAGCCCGACCGACCTCAATCTCCCGGCCAAGGAACAAGTGGGGGATCCTCTCGGCCTCGGATCAGGGTATAAGGTCTGGGCCGATCCGGTCTCCTCGGACTTCATCATCTATTTCAGCACCTTGCAGGGCAGTATCGAAAACGTCAACCCCTGCCTCAACCTGGGCAGCCAGGGAAGACTCTACGCCCGGATCCTCCGTCCGGGGGCCGGCCTTCCTGTCGGCGGCACGGCCCTGAAATCGAGCAGCAGCGTTCCTCCCGAATACCTCACGACGCTGAGCAAGGCCCGCCAGGCCGTGACCCTCGGCAGTGTCCAGAGTTTCCCGAACAGCCCGAACCAGAGACAGGTCTTCACCCAGGAATACAACTCGGCGATCGAAGAGCTGACCCAGCCGGTCGGATCTTATCTGCAGATCAAGTCCTGGAGGGAAATCTACCAGATCATTCATTGATGGCCGAACAGCCCGCTGTCCAGCCGCCCGGGATGTGGCCTCAGGCCCCCCCCGAGCAGACGCCCTGAGGGGGCGGCGCTTGACTTGGGTTTCCATCGGTGAGAAGATCGTTGGGCTGACCGGAACATGAAAAGAATCTTGGCCGCGTCCGTCATTCTTGCCGCCGTCGGCTCCCTCTACGGTCAGAGCGTTGCCGACCTTTCGCGTCAGGAGAAGGCGCGCCGGGAGAGCCTCAAAGACCGGCGCGCCAAGGTCGTCACGAACGTTGACCTGGCCGCCCTCCGGAAGCTCCCCGCGCTGATCACGCCCTCCGAGCAAACCGCGGCAGAAAACCCGGAGATGTCCGGCGGTCCCGTCTCGAATTCCCCGGCTTCGGCGCGCAACGATATGGTCCCTTCGGTCGCTCCGAATGGCCCTGCTCTCTCTTATCCGGGATCGTCCAGCTCTGTCGGCGGCGCGGGGAACCTCGAGGCCCAGCTCAAGGCCGCCAATGAACAGGTCGATCTCTTAACGGACAAGATGAACCAGCTGCTTCAGGAGTCCAACAACCTGAACACCATGACTCCCCGGGACGTCATCATGCAGCAGATCGACGACACGAGCCAGAAACTGGCCCAGGCCCAGGACGACGCGGCCAAGCTGAAAGCCCAGCTCGAAGCGGCCCAGAAAAATCCGCCGGCCAAGCGATAGCCGCGGCGCCGCCGTCCCTTCCCCGACGCTCGTCCCTGCTCCCCTTAAAGTCGGCTCCCGATGGGGCCGCCCGCTCACTTGCCCTTCGGCGTGATCCCCACGTTGGCGAACATGAACGCCCAGGTGTCCGTCAGGGCTTCGATGGCCTTGCTCAGGTTGCTCGAGCCGTGGCCGGAGCGCGTCTCGATCCGGATGAGGACGGGGTTCGCGCAGGCCTGCTTCTCCTGGAGGGTAGCCGCGAACTTGAACGAATGGGCCGGCACCACCCGGTCGTCGTGGTCGGCCGTCGTGACCAGGGTCGCCGGATAACAGACCCCCGCCTTGAGGTTGTGCAGGGGCGAATAGGCGTAAAGGTTCCTGAAATTCTTCTCGTCGTCGCTCGACCCGTACTCGACGGCCCAGCCCCAGCCGACCGTGAACTTGTGGTAGCGGAGCATGTCCATGACCCCGACCGCCGGGAGGCAGACCCGGAAGAGGTCCGGGCGCTGGGTCATGACCGCCCCGATGAGCAGCCCGCCGTTCGAGCCGCCCGCCACGGCCAGGGTGTCCTTCGAAGCATATTTTTCCCTGATGAGGTACTCGGCCGCCGCGATGAAATCGTCAAAGACGTTCTGCTTGTTGAGGAGCATCCCGGCCTTGTGCCAGGCCTCGCCATATTCGCCGCCGCCGCGGAGGTTGGCCAGGGCGAAGACCCCCCCGTTCTCGAGGAGGACGAGATAGCTGGGGCTGAAGGAGGGCTGTTCGCTGATATTGAACCCGCCGTAGGCCGTCAGGTAGGCCGGGTTCCGGCCGTCGAGCTTCAGGCCTTTCTTGTGGACGATAAACATCGGCACTCTTGTGCCGTCCTTGCTGGGATAAAAAACCTGCTTGGTCTCGTAGTCGGCGGAGTTGAACTTGACCTCGCTCTGGCGAAAGACCTCCGACCGGCCGCCGGCCGGCTCGTATTTGTAGATCGTCGGCGGGTAGGTGAAGGAGGTGAACGTGTAGAACAGGATCTTCTCGTCCCGCTTGCCGCCGAAGCCGCCGGCCGTGCCCAGGGCGGGCAGCCCGATCTCCCGGACGAGCGTCCCGTCGAGGCGGTGCTGGTAGATCTTGGTGTTGGCGTCCTTGAGATACTGGCAGAAGAGGTAGCCGCCGGCCGCGTTGGCCGCGCTCAGGACCTCGGGCTTTTCGGGGATGACGGTCCGCCAGCTTTTCGTGGCCGGCTTTTTGGGATCGATGAGCACGACCCGGAAATTCGCGGCGTCGACGTTCGTGTAGACCAGGACTTTGTCTCTCACGGCGTCGATGGGCGCGCTGTCGAACTCGAAACCCTTGACGAGAGGCTGCCACTTCGCGGCCTTCCGGGTCAGGCTCTTGACGTAAAGCTCATTGCCGCTCGTGCCTTCGGACACGGTGACGAACAGGAACTTCTCGTCCTCGGTCGTCTCGGCGTTGAGGTAGCGCAGCGGGTGGTCCTTATCCTCATAGACCAGGGCATCCTTCTCCTGGGGATCTCCGAGCTTGTGGAAGAAGACCTTCTGGAACTCGTTCTTGGCCTTGAGCTCCTGGCCCGGGGCGGGCTTGTCGTAGCCGCTATAATAGAAGCCGTTCCCCTGCCAGGCGGCGCCGGAGAACTTCACCCAACGGATGCGGTCGGGCAGCTCCTTTTTCGTCGCGATCTCCATGATCCGGATCTCGGACCAATCGGAGCCGGCCTCGCCGCGGGACAGGGCGACGTAGCGGTCGTCCCGGGAGAGGCTCACGATGCCGAGGCGCACGGTCCCGTCCGGGGAGAGGGCGTTGGGGTCGAAGAAGACCTCCGGCGTCCCGTCCAGCCCCTTCTGGATGTAGCAGACGGACTGGTTCTGGAGGCCGTCATTCTTGTAAAAGAAATAGTATTCCCCCGCCCGGAAAGGCGACGAGTATCGGGGGTAGTTGAAGATCTCCGTCAGCCTCTGCTTGATCTTCTCGCGGAACGGGATCTGGCCGAGGTAGCCGAACGTCACGGCGTTCTCGGCCTGGACCCAGGCCTTCACGTCCGCGGCGTTGTCGTCCTCGAGCCAGCGGTAGGGGTCGGCGACCTTGGTCCCGAAATAATCGTCCACCTGGTCCACCTTTTTCGTGGCCGGGTAGGACAATCTCGCCGCGCTTTTCTGGCAGGCGGCGACGCCCAGCAGGACGAACATCGCGCAGAGTATAAACATCATTTTTCTCATTTTCACTCCTCTTCTTATTTTCCGAAGTCGACGTCGTCCGGGAGCTCGTCGACGTCGCCGGCCGGGCCACAGGGGAAATGGGCGGCGAGCTTCCTCCCCGCCTCCTCGATGGCCCGGACGAGGCCCTCGGTGAACTCGCCCTTGCGGAAGTGCCCGGAGAGGATGGAGGCCAGCGAATCCCAGAATTCCTGGCCGACGCGGGCGTGGATCCCCTCGTCCCCGAGGACGACAAAGCGCCGCCGCGACGGGACGATGAAGAACAGGATGCCGTTCCTCTCCTTCGTCTGGTCCATCTTCAGCCGGGCGAAAGCTCTCTGGGCCACGCGCCGGACCGGCCCCCAGAAAAATGGGGCGACCGAAACGCGGATCTCGCCCGAGGTCTCGTGCTCGGCCTCGATGATCGCTCTTTTGACCCGCTCGGCGTCGATCGTTCTCATCAGCCTGCGCCTGCTGCGGACCGTCATGCGCTCCCTCCTTCACCACGACCCGGACGCGCCGCCGCCGCCCGAACGCCCGCCGCCGCCGCTGAAGCCGCCGCCCCCTCCCCAGCCTCCCCCGCCGCCGCCCCGCCCCCCGGAAAAAAAGCTGAAAAGAAGCCACAGGGCCAGGGACGGATGGGTGACGAGGAGGATGAGGAAAAAAATGACGGCCACGACCATGAAGACCGAGCTCAGGGTGGACCTGGCCCGCGCCCCCCGGGGCGCGCCTTCTCGAGGCGGGCTGGCCTCTTCCCGGCCCGAGACGAGCGAAAGAAGGCCCGCAACCGCCTCAGGAACGGCGGCGTCCTGTTGGCCGCTCCTGAAACCTGGGACGAGGATTTCGTTGATGATCCGGAAGGCACTGGCGTCGGGGACGCGCTCCTCGAGACCGTAGCCGACCTCGATCTTGACCTTGCGGTCCCCGGCCATGATGAAGAGGACCAGGCCGTCGTCGAGCCCCTTGCGGCCCACCTTCCAGGCCTCGAAGGCCTTGACGGCCCACTCCTCGATGGCGACGCCGCCCGTGGTCCGGCCGACATAGACGAGGACCTGGTGCCCGGTCGCCTTCTCGTAGGCTTCGAGACGGGCATCGAGCAACGCGACCGTGTCCGGGGAAAGAAAACCCGCCTCGTCGGTGGCCCAGCGGGCCGGGGCGGGCGGGATCTTGATATCCTGGGCCGCGAGGAAGAGCCCCGCGCAGAGCAGGAGGGCGGGGAGGACGGCGGCCGATCGGAGGCGGGCCGGCATCAGGGTCGCTGGCCTAGAACTTGACCTTGGGCGCCGCTTCCGAGCCGGGCTGGGCCTTGAAGTACGGCTTTTCGTTGAACCGCGCGCCGAAGAAGCCGGCGATGAGGACGGTCGGGAAGCTCATCCGCTTGGTGTTGAAGGCCTGGGCCGCTTCGTTGAAGCGCATCCGCTCCGTCGCGATCCGGTTCTCCGTCCCCTCGAGCTGGGCCTGGAGCGTCTTGAAATTCTCCGTGGCCTTGAGGTCCGGGTACTTCTCCATCACGACGAGCAGGCGCGACAGGGCCGAGGACAGTCCGTCCTGGGCCTGCTGGAACTTGGCGAAGGCCTCGGGATTGATCTTGTCGGCCGAAAGCTGGACCTGGCCGACCTTGGCCCTGGCCTCTGTGACGGCCGTGAAGGTCGACTTCTCGAAATCCGCGGCCCCCTTGACGGTCTCGACCAGGTTCGGGACAAGGTCCGCCCGCCGCTGGTAGACGTTCTCGACCTGGGCCCACTGGGCCTGGACCTTCTGGTCGAGCCGGACGAGCTGGTTGTAGGTCCCGCTGGCGGACAGCGCCAGAATGATGACCGCCAGGACGACGATGCCCAGGCAGCCGAACATGAATTTCTTGGTGGCCATTCCTGTCTCTCCCTTGCGATGTAGATGAATCCCGGAGATCCGGGCTCGTCCTCCATTGTAGGGTGGACGGCCCCGAATATCAAGGGTATAATCGTCCCGTGGAACGGATCGCCATCCTGACGAGGGACTGCGCGGGGGTCAATGCCGCCATCCGGGCCGCGGTCCGGACAGCGGCAACGGCCCGGCTCGAGGTCCTCGGCGTCCTGCGCGGATACGAAGGCCTCATCGACGGGGATTTCGTTCCCCTCGACCGCCGGTCGGTCTCGAGCATCATCAACCTCGGCGGGACCATCCTGAAGACCGCCCGCTCGGAGCGCTTCTTCACCGCCGAAGGCCAGGCCCGGGCGTTCAGGAGCATCGAGGCCCGCGGGATCGAAGGCCTCATCGTCATCGGCGGGAACGGCAGCCTGGCCGGCGCCCACGTCCTGGCGTCCGCATACGGGGTCAGGACCGTCGGCGTCCCGGCGACCATCGACAACGACGTCAACGGCGTCGACGCCACGATCGGCGCCGACACCTCCGTCAACGTCGCCCTGGACGCCCTGGACAAGATCCGCGACACGGCCACGAGCTTGGAGAGGATCTTCGTCGTCGAGGTCATGGGCCGGCTCTGCGGCTATATCGCCATGCAGGTGGCCCTGGCGGGAGGATGCGAGGAGGTCCTGCTCCCGGAACGGAAGTTCGACCCGGAGGCGATGTGCCGGGAGATCAAGGATGGCCACGCCCGCGGCAAGGCGAGTTGGATCATCATCACCGCCGAGGGGAAGGCCCACGCGTCGGACGTTGCCGCGGCCATCACCCGGGACACGGGGCTCGAGACGAGGATCGCGGTCCTCGGCCATATCCAGAGAGGCGGCCGTCCCACGGCTTTCGACCGGATCCTGGCGGCCCGCCTCGGCCACGCCGCCGTCGAGGCCCTTATCGACGGGAAGTCCGACGTCTGCGTCCACATGAAGAACGGGAACCTCGAGCTCCTGCCGCTCGAGACCGCCATCCAGCCCAAGGCCTGCGAGGTCTTGGACGACTATCGCCTCCTCAAGGTCCTGGCTTAGCGCTCCCGGCCCGTCAGCTCCGCCGGTCCGGCCGATCGATCCATGGGACAAGGCTTGGAGGACCGCGGGTCAATCGGCCAGGATATAGTCGGCGGCCAGGCTGCCTGTATAGAGGGCTGTCGGGACCCCGCCGAGGAAAAGCTCCGCGGCCGCATAAACGCCGGCCGCGAAGAGGCCGGGCACGGGCGTCCGGACGAGGACCTTTCCGGGCAGGAGGCCGGATCCTTCGGGGGACCACGTCCAGCCGGCGATCGACCCTTCATAGCGGCTGCCCCAATCGCGGTACGTGAGAGGCGTCGCGACCTCCTGGACCTCGATGGCCTTCGAAAGGTCCGGGAGGATGGTCTCCACGGTCTGGATGAGGCCCCGGGCCAGCCGCGCCTTGTATCCCTTGTATCCTTCCTTCCTTTCCTTCTCGCCGGTCCGCCAGGCGGCGAAGCGCTCGTACGGAAAGCCCACCCTCAGGACAAGGGAGGCGCGGCCCGCCGGGGCCAGGTCGGGGGCTTTCCTCGACCAGAAACAGATCTCGATCTCCCGGTTGTCGAAATCCTCCGGGCCGCCGGCCGCTCCCTCCCGGATCTCCTTCCGGAAGAACAGGTGCTCGGCATGGATGGCCCCGAGGTCCGTCTCATTTGGCCTGACCCCGAGGTAGACGCAGAGCTCGGAACCCGTGTAGGGGACGGCCCGGATGGGGCCCAGGTCCACTCCCGGAATGTCCGCCGCGTCCAGGAGATCGAGGAATGTCGTCTTGTAGTCCGCGTTCGAGACCACCCAGCGGGAGTCGAGGGCCTCTCCCCTTGCCGTCACGACGCCCGCGGCCCGGCCTCTCCGGACGATGATCCTCCGGACGGGTTCCGAGAGCCTGACCTCCCCGCCGAGGTCCGTGATCTTTCTCCGGAGAAGGTCGGCCATCCCGTGGATGCCGCAGGAGGGGAACCAGATGCCCTCCTCGGCCATGATGTTCCACATCAGGGCGAGGTTCAACATGGACATTTCCGGCGGGCTCGTCCCCATGGACCCCAGGAAATTCCTCAGTTGGGCATTTCCGATGACCCGTTCGAGAGGCTCGGCGGCCGGAGTCCCGGAAAGCCGCCGGACCTCGGCCGCCCGGGCTTCCGTCCCGGCCGCACCCGCTCGCGCTCCACGATCTCTCGACCCCGGACGAGGACCGAAATCGGGGTGCCAGAGGTCCATGTCCTTGGCCACGGCGATGGACTTTTGGAGTTGTCCGAAGAACTCGCCGAGGCCGCTCTTCTCTTCCGGGAAGATCGCGGCGAGGCCCGATTCCATGTCGGGCAGGGATTGGGACATCATGACGTCGAGGAACGGCGTCCGGAGCTCGAAGCCGTTCCGCCGGAAGCTGACCGATTCGGCGACGCCGGCCTCCTCCAGGAAATCGCGGACGCGGCCCGGAAAGCTGAACGAGAGAGGCCCCATGGGGAACGAGTGCCCGCCGCGCTTGAAGACGTAGCCCGTCCCTCCCGGGAGGAATTTTTTTTCGAGGACAAGGACCTTCCTCCCCCTCCGGGCGAGCTTCGCGGCGGCCATCAACCCGCCCAGGCCGGCCCCGATCACGATGACGTCCGTCATTGCTTTTATGATATCACATCCGGGGCGGATGACCCTCCTTCGTCTTAGGAGGAAGGGCTTCGGCGAGGTTGACGACGGGTGTCAGCCCGGGCCGCGTTCTTGACGGCCGTCCCCGCCCTGGGATAGGATTCTGTCAGGCCGAGCGTCCGGCGCGAAGAATTCAACCCGGGAGGACGGCGTGCCCGTGAAAATGAAATTCCCGACCCATCCGCAGCTGTGTCTGGTGGCGGCCCTCGCCGCCTTTCTTCTTTTTGCCCCGGCCTGCGCCGAAAAGCCGGCCGAAAAGACCGTCCCGCCGCAGGCCGCGCCACCGGGCCCGGCCAAGGTCGTCTATGCCGGCGTCCGTTCGTCCAAGTACGGCATCAAGCCCTTCCCCGGGCCGGCGGCCTGGGAAAAGGCCATCGGGGCCATGACCGCCTACTTCCCCGGGTCGGCGCCTTGCGGGATCTGGATCGTCGGGACGATGGCCAGGACGCCGCGGTTCGCTCACCTCGAATTCCCTTCCGGTGGGAAGTCCTTCCCCAACGTGGAGTTCGAAGAGGCCGACAGGCACGAGCGCTATCTCAGCGAATTCGACAAGGCCGGGATCAGTGTTTTTCTCCAGGTGGAGCCGGCCAACGCGGACATGGGCACTCTCATCGACCTCGTCCTCGGCCGTTACAAACACCATCGCTCGGTCATCGGCTTCGGTGTCGACGTCGAGTGGAACAGGACGTCGGACCACCCCGAAACCGGGATGGCCGTGGACGACGCCACTGCCCGGACCTGGGAAGAAAAGGTCAAGTCCCACAACCCCGCCTACCGGCTGTTCCTGAAGCATTGGGACGAGAAATGGATGCCCCCGACCTATCGGGGGGACATCGTCTTTGTCGACGACAGCCAGATCTTCCCGGGGATGGAGCCCATGGTCAAGGAATTCGTCGAGAGCTGGGCCCCGGCGTTCTATCCCAACCTGGTCATTTTTCAGATCGGGTACAATTCCGACAAGCCCTGGTGGTCGAAGCTCCCCGACCCGCCCAAGGCGATCGGGGAGGCCATCCGGAAGAGGGTCAGGCAGGAGATCGGGATCATCTGGGTCGATTTTTCCCTGCGTGAAGTCCTGCCGCTCGGCGAGGGTCAGCGGCCGTGATGAAAGCCCGGCGCTCCTGGGTCTGGGCAACGCTCGTCCTCGTCGCGGGCGTCGTCCTGGCCCTGTCGGCCACCTTCCGGCGGCAGGTCCGCGAGGCGGCCAAGGGCGGGCTCATGGTCGGGGTCAAGATCTACGAATACTCCGGGAGCTTCCCGGCCCTCTTCGAGGCCTGGCGGGAGACCGGGATCAACACGGCCTTCGTCAGCCCGGCCCTCATCTCCAACCCCGAGTTCAGGGGCCTGGCGAAAAAGAACGGCATCGCGACCTTCATCATCTTCCCGGTCTTCTTCGACGCCGAGGAGCTGGCGAGGCGGCCCGACCTCTACGCCGTGACGGACAATGGGGTCCGGGCCGAAGACGACTGGGTGAAGTTCGTCTGCCCGACCCGGCCGGACTACCTCGCGGGGAAGGTCGGGGAGCTCAGGAAATTGGTCCGGGAGACGGACCCGGAGGGCATCAGCCTGGACTTCATCCGCTTCTTCGTCTTCTGGGAGATGGTCTACCCGGGCCGGACTCTGGAGTCGCTCCCGAACTCCTGCTTTGACGCCTCCTGCCTCGAAGCCTTCCGGAAGGCGAGAGGGATCGCGGTCCCGGCGACCATCGCCGGAACGGCCGGAAAGGCCCGCTGGATCCTCTCCGGCCATCTCCGCGAATGGACGGAATGGAAATGCGGCGTCATTGCCGGCGCGGTCAGGACCCTGGCGGGAGAGGCCCGGAGAACGAAGCCCGGGATCAAGATCAACATCCACGCGGTCCCCTGGCGGACGGGCGATTTCGGCGGGGCCGCCAAGGCCATTGCCGGGCAGGACCTGGCCCTTCTCGCCCCGCTCACCGACTACATCTCGCCGATGTGCTACCACCACATGGTCAAACAGACCCCGGCCTGGGTCCACTCGGTCGTCGAGGACGTCGAGCGGTCGACGAAGGCCCCGGTCATCCCCAGCATCCAGGTCAAGGAGGCTTACATCCCGGGGCCGGAGTCGGCGGCCGAATTCAAGGCAGCCCTGACCGAATCTTTGAGACCGCCGTCCCGGGGGGTCGTCCTCTGGAACTGGGCCGCGCTCGAAGGATCGCCGGAAAAAAGGGAAGCGGTCAAAGCCGTTTTGAGATCGCTCCGCTAGGCCCGGAGGTACAACCATGCCCAACGTCGTCACCATCATCATGGCGGGCGGGCAGGGCAGCCGGCTCTACCCGCTGACCAAGGTCCGGAGCAAGCCGGCCGTCCCGATCGCCGGCAAGTTCCGGCTTATCGACATCCCGATCAGCAACTGCATCCATTCCGACTTCCGGAAGATCTTCGTCCTGACCCAGTTCTCGAGCGAATCGCTCCATCGCCACATTTTCACGACCTACCGCTTCGACAATTTCCACCAGGACTTCATCACCCTCCTCTCGGCCCAGCAGACGCTCGAGAACCGAGACTGGTACCAGGGCACGGCCGACGCCGTCCGGCAGAACCTCGGTTTCATCGAGGACGCGGGCGACCTCGTCCTGATCCTCTCCGGCGACCATCTTTACCGGATGGACTACAGGAAGTTCGTCGAGTCGCACCTCGCGTCGGGGGCCGAGATCAGCATCGCCGTCACTCCTGTCACGGAGGCCCAGGCCCCCGACTTCGGCGTGATGAAGGTCAACCAGCGGGGCCGGATCACGGAGTTCACCGAGAAGCCGAAAAACCCGGCGGACATCGAGCGGACGCGGGCCCCGGAGGAGGTCCTCCGGAGGGCCAGCGTCCCGGCCGACAGGACCCACCTCGCATCGATGGGGATCTACATCTTCAGCCGGAGCGTCCTCATGGACCTCCTGGCCCACACCGACTCCAAGGACTTCGGCAAGGAGGTCATCCCCCTCGCCATCCAGGACCGGAAGGTGTTCAGCCACTTCTTCGACGGCTACTGGGAGGACATCGGGACGATCCCGAGCTTCTTCGAGGCCCACATGGACCTCACCCGCCCGTTGCCGAAGTTCAACTTTTACGACGAGCGGAAGCCGATCTTCACCCACGCCCGTTTCCTCCCCGGCTCCAAGATCCTGGCCTCGGAGGTCGAGAGCGCCATCCTCTGCGAGGGCAGCATTGTCGATAGGTCCCGGGTCCGGGAGTCCATCATCGGGATCCGGTCGCGGATCGGGGAGAACTGCCGGGTCGAGCGGACCGTGGTCATGGGGGCCGATTTCTTCGAATCCCGCGAGGAACTCGCGGGGAACCGGGAAGCCGGCATCCCCGCGGTCGGGATCGGCCCCGATTCGGAGGTCCGCAACGCCATCATCGACAAGAACGCCCGGATCGGGAGCGGGGTCAAGCTCGTCAACAGGGCCGGGGCCTCTTCGGCATCGGCGGAGAGCTACGTCATCGTCAACGGGATCATCGTTGTCCCCAAGAACGCCGTCATTCCGGACGGGACGGTCATCTGAGAACGGGAAAGCGGGAGGTTTCGGACATGAGAAGATTACGCGCTCTATCGGCCTTCTTCTTGGCCCTGGCGGTCCTCTCTCCGGCCCATCTGCGGGCGGAGGCGGCCGGGGAGCTCATCAAGGACGCCCCGCTCGTTTCCGTGTGGTGGGCGGCGGGGGCCTACAAGATCATGAAAGCGGACCCCCTTCCCTCCCGGCGCGGCGCGGCGGTCGTCATCCAGGCCGCCCGGAACGAGTACGAGCCCTTTCAGGTCGTTTTGGTCCCGAAGAAGCCCGCGGCCGGGGTCCGGGTGGAAACCGGCCCCCTGCGGCGGGGATCGGGAGCGGAGATCGCCGCGTCGAACATCTCCGTCGCCCGCGTGAACTACGTTAGCGTCACCCGCCCCACGGACGCCTTCGGCGCGGCCGGCGAATGGCCCGATCCCCTGCCGCCGTACGAAGGACCGTTCGCGGCGCCGGCGGGCGAGAACTGCCCGCTCTGGATCACGGTGTTCGTGCCGGAGGGGACGCCGGCTGGGGATTATGAGGGTCAGGTCGCCTTATCGTCCGATGAATGGTCCGTCGCAGTCCCTGTCCGTCTCCATGTCTGGAACTTCACCCTTCCGCGGACGCCGAGCATCCGGTCCTCCTTCGGCCTCATCGCCTCCGACATCAAGGCCTACCACAACCTGAGCACGCGGGAGGAATTGGAAAAGGTCTATGACCTCTACATGGAGAACTTCCGGGCCCACCGGGTCGCCCCGACCTCCTTCGGCGATCTTTATCCTCTTAAGGTCACGTTCTCGGGGATCCTCTGGCAGGGAGGCGAGTTCGTGTCCAACCCCGTCCACGGCGGCCTGCGGGCCCTGAAGATCGTCGACTCGAGCCCGAATGAGGCGGTCGAGGCGACAAGCGCCGCGCCCATCCCGGTCACCGCCGGGACCCCCTATCGCCTGGCCTGGTGGGCCAGGACGGAAAAAGCGGGGCAGGACTATACGGTCTTCCTGGAGGCCCTCGACGCGGGCGGCGCGCCCGTCCATCGTCTCAACCTGGTCAAGGTCTTCAAGGGTCAAGAGGAATGGCGGGAAGAGCGGCTGGAGGCGCCGGCCTTTCCGGCCGGGGTCAAGTCCGTCGTTCTCCACCTCTTCCCGGCCTTTCGCGACGAGACGGGGACTTCGATGGGGACGGCTTATTTCGATGACATTTCCCTGACGGCCGCGGGCGGGGGCGCGAACCTCGTCCCGGGCGGGGATTTCGAGATGGACATCAACGGGATGGGGGTCGAGACGGATTTCCGGGAATTCGACCGGGCCGCCCGCCGCTATATCGGGGAATTCGGCTTCAACTCCTTCGACCTCCCGCTGAAGGGCCTCGGCACGGGCTCTTTCTATTCGCAACAGGAAGGGATGTTCGGCGGCTTCCGCCAGGGCACGCCCGAGTACGACCACCTCCTCAGCGCGCACCTGGGGCAGGTCCAGAAGCACCTCGAAGAGAACGGCTGGCTGGGGAAAGAGTACATTTACTGGTTCGACGAGCCCGACCCCAAGGACTATCCGTTTGTCCGCGCGGGGATGATCAATATCCGGAAGAACGCCTCCAGGCTGACCCGGTTCATCACCGAACACCGGCCCGGGCCGGACATCATGGACGTCTCCGAGATCAGCTGCACGATCTTCCATCAGGTCGACCCGGCCGTCGTGGCCAAGCTCGCGGCGCAGGGGCGCGAGTTCTGGTCCTACCTCTGCACCGCGCCCAAGGGGCCGTGGGTGACGCTCTTCATCGATCATCCCGCCATCAACCTGAGGATCTGGCTTTGGATGTCGCAGCGGTTCGGCCTCAAGGGGATCCTGGTCTGGCGGGCCAACTCCTGGTCGAGCCCGACGCTCTTCCCGGCCGGAGAGCTCCAGAACCCCTGGGAGGACCCGATGTCCTACACCGTGGGCTACGGCGTGCCCTACGGCCAGGTCAATTATTGGGGGAACGGGGACGGCCGGTTCCTCTACCCGCCGAACCGGCACCCCGGGGAGGACAAGACCAAGTACCTGACCGGCCCGGTGAATTCGATCCGCTGGGAGATCCTGCGGGACGGGATCGAAGACTACGAGTATTTCAAGCTGCTGGAAAAAGCCGCCCGGGAAGCCCCGGCGAAGGCGGCCAAGGCCGCCCGCGAGGCGAAGAAGCTCCTCGATTTCCCTGCCTCGCTCTTCAAGTCCGGCCAGGAATACACCCGGGACCCCAGGGCCCTCCTCGATTACCGGCGGCGGATCGCGGAGGCCATCGAAAGGCTGACGGCGGCGAAATAACCGGGCCCGGCTCAGCCCCGCATGAGGCCCAGGAAGGCCGACTCGAGCTCGCCCGCTCCTGACGGCCGGAAACGCGACAGGAATTCCGGCAACCCCGAGCGGGCCACGACCTCTCCCTGCCGGATGACGATGAAATCGTCGCTGAGCTTGACCATCTCCGCCAGCATGTGCGAGCTCAGGAGGATTGCCGCCCCCCTGTCCCGCGTTTCTGCGAACAGGTCGCGGGCCGTCTTGATGGACGGCGGGTCGAGGGCCGAGAAGGGCTCGTCGACGACGAGGAGATCGGGGACGATGGCCAGGCTCTGGAGGCAGGCGAACTTCTTGGCGTTTCCCGCGGAATAGGTCCCGGGCCTCCGTTCGAGCAGGGCCGGGTCGAAGAGGATCCGGTCGCAGAGCCTCCGGACCTCGGCCGCCCATTTCGCTCCCCCGAGCCCCGACGAGCGGGACGTCAGGTCCAGGAGGGCCTTCCCGCTGAGCCAAGGGAGGAACACGGGATGGTCGGCGACGTAGCCGATCCGTCCGGCGCCCGTCTCGACCGTGCCCGAATCCTGTTTCAGGAAGCCGAGGATGATCTTCAGCGTCGTCGTTTTTCCCGCCCCATTCTCGCCGAGCAAAGCGGTCGTCCTGCCTTTTTCGAGCGAAAAGCTCACGCCGCGCACGGCCTGGACGGGGCCGAAGCGCTTTCGAAGCCCGCTCACGCGTAACATGTTCTCCTCCCCTACTTCCGGAGCTCGAGCCGCCGGACCAGCGCTTTCTGGAAGAGAAGGAGGATGGCCAGACCCGCGGCGACAGTGAATCCGCCGCGGAGGAGCCGCGGCGAAACGATCAGGTTCGGAAAAACGGAGGTGAACCCGACGAAGAGGAGCCTGGACCCCAGGCTGGGGAACCGCCCGGTCCCGAGATGATCGATGAAACCGGTCCGCGAGGTCGCGGAAAAGAGCAGGCCGATCAGCGCGGCGGCCTGAGCGAGGAGGATGACGACCACGTTGGAACCGGCCTTGAGGAAGTGGCTCAGCGCCCCGGCGGCGCCGATATAATAGAAACCGGCCAGAAGCCCCAGACCGAATTGCGGGATCGTAAGCGGATCGAACTTGCCGCAGGCGACCCCCCAAAGCGCGGTGAGAAAGAACAGGCAGGCCGCATAGATCCCGGCCGCGGCGGCCAGGGCGAAATTCTTCTGCCAGAGGTATCGCCTGAACCCGCCCCGGAGAAAGAGGACGTTCTCCAGGGCCCCGCCCGCGACCTCCGTCCCCACCATGTCCTGGGCGGAGACAAGAAAAACATAGGGAAAGAAAAAGAGGAAGAACTTCATCGCCGTCCCGTAGGTCGTCCGGACGCCGAGGAAGACGAGGAAAGCCGGGAGGAAGGCCGCCAGGGCAAGGTTGAACTTCGAGGCCCGGAGCTTCAGGCCCGTCAGCCGGACCGTCAGCGGGAAAATATTTTTCTCAAACATCTTTCGAGATCCTCCCGGCGCCGGCCGTAATCTTTGTAAGGGTCGTCGCGGTAGACCGCCTCTCCTCCCGAGAGCAGGGCCTTGTAGGGAACCATGTCCACCCGGAACTTCCGGAAAAGAACTTTTCTCCTGTCCAGAACGACGGGCAGGGTCCAGGCGAATTTTTCGAGGAAGGCCCGGAGCGTATCCCTCGGGCCGGAGAAGACGCCGATGACGGCCACGTCGAAGCCGCCCTTCTCGACGAGATATCTCGCTTCGAAAAGGTCGTCATAGCAAGAGGGGCACTCCGTCGAGAAAAAGACCAGAAGGACGGGGCCTCCGGACGGTCCTGCCGCTTCCTCTAGGGTCAAGCAAACCCGGACTTCGACGTCGGCCGCTGAAGCGGTCAGGAGGGCCGCCCCGAGGGCGGCAATGACCAGCGCCGCGCTCCGCCGGGTCATCGGACGATCCTGAAGACCCGGAGCCCGCCCGTCCGGTCCACCGCGTAGATCCGGTCTCCGTCCACGGCCATCCGACCCACATGGGAGGGGAGGCTGACGTGGGCCTCGAGCCGGCCGGTCGCGTCGAGGACGAAGACCTGGTCTCCGGGTCCCAGGTCTTTCTCCTCGGTGTAGGCGGGGGCCAGGAAGTAGAAACGCTCCCGGTCGAACGAGCACTCCCAGCAGAATCCGTCGATCGTCTTCCGCGGTCCCCTGAGCGGAAGGGAGAGGGTCTTGAAGACGTAGCGCCCGTCCACCGGGATCCGGGCCAGGAGATCTCCGCCGGGGCCGTAGCGGAGGATTGACCGTTCCTGGCAGCGGAAGACCACGAAAAATTCGCCCCGCGGCCCGGCGGCGACCAGGATCATGTTGCGGAACGCGTCGAACACGGGGTCGCCCGAAAAGCGGGCCGGGAGGGCCTCCCAGATAAGGTCGCCCCTCCCGTTGAAAACGTGGAGGAGCTTCTCCGGGCCCGACCGTCCGGAAGGGATGTGAGTGACGAGGATCCTGTCCGCCGTGAGGACGAGGGCCCGGTCCGGGGCAAAGGGGACCCCGAAGCTCCGGAGATACCTCCCCGAAGGGTCGAGGACCTGGATCCTGTGGTTGAGCTTGTCCGCCACGAAGAGCCGTCCTCCGAGGACCGAAACGCCCGAAGGAAAGGAAAATTCCCCCGGCCCGCGGCCTGTCCGGCCGACCGCGGCCTTGAACCGGCCGTTCTTCAAGAAGATCTTGACGGCGCAATCCTCCGCGTCGGCGACGTAGATATGAGCGGCGTCGAACGACAGGGATACGGCCAGGGCGAGACAGCCCTCGTCGGGTTTTTCAGCGGCCGAGGTCACGTCCTCAGCGACGTAGCGCCTGACCGAAGGGTCCTCGACCGCGCCCGCCGCCGAAGGGCGCGGCAAGCCGGCCGCCAGCGCGAGCAGAAAAAGCGAACGCTTCCAAACGGGCTTCATGGTCATCGTCGGCTCTCCGCGAAGACAATCGTGGAGGCCCCCCGGCGAGGGGGGCCTCCCGCGGCTCAGACCTAGGCGGCCAGGATGCACTTGCCGAGGGCGATGTCGCAGACGGTCAGGGCGAGGGCGATCTTGGTCCAGGCGGCATCCATGTTGAGCGCCCGCTCGCGGCAGGCCGCGTGGTTGTTGTAGCACTCGTTGACATCACGAGCGCGCGCGGCGAGCGGATAAAAAACGACCGTGGAAAACAAGATGAGCCCGGCGAGGGCCAGCAGAACCGCTTTTTTCATTGGGGTCTCCTTTCGGCCTCTTCTTAAGCAATCTTCATGCCACGGCGAAAATTTTCCTAACGCTCACATCCCATTGATTTAAAATATTTTATAGCTGGGCAAGCGGCCCATCGGTCGCGGCCTCCCGGTCCTCCGCGTCACACTTTGTGCCGCCGTTCTCCATCGGCTTAGATTCCAACAGGTTAGAGGGCTACCGCAGGGCACAATATGTGACATGGTGAGGATGGACAAGGAGGGTGAGGGCTATCCCAAAGGCTCCTCGAAGACCGAAGAAGCCCGGCGGGGAGCGAAATCCGGCGCGCCGGCCGGACTATTTCAGAAGCGGGATCCTGATCCCCTTGTCCTTGGCGCAGGCGATGGCCTCGGGATATCCCGCGTCGGCGTGCCTCGCGACGCCGAGTCCCGGGTCCACGGTCAGGACCCTTTCGAGCCGCCGGCCCATCATGGCGCTCCCGTCGGCGACGATGACCATGCCCGCGTGAATGGACAGGCCGATCCCCACTCCGCCGCCGTGGTGGACGGAAACCCAGGAGGCTCCGCTGACGGCGTTGAGGAGGGCGTTGAGGATGGGCCAGTCGGCGATCGCATCGGACCCGTCGCGCATTCCTTCCGTTTCGCGGTTCGGGGAGGCCACGGACCCGGCGTCCAGATGGTCCCGGCCGATGACGATGGGGGCCGAGATCTTCCCCTTTCGGACGAGACGGTTGATGACCGCCCCGAACCGGGCCCTCTCGCCGTAGCCCAGCCAGCAGATCCGCGACGGCAGCCCCTGGAACCTGACTTCGTTCCGGGCCTTCCGGATCCATCGCGCCAGGGCTTCATCCTCCGGGAACTCCCGGAGGACGGCCTCGTCGGTGGCGTAGATGTCGGCCGGCTTTCCGGAAAGTGCGGCCCAGCGGAACGGGCCCTTGCCGAGACAGAACAGGGGCCGGATGTATTCCGGAACGAACCCCGGGATTTCGAAGGCGTCGCGGACCCCGGCCTTCTGGGCCTGGCCGCGGATGTTATTCCCGTAGTCGAAGGCCCGGGCTCCCCTCTTTTTGAGCTCGAGCATGGCCTCGACATGGCCGGCCATGGCCTGGTAGGACCGGCGGATGTAATCCTCCGGATCGTCCCGCCTCAACTTCAGGGCTTCCTCATAGGGCAGGCCGTTGGGGACATATCCGTTGAGCTCGTCGTGGGCCGATGTCTGGTCCGTTAGAATATCGGGAATGATCCCCCGGCGGACGAATTCGGGCAGGACGTCGGCGGCGTTCCCGAGGACGGCGATCGACAGGGGCACGCCCTTGCGCCGGGCCTCGCCGGAGAGCCGCAGGGCCTCGTCGAGACTGTCGGTCGTCGTGTCGATGTACTTCGTCTCCAATCGCCGCCGGATCCGGGCCGGGTCGACTTCGACGACGATCGCCACGCCGTCGTTCATGGTCACGGCCAGGGGCTGGGCCCCGCCCATGCCGCCGAGGCCGGCGGTCAGGACGAGCTTCCCCTTGAGCGAACCCCCGAAATGCCGCCGGGCCGCGGCGGCCAGCGTCTCGTACGTCCCTTGGAGGATCCCTTGAGTGCCGATGTAGATCCAGCTGCCGGCCGTCATCTGGCCGTACATCGTCAGGCCCTTGGCCTCCAGCCGGCGGAACTCGTCCCAAGTCGCCCACTTCGGGACGATCATGGCGTTGGAGATCAGGACGCGGGGGGCCTCGGCATGGGTCTTGAAAACGGCCACGGGCTTTCCCGACTGGACGACGAGGGTTTCGTCGTTCTCGAGCTTCCTGAGGCACTCGACGATCGCCCAAAAACACTCCCAGTTCCGGGCGGCCTTCCCCGTTCCGCCGTAGACGATGAGGTCCTGCGGCTTCTCGGCGACCTCGGGGTCGAGGTTGTTCATGAGCATCCGGAGGGCCCCTTCCTGCGACCAGCCTTTGGCGCGCAGGCGGGAGCCCCGCGCGGCCCGGATCTTTGTCCGAAGTCTGTCTTTTGCCGGAACCATGTCCTTCCTCCTCGGTCGTCTCGCGCCAGGCAAAGGGCCGCGGCGCTCGGGTCCTGAATATATCACACCAGCACATGAAAGTTCAAAAAGCGGGGCCTTCCGGGGACGCGGCAGAACCCTAAAAAAGGGGTTGACGGGGGGCGAAAAAATATTGTAGATTAAGAAGGGATCAGGAAGAGCGCCAGGCTACGAAAAACGAAGCCGAATCTTATTCGGAATAGAGCTAAGGTTTCAAAGGCAAGAGAAAAGGTTTGTCGGTCACTCCGCATGGTGACGGCGCGGCGAGGGCGATGAGTCAAAAACGGATCCTTATCCTCCACCCGTCTTCCGCTGACGTCGACTTGCTGGCCAAGCTGGCCGCTGTCTTCGGGCCGGTCCTGGCCTGGACGGACCGCGAGGGCTTGAGCGGCCGGTTGGACGGGGTTTCGGTCGGAGTCGCCGTCCTCGGGGCCGGGTTCGCTCATTATTCCTCTTTCCGGGGCCTTCTGCGGCCGACGACCTCGGTCATCCTGACCGGCCCCGACGAAGGGGAGCTGCGACGGGCGGCCGACGAATGGCCGCCGGCCTTTGCCGTCGATGTCTTCGTCAGGGGCCCCGACTCCCCCCGCGACCGGTCGTTCCTCGTCGCCGTCGAACGCGCCCTCGGGCAGGCCCGGATGCGGACCGAGGTCGAGGACCTCCGCCGCGCTCTCGCCCAGCACGAGTCCAAGGTCCGCGATGTCTACGCGGAGATCCAGGAGATCAAGGGCCTGATCAATTCCAACTTCCTCCTGGAGATCGAAAAGCGCATCGCCATCGAGACCAAGTATGTGTGGTTCCAGAAGGAGCGGCAGCGGATCGAGGCCATCCTCCGGAAGATCTACGCCGCCGACGATGTCAACAGCCTCCTCGACATCCTGCCGGACATCCGGGACATCGTCAAGGCCGCGAGCGCGACCGTCTACCTCATCGAGGAGAACGAGGTCCTCGGCCGCTACTTGAAGCCCCTCGTCTGGGACAACGCCTATCTCCCCCACGCCGAGTTCTCGAAGTACATCACCCTCTGGGACGCCCAGGATTTCGCGGCCGTCGTCGCCCGCTACGGCCAGGGGATCAACGTCTCCGACCTCTCCTTCGACCGGAGGATGACCAAGCGCTACACCGAATTCCTCAAGGCGCCGTTGAAAAACCTCCTGGCGGTCCCCATCATGCACAGCCGGAAGGTCATCGGCGTCGTCGAGGTCTACAATAAGACCGTCCAGGGCAGGACGAACGGCGACGGCTTCAGCCGCGAGGACCAGCAGATCCTGCAGGGGATCTCCGAGCACATGGCCATCGCCATGATGAAGCTCAACCTCATCCAGTACGACGCCCTGACGGGGCTCCTCCGCCCGGAGCCCTTTTTCGAGAAGGTCCTCCAGAAGGTCAACGCCCTGGGCAAGCGGCGTCAGGAGGAGGGCGACCTCGCCCTTGTCATGGGGGACGTCGACTGGTTCAAGAACTACAACGACCGCAACGGGCACGAAGCGGGCAACCGGCTCCTCCGCGACCTGGCCCATGTCCTGAAGCTCTCCATCCGCGAGGAGGACCTCCTCTGCCGCTACGGGGGCGAGGAGTTCCTCTTCTTCCTGACGGGCGTCAAGAGCCCGGACGAGGCGGCCGTCCTCACGGAGCGGATCCGAAAGAACGTCGAGGACCACTATTTCGAATTCCAGGAATTCCAGCCGCAGAACAACCTGACCATGTCGTTCGGCGTGACCGTCTTCCCCAAGAACAAGACGGACCAGCCCCCGCCGCTGACAAAAGCGGACCTGAAGCGACTGGCCATGGAAGCCGACTCGGCCCTGGCGGAAGCGAAGGGGAAACATCGTCCGGACCTGAAGGCGCGGGAAGGACATGAGGCGGCCCTGACGAAGAACCGCGTCTCGACCTACCCCGGGGAGAAGGACGGTGAGTACGGGAAGGCGCAAGTCCGGCAGGCCGAGGAGCCGCTCCTCCGGGAGCGCCGGAAGCACGAGCGACACAACGTCTCAACCCTGCTGATGATCGAGGAGAACGGCGAATTCAAGGTGGCCAAGACCGTGAACATCAGCGTCGGAGGGGCCCGGGTGATCTCGGACACGAAGCTGCCCGTAGCCCTTACCATGGACACCATCCTCGTCTTGGGCGACAAGGCCAGCCTCGTCAAGAGCGACGTCATTTACTCGGAGAGGCCGGAGAACGAAACGTCCTTCTTTTATTCGGGCCTGAAATTCCGGGACCTGACGGACAAGGACATCAAGGGGCTTGAAGAATACCTCCTCCATTTCCGGAGGAAGACGGTTCCCTTTTCCTGACCCCGCCCTCAGCGGGACCCGAGCTCTTTCTTGAGAGCCCTCAGATAGGCGATCCGCGGGGTGATCCGGGCAAGCCAGGCGCTCTTCATTTCCGTCGCGACGGCCAGGAACGATGCGAATTCCTCGGGGTTGCTCCAGTTCTCCATGCTCAGCCGCTCGAGGAGGCTCCGGAGGGCGTGGGCGTTGAGGGCCTCCTCGGCGAACGCGGGCAAGCTCCAGATCCTCTTCTCGGTCATCTTGATAACCCTCAGGAAAAGCGCCCGCAGTCCTTCCTGCCAGTTGATGAGCTCCTGCTTGATGAAAAACTGCTCTTTCGGGGATTCGGTCTGGCCGAGCTTCTCGGACAGCCGTCGGGCCTCGTCCACGGTCTTTTCGATCGCGGAAAAAAGGCTCTCGCCGTCGACAAGGATCTTGTTGTCTTTCTGGAAATAGTGGATCTCCCCGTTGCCGTTGGCAGGCTCCGATCTCCGGCAGGACTCGAGGGCCTCGTGAACGGCTTCCTCGGGCTCCTCTTCGGCCGGAACGGGCCCGGCCTCGGCCTGAGGTTCCGCTCCGGCTTTGGCCGCGCCGGCCGCGGGCGCCTCCGGGACCACCGGGGCGGTCGTTGTGATCTCCGCCGGCGGGGATGTCCCCGCGACGAGATCCTGGATCTCGGGGATCCGGAAACCGGCCGGCGCCTCCAGGATGTCGAGGGCTTCGAAGCTCTCGGTTCCGCCGCCCTTGGGAGCCGACCCGCCGAGCCCCGCGGCCACAGACTCTATGGCCAGGAGCTCCTTGATCTTCCTCAGCTTCTCGAGCTCCAGGTCCAAGTCGATGCGGACCGGCTTCTCGTCCTCGTCCAGGGCGTCCGTGACGATCCCGAAGCGCTCCCGCAGGTCGGTTTTCAGGAACCCGGCCCGCTCGGCGGTCTTTTCCCGGAGCTCCTCGACCCTTTGCTGGATCTCGGTGACCTTCTTGATCTCATCGACCGTGGCCTTCGCCAGTCCTTCGATCTGGGCCTGCAGCTGGACGACCCTGTCGAAGTGCTGGCGGGCTTCCTGGAGCAGTCCGTCCCGCTCCTCCTCGGCCGCGCGAATGACGGTCCGGTATTCGCCAAGGGCCTCCCTTTCTTTGACGAACTCGCGTTCGACCTCCTCCTTCCGTCTCCGGGCCGCTTCTTTCTCCTGATCGATGCGGGCGGCGAGCTCGTGCTCGATGTCCTGGATCTTTCTCTGGAGGAGGTTATCCAGCTGGCCTTCGATCTCCTGGATGACCTGGGTGGGTTCTTTAAGGATGTCGCGCTGCTGCCCCATGATATCTCCTTAGCCTCGGTCATTATCATCTTAGTAACCGCCGGATGACGTGTCAAGGCAGAAAAACGCGGCTCTCGGGAAAAACGCCGGATGACCGCCGGGGGTGATACCGGGTTCCGCCCGGCCCCTCGCGCTCCCGCTTGAAACGGACGGGAAAAAAGGATATAAAAAGGCCGTTCCATGAATGACATGACCATCCTCCTCGTCGAGGAGAGCGGGAAGAGGCGCCAGGCCCTCGCCTCGTTCCTGGAAAAACGGGGAATCAGGGTGGAGGCCGCGGAGGAGCTTCCTCACATCGCCGGGCCGGCCGCGCCGCCGGAGAGTCCCGCGATGCTTCTTGTTTCCATCCCGGACGCCAGAGGTCCCGTCATGGCAGACCTCAGAAAGCTGAAGCGGGCCCGGCCCTCTCTTCCCGTCATCGCCCTGGTCCTGCCGGACGCGGCCGAGGCGGTCCTTCCTTTCCTCGACGAAGGCGTCATCGACCAGGTCGTCCATCCGGCCGGTCCGGCCGGGATCTATTCGGCGGTCAGGGTCGAGGAGCTCAGGGCCGCGCTCCTCCGGACGAACGCGGCGTGCCGGGAGAGCGTCCGCCGGATGAAGAAGGAGCATCTGAGCGATGTCCGGAGGGCCCTGGAGCTCGAGGAGATCTACGAGACGACCCTGGAAAATTTCATGACGGCCCTCGACTTGAGGGACGTCGAGACCTACGGCCATTCCAAGACCGTCGCCCGCTATAGCCACGTCCTGGCCCAGGCCCTGGGTATCCGGGACCCCAAGGTCCTGGACAACATCCGAAGGGGCGCCCTCCTCCACGACGCGGGGAAAATCGCCATCCCGGATTCCATCCTTAAAAAACCCGGCCCGCTCTCGGCCGCAGAATGGGAAAAGATCAAGCGCCATCCGGCCCTGGGCTACGGGCTCATCAAGGACGTCAAGTTGGTCAAGGAAGTCGGGAACATCATCCTCTGCCATCATGAAAAGTACGATGGGACCGGGTATCCTTCGGGCCTGAAAGAGACGCGGATCCCCCTCGAAGCCAGGATCTTCGCCGTGGCCGATACCCTGGACGCCATCACCTCGCACCGGCCCTACCGGAGCCGGAAGGATTTCGTGGCCGCCCGCTACGAGATCATCCGCAACTCCGGCACCCAGTTCGACCCTCGTATCGTCGACGCCTTCTGCGCCATGGACGCCGCGGTCTGGGAGAAGATCCGCTTCGAAACGACGCGGCTCATCCCGCCCGTGGGGGATGACAGTCTGCCGGCCGCGCGGAAATAAGAGGGGAGGAAAAGAGGGTCCCGCGTCCGTCAAGCCCGGCGGGCCGTAATGACGCGGGGCATCCCGGCCAGGTCCCAGGCGGTTTCGATCTCGGTCCACCGCCGCCCGAAGAGGGCGAGCACGTCGTCCCGCTGTCCGTCCCCGATCTCGAAGATCAGGTAGCCGCCGGGCTTGAGAAAGGCCCGGGCCCGGCGAACCAGCCGTTGGATGAGCTCCAAGCCCGACTCGCCCGCGAGAAGCGCCCTCCGCGGCTCGAACTCGCGGATCTCAGGGGGGAGCCTGTCCCAGTCGCGTTTCGAAACGTAGGGAGGGTTGGAGACGATGAAGTCGAAGCGTATCCCCGTCTTCCGGAAGGCCGAGAACAGGTTGCTCCGGACGAAGTCGATCTGTCGGGCTCTCTGGAGAGACGCGTTCCGGCGGGCGACATTGAGGGCCCGGGCGGAGATGTCCGCGGCGAAGATCCGGGCCCGGGGAAGCTCCTTGGCCAGGGCGATGGCGATATTGCCGCTGCCCGTCCCCAGGTCGAGGATGGTCTCCCTCTCCCGCGAGGAAAGCTCGAGGACTTTTTCGACCAGGACCTCGGTCTCTGGCCGGGGGATGAGCACGGATGGGGAGACCTCAAGAGGAATGGACCAAAATTCCTTGGTCCCGGTCAGGTAGGAAAGCGGCACACCCTCCCTGCGCTTCTCGACGAGCCGGAGAAAGAAGGCTTCCGTCCTCGGCGCGAGAGGAGCCCCCCTCGCGGAGAAAAATTCTCCTTCAGAGACGAGGGTCGCGCGGAGGAGGAGGACCTTGGCCTCGAGGACCGATTGAGGGCTGTCCTGGAGCAGGCTGGCTCCGTAGCGGAAAAGCTCCTGGAGTGTTCTAGGGCTCAACGTCCCTTGCCCGGCCGGCGTTCGAGACCGGCTCTCCGAGCGCCTGCGCCTGAGATTGATAGATGAGGCTTTCGACGAGAGAATCCAGATCCCCGTCGAGGAGCCCTTCGAGGTTGTGGAAGCTCTGGCTCAGCCTGTGGTCCGTCACCCGGGACTGCGGGAAATTGTAGGTCCGGATCTTCTCGCTCCTCTCTCCCGTCCCGACCTGGGAGCGCCTGTTCTGGGCGATCTCGGCCTTTTGTTCCCGCTGGGCGATGTCCAGGAGCCTTGACCTGAGGACACGGAGGGCTTTCTCCTTGTTCCGGTGCTGGGATTTCTCGTCCTGGCAGGAGACCACCAGGCCGGAAGGCTTGTGGGTGACCCGGATGGCGGTGTAATTCCGGTTAACGTTCTGCCCGCCCGGGCCGGAGGAGCCGAAGGCATCGATCTTGAGGTCCTTCGGGTCGAGCTTGACGTCGATCTCATCGGCTTCGGGCAGGACGGCGACGGTGGCCGTGGAGGTGTGGATGCGGCCGGAAGCTTCCGTCTTGGGAACACGCTGGACCCTGTGGACGCCGCTCTCGTATTTTAGCCGGGACCAGACACCCTTGCCCCGGACTCCGGCCACGGCCTCCTTGATTCCCCCGATCGGAGAGAGGCTCGTGTCCAGGACCTCGAATTTCCAGCCCTTGTGCTCGGCAAAGCGCGAGTACATCCGGAGGAGGTCCTGGGCGAAGAGCGAGGCCTCGTCGCCGCCGGCCCCGGCCCGGATCTCCAGGATGACGTTTTTCTCGTCGTAAGGGTCTTTCGGGAGAAGCATGGCCCGGAGCTCGGATTCGAGGGCCTTCTCCCGCTTCCCGAGGACGTCGATCTCGCCCTCGGCCATTTTCCGGAGCTCCGGGTCGACCTCGGGGTCGGTCAGGAGGTGCCGGGCCTCCTCGATCCCCTGCCGGACCTTCTTGTACTCGTCGAACTTGCGGACCACGGGCTCGAGCTCCGCCCGTTCCCTGGAGAGGTCGCGGAGCTTTTGGGGGTTGCCCGATGAGGCGGAGTCAGATAGAGCTTGAACGACCTGGCGGTACTTTTCCTCGACGGCCCGGAGTTCCTGGATCATTTGGCGGGTTTTTTGATCTCGCCATATTTTTTCCTGAACTTCTCGACCCGGCCGGCGCTGTCGATGAACTTCTGCTTGCCCGTGAAGAAGGGATGGCACTGGGAGCAGATCTCGACCCGGATCTCCTTCTTCGTGGACCGGGTCTTGAACGTGTTGCCGCAAGCGCAGATCACGGTGCTTTCCAGGTATTCCGGATGGACGTCTTTCTTCATGGATCGGTCTCCTTGGTCGGTTTATTATAGCAAATTTCAGGCGCCGCCGCAAAACGAGGGGATGTCCCGGGACCTCTTCTCGAAAGCGGCCCAGTCGACGGAGAAGGAAAGGCTTTTTTGGCAGGCCTTCACGGCCTCCCGGTAGCTCCGGGAGTCGAAGTATTCTTTGAGGGGCCGGGTCAGGGGATAGGCCTGCTCCTCGGCGGCCCACTCGTAGGTCGAGCCGTCCTCCCTCTTCAGGCAGTTCAGGTGGACGATCCAGGCCAGCTGTTTGAGGGGCGCGTGAATGAAAAGCCGGCGGATGGCCAGAACCTCCCCCTCCTTGCCCGGATTCCAGAAATGGAAATAGCGGGAAAAGAGCAGGGCGTTATGGAAATACGCCGGAAAAGCCAGGAGGCAATCCTTACGGGTGAGCCGGCCCAGATAGACGAAGAGGTCCAGGATCTTTTTGGCCATGCTCAGCCCGGGGCGGGTCTGCCCGGGGAGCGGGGTGAACGATTCGGAGAACTTGTGAAGAGGGTTCTGGAGGGTCAGCCATTCGAAGGCCAGCGATTTCTGGGGCGGGAGCGGCGGCGGAAACCCGGGGATGGCCTTGGGGACGAAGTCCATCTCCTTGAACTTGAAGTCGACGATCAGGTTTTCGGGCTTCTTCTCCCGCAGGAAGATCTGCAGACGCTGGACGGGGTATTCCGACGAATTGAGCTCGAACTCCAGGGGCCAGAGGAACCTCTTCCGGGCGTCCTTGAGGAAGCTCCTCTTGGCCAGGACCGCGATGACTTCGTTCAGGGAGTAGCGGCCGAGAAGGAGCGAGCTTCCTTTTCGCTCGGCCAGCTCGGCGAAGATCTCACCCTCCTCGACGAGCGGGGCTTCCTGCCAGAGTGGAGCGGCCTTGGATCCCGATCTTTTCATGATTCAGGCCTCAGAACCTTTCCCTGCCTGTCATCATTTTAAGGGATTGAGCGGCCCCTGGCAAGCCGCGCCCGCGTCGCGTTCAATCCTTTCTCCGGGACATCCCCTCTGCGTCCGTTGATCCATCTGCCAACGATTCGCGAGCGCCTGCCCGCGGACCCGGCTTCGGTTTGTTGGTTTCCGGATGGGCGAAAAACAACAGGACATCATCGCCCAGGGCCACGCGCCGCACGAGAGGGAAATCCCCGATCTTGGGCTTGATCCTGTAATAGTGGCGGAGGACGATGACTCCCCCCGGCTTGAGCAGGGCCCTCTTCCTGATCACCCGGAGGGGGTTGCGCTCCTCGAGCATCCGGTAGGGTGGATCGAGGAAGATGACATCGAACTTGACCCCTTTTTTGGCCAGGTCGATGACGGCCCGGTTGAACTCCCGGTGGAGGACGACGGACTTGTCATCGGCCCCGCACTTCTCGACGTTCGCCTTGATGACCTTCACGGCCGGATAGAAATCGTCGACGAAAACGACCGTCGCGGCGCCGCGGCTGAGCGCCTCAAGCCCGACGGATCCGGTGCCCGAGAAACCGTCGAGGCACGTGCTCCCCTTGAGCCTGTCCTGGACGATGTTGAACAGCGCGCCTTTGACCTTGTCCTGCATGGGACGGACGGATGGGCTCGAAACGAGCTTGAGCCGGCGGCCCTTGTAAATGCCGCTGATGATCCGGATCATGAGATATCCTTCCGCTGCTTGAGATCCCCTATTGATAATAGCAGATGAGACGGCCCGGGCGCGACTGGAGGCGCCGAATGCCGTAAGGAAGCGGATACCAGTCTTTGAGGCTCGTGGCCGGCTGCCCCTGCAGACCCGCCACGATGGAGATGACGGTGTCGATGAAAGCCGGCGAGAGGCGTTGGGTTCCGAGGAACAGGCTGTCCATGGTGATCCTGATCTTCCCGTCCTTCGTTTCGCCCCGGGCCGAAAAGAACAAGTCTGCCCGCGACGGCAGGAGCACGGAGGCCGGCGAACCGCCGAGGTCGATGGCGATCTTCCCTTCGGCCCGGTTGTCGTCAAAGAGGCGCAGTTCGATGGACCTGACGAACGTTCCCATCTCGGTCGCGACCCGGTAGGCGATCCAGGCGTTGAGGTCGCTCTCGGTGACCGTATAGTTTTGGGGAGAGCGGGGCTTCGTCCGGGCCGCCTCCTCCTCGCGCTTCTCCAAGGCGGCGATGACCTTCAGGGCCCGGTCGCGGGTCTCCGTAGGGACTTCCGCACCGAAGGCGGGAACGGACAGGGAGACAAGGATCAAAGCGGACGCCGCGCGTTTTTTCGTGAACATAAGACTCCGTCCTACAGAACATGCTACCAGATTCCCCCCGCGAGAGAAACAGGCCGGCCTAAACCGGATCCCCTCATTTAGGCGGCGATCGGCCTCGACCGTTTGTCCAACAAATCTCAGTAGTGCGTCAGCGTCCCGTCTTTCTTGGCCTTGCGGATGGCGGCCCGGAAAGCCAGGAGGCTCAGAGGAAAGAGGACGGCATTGAAAGCCGCCAGGGCCACGATGTCCGGCAGGATCGCGGAAAAGCCGACCGACGCGAGAAGGCTCCGCCTCATCCCGTTGAGGGAGTAGGTCACGGGCAGGAGGAACGAAGCCCAGCGGATCCAGGCCGGGAGGATGGCGACCGGGAAAACCATCCCGCCCAGCAGCCCCGAAACGCTCCCGAAAAACCAGCTCAGCGGGTTCCCCATCTTGTAGACGAGGATGAAGCTCGCCGAGAGGATGCCGAGGCTCAGGAAACAGACGGCGGTCAGGAGAAAAACGGCCAGGACGCCCGGCCAGTTCACCTGCCCGAGCTTCATCCCGAATATCGCCAGGGCCAGGACGAGATGGAGCACGGTCCGGAAGCTCTGGAAGGCCAGGGGGTAGAGGGACGACCCCAGGAGAACCGTCGGGACGGACGTCTGGGTCACGAGAAGGGCTTCGAGCGTCCCTGAGGTCTGGGCGCTCCGGATGACAGCCGGCAGCCCTTCCTGGAAAATGCCGAGGAGGCTCGAAAAAGCCACGCCGACGACAGCGAAGGAAAAGTAATCGCCGCCGAACGGGGCCAGGGCCGGGTTCGCCGGGGAGATGAGCTTGGCCACGAAAAAGAACGTGGCCGTGGAGAGGAAGATGCCGACCAGGGAATAGACGAACGAGAACTTATAGGTCAGGGCCTCGCGGATGTCCCGCCGGAGAAAGGCCAGGAGCTTCCCGAAAAAAAGCCCGGCATCTTGAGCGCGGGGGGCCAGGAATTGTCCCCTCATGCCACAGCCTCATCGGGGCGTCCCCCGCCCCTCCGATCGGCCAGGGCCTTTTGATAAACATCCCGGAGAGGGATTTGCCCGCCCTGGGTCAGGACATCCACGGCGCCCCGGACCCGGATCCGGCCCTGATCGATGACCGCGATATCGTGGCCGAAATCGCCGGCTTCGAGGAGGTCGTGGGTTGCCCAAAAGACGGTCGTCCCCCGACCGTCCACGAGCTCCGACCTCAGGAACGTCCGGACTTTCGCGGCGGCCTGCGGGTCCAGGGAGCGCGTCGGCTCGTCGACGAACAGGATCTCGGCGTCCGCAAGCAGGGCCCGGGCGAAAGCCAGCATCTGGCGCATGCCCGTGGAATAGGCGTTGAACCTCAGGTCGGCGGCGGCCTCGAGGCCGGTGAGGCCCAGGACGTCGGCGATCTTGCCGGCCAGCCGGGCCCCGCGGAGCCCGTTGAGGGCGCCGAAGAACTCAAGGTTCTGCCGGCCGGTGAGCCTCCAATAGAAGCTCCTCTCGTCGTTGATCGCGTAGCCGATGGCGCGCCGGACGGCGGCGGGGGATCTTTCGGCGTCGTGGCCGCCGACGGTCGCCGTTCCCCCGTCGGGGAGGACAAGCGTCGTCAGGATCTTGATGAGGGTCGTCTTGCCGGCGCCGTTCGGCCCGAGCAGGCAGAAGGAGCGGCCCGGTTCGACCTGGAGGCTGACCCCGTCGAGGGCCGTCCTGGTCCGCCGCTTCAGAGGATGGCGGACGAGCTCGCGGAACCCGCCGATGACGGGATAGCGCTTGACCAGGTTTTCGACCAGGATCGCCGGGGCGTCGCTCATGGGATATTCACTATACGCCGGACGGCCAGCCCGACCGGTTTCGAAAGCCGCCGGGCATAATGATAATAGATCAGGGGCGAGTTTTCCGGGACCCCGCTGGCCCGTGCCAGCCAGTGACGGGGCGGAAAAAGAACGCCGGCCAATGTCCGGACGGCCAGGCCGGGCGACCCTCTTTCCCAAAGAGAAAAAAACGATGGCATGTCATAGGGCCATGGGAGGGTCGTTAGCCTGCTCGCGACGGAAGCTTCCGGCCAGAAAAATCGGAGGACCGCTCTTTGGAGAGCCCCGGGCCGGAGCTTCGATAGGATCTCCCGCGGGAGGGAGCCGGGCCAGAGCTCTTCCGCGAGCCGGAGTCCATGGTAGACGGAGGCGCGGATCCTGAGCGAACCGCAGACACCGAGGACCCCGTCCCAGTCAAGGCCGGGCCTGGAGGCCAGCTCCGCGATGTCCGCGAGCCAGATCAATTTTTGATAGGAATGCTGCTGGGCGTGGAGGCAGAGGTAGCAGAGTTCGCTCTCGGGCGAGAGGACCGGGACCTCGGTCCCGAAGATGGGGATGGGGGCCGTCGTCATCGCCTCCATCGGCTCGGGCCCCAAGGGAAAATGGAGTCCGAGGACGCTGAGATGGAATTCCAGGACCAGACCGCCCCGCCGGAAATACGGCGAATAAGCCCGGTCGGGGTCGCCGGCCGCAAGCCCGGCGCCGGTCCCGGGCTCGGGCGTCTCCTCGAAGCCCTGCTCGTCCAGGGTCTTCTTGACCGCGGGCCAATCGGCCGGGCGGACGAAGAAGTCCACGTCCCAGAACGGCCTGAGAGCGATGTCGGGGTAGATGGTCGAGGCGAGACGCAGCCCCTTGGTGAGGACGACCTTCAGTCCTGAGTCCGTGACGGCCCGAAGGAACGGCTCGATCTCTCTTGAGAGCTGGGTGTTCCGGGCCAGGTTCCTGAGATAATGGACCTTGAGCCGCCCCAGGATGTCCGGCGGGACTTCGTCGCGCCAGTCCCTGAGGTTCCAGTAAAGGAGGGGAAGGACCCCTTCGTCGTCGGCCTTTCTAAGAAGGCGCTCCCAATCCGGCCCGGAGTCCAAAAGGCGACGGACCTCGGGCCGGGTCCCGAGCCCGGGCTTCGGACGCGAGCAGAGGACGAGCAAACGCGCGGCGCGGCTGGCTTCAAGAGATTTCATGAGAGGAAAGGCGCGGGCCGGGTCGAGGGCCCGGTCAACGCTTAATCTTCGTCGGCTGGGTCGGGGTCACCGGCTCTTCTTCCTCGATCGTCACCAGGGCGGCGCTGCCGGCTACGATGGCGGCAAGCCCGAGCGGCGCCAGGAACAGGGGCGGAACGCCCCTCTTGCAGACAACGTAAACGCCGTCACCCGCCGCGCAGGGCCGGGCGACCGGGATCATGGCCTGCTGCCCGGACAAGGCCCGCTTGACGCCGGCCCCCTGGACCCGCAGGCGCCTGACGTCCTGGGAGAAATTGGTGACAGCTCCCTTGATCCGGACCCGGTCGCCGACCTGCAGGAGTCCCCGTTCGATGAGGACCATGGCCTCCCTGTTCTGCGGGGCGTAGGTCACGACCCTGCCCACCCGGGATTCGCCGTGCTCCTTCTCCTCCCTGGCCACGGCCCGGGCCGCTTCGATGGAATCGCGGCCGTAGGGGTCCAGGGCGATCGAAACCTTGGCGGTCTCATCGGGCTTGATGCCGACGAGATCCTGGGAGTTGTAGCTTCCCTGCAGAGAGGTCACGCCGAGGGCATAGATCCCCGCGTCCAGGGCGACGAACTTGAATACGCCCAGGCTGTCTGTTTTCGGGCTTTCGAAGACAGTTCCGGTCGTCAGGTTCTTGGCCACGACGACCGCCCCGGCGACCGGGGTCGACCCGTCCCTGTCGAACAGGAAGCCGACGAGCTGGCCCTTTCCGGGCGTCTGGGGCCTCAGCAGGGGCGGGGACGAAAAAAGGGCGAAAGCGAAAAGCAGTCCCCAAGAAACGAAGGTCTTGGCACCTCGGCACATGGATTTCTCTTTGGCCCACCCATCATCTTAGCCGTCTCGGAACGGGCTTGTCAACCTCCAGCGGGGCGGGCCTGCTGGCTGACTCTGATCAATGCGACGGGCTCGTTGACCGTCTCGAGGACGAGCGAGTTCGTCCCCGCCGCGGGCGTCACCGGGAACGACAACGTCCCGCCTTCGAAGAAGTCTTCCCGGACGACCCGCCCGTTGAAGAAAGCGGCGAGGAGAGGCCGGCTTCCCGGGCGGAGATTCTCGAAGGTGACGGTCAGTGTCAGGGGGCTTCCGTCGCAGACGAGGCCCAACCTGATGGGGACCCCTTTTTCGAGGGCCCGGCGGCCCAGGTCGATCTCGGCGGGCGACAGGAGGGTATTGATACGCCGCCGGACTTCGGCGGTCTTCTGATCGTCGTTCAGCCGGTCGTAGCAACGCTCGAGACGGAGAAGGCCGTCCAGGTCTTCCGGCCCCACGGCGAGGGCCTTCAGGTAATATTCCTCGGCCTCGTAGATGTCGTCGAGCTTCATGTAAGAATCTCCGACGAGCCGGAGGATCCGGGCGTAATGGGCCCGGCCGGCCTCGGGGATGATGACGGCTCCCTTCTCGACCAACTCCCCCGCCTTCGTGATGTCCCTGTACCTGTTCTGCTTGAAGTCGAGGGTCAGCTCGAAGGCCAGAGCTTGGAGGTCCCTGGGCCGCGAGGCGGACTCGTCCTTTCCCGGGAGCCCCCGCTCAGCCAGGAATTTCTCGAATTCGCCGACGGCCAGCGGCTGGTCCTCCAGGGCAAGATAAGTTGCCAGGAAATGGTCCGGGTCGGAGAGAGACCGGGTTTTATCGACCTGGCTCTTGGCCAGGAGGAGATAGGCCGTCTTCCGGAGCTCCGTGAATTCCTTCGGGTCGATGAGCTCCTCGCGCCCGAGGGCCTGGTAGAAAGAGATGGACTCGAGGAGCCCGAGGCACGTGGACAGGCGGGCGGGGGCGTCATCGCCCTGGAAATATTCGAAGCTTCTCTGGCTTTGATCGAGCTCGCTCCGGGCCTTGAGGAAATCCAGGGACTCGGCCTTGGCCAGGGCTTTTTCTCGCGCCTCGAGGGACAGGGATTTTTCCCCGAGGAACCGGGCATAGACCCGCAGGCAGCCGGAGTCCTCCGGAAGGACCTTCTCGATCATGGCTTCGTCCTGCCCGTGGAGATACCAGACCTCGAGAAGGTCCCTGAGCTTCTCCTGGTCCTTGCCGGCCAGCATCTTCCGGAGGATGCCGAGCGTGAAGTCCCTTTCCTCCGGCCTGAGCGACTCCCCCCGTGCGAGGAGCACCTTGCCGACCTCGCCATAGATCTGGCTATTGTGGCCCGTCAGGGAGGCGGCCTTCTTGAATTCATCGAAATAGGAGACCGGGGCCGGAAGCGAGAGATAGCGCATGTACTCCAGCGACTGGGCGAGCTCGAAGTGGGCCGCGGCCGAGCCCGGATTGAGGCGCAGCCCTTCGAGGAAACAGCGGACAGACCTGGCCAGGGCGGCGTCCCGGACGTTGGGGTCGCCGAGGGATCCCGTGCCCTTATCAAAGAGGGTCTTGCCGAGCTCGAACCAAACTTGGTCGTTCCACGGATAGACCCGGCCGGCGAGCTCCAGGATCTTCTCCTTCCCGGCGGGGTCCATGGTCTCCTCTTTGGCCTGGTCGAGAAGACGGGCGTTCCAGTAAACGGCCGTCTGCACGGCGGCGATGGCGATCAGGGCGGCGATCAGGGCGGTCTTTTTCATCAAGGTCCTTAGGTTTTTCTGTGGTAGACCGCGACGAGGGTCAGAGACAGGACGGCCGTGAACAGGAGCGTGTTCGCCGGGATATGGAGGTTGAAATCCGTGAGGGTGTGGAGCCCTATCCCAGCCAGGGAAACGATCCCACCGAGGGCGAGGCCCTTGGCCTCGGGATTCCGGCGCTTCTTCCAGACGAGGAACGACCGGATCGCGAGGGTCAGGATCACGCCGAAAAGGAAGGCCGTCCCAACGAAACCGAGCTCGGAGAAATACTCGAGGTAATCGTTGTGGGCATGGGTCAGGAGCATCTCGGGCCCGCCCCGCTTCTCGTAGGCTGGATAGGCCGAGGCGAACGTTCCCAGCCCGGTCCCGAAAACGGGGAAATCCCGGATCATGCCCGCGACGTTGGCCCAATAGAGCGGCCTGTCCTCGTGGAGGAGGTCGTCCAGGGCGAACCGCTGGATCGTCGACCCGATGCCGATCCAAAGGGACAGGGCCAGGATGATGAGGACCGTGGCGCGAATGAAACCCCTGACCCAGAGCTCGCGGTATCCGACGCGGCCGAAGGCGAGGACGGAAAGGCCAGTGAAGAGGAAAAAACTGAAGACGAGGACGACGATGCCCGCCCGGGAGTTGGAACGGACGATCCCCAGGGACATGACGACGATGCTCCCGGCGATGAGCAGGTTCCCGGCGATGCCCCGGGACATCATCAGGAGGAATTTCTCCCGGATCCCCTTGACGCCGAAGGAGAAGAGGCTCATGCGGGCGATCAAGAGCCCGACGGCGAGAGGCACGATCATCTCGAGGTAGCCGGACAGGTGGCTGCGGTTGACGAAGGTCCCGGTCACGGACTCCAGGCTGAAGACCTTCGGATAGAAAAGGATCCGCGGCTCCCCGGCCGAGAGCTCATACAGGCCGTAGAGGGACTGGAAAACCCCGCACCCGATGAGCACATAAATGATCCTCCGGATCTGGCAGGCGTGGGTGACGGTCCTGAAGATCAGGAACCCCAGGATGAAATACGCGAGGAGCTCGAGCCCCGCCTGGAGCGTCTGCGACGGCGAGACGGACAGGCTCATGAGCTTCATCCTGGCGAACTCGGGCGCGTAGAGCTTCCGGAAGCCGTACGACCCCGGCGAGAGGAAGCGGACGGCCGCGGCCGGCAGCGGGATGACCTGGAAGACGACGAAGCCGAAGAAGCCCGCCGCGGCGTACGCCATCGGCCGGAGCGCCGCTGCCAGACGCTCGTTGAGGCGAGGCTTCGGCTCGAGGAAGACATAGGCCGCGGCCATCAGGCCCGCCGCGAGCTCGATGGCAAGGACTGACCATCCGCGGACGGAGGCGGCCGGCAGCGGGCTGAGGACGAGGAGGGCGATGAGGCCGTTCTCGATGAGCCGGCGCAGTCTGGTCCGTCGGGCGGCGACGGGCGCCGGAGGGCCCGCGGGGGGCCCGGACGGGCTCGGGTTCGCCATGATGGCCTTCTCACTCCTCCGATCGGGGCCCCGGACCTGTCGGCTCCTTGGCCACGCCCTTGGGACCGCCGCGCTTCCGGTCGGCTCGCGGGATCTCCGTGCTCGCGGAATACTCGTATTGATAATAATGATAATAGGGCGTGCCGAGCCCCTGCCGCCCCATCTTGACCTCGTTGAAAACGACCCCGATGATCTCGGCCTTGGCTTTCCGGACCTCGTCCACCGCCTTGCCGAGGGCCCGCCGCGTCGTCTTTCCCGCCTGGACGATGAGGACGGTGCAGTCGGCGAGGGAGCTGACGATCACCGGGTCGATGACGGCGAGGACCGGCGGAGTGTCGAGGAGCACGGTGTCGAACCGGTCCTTGACCCTGGCGAGCAGGTCCCGCATCCGCTTCGAGTTGAGGAGCTCGGCCGGGTTCGGGGGGTGCGGGCCGCTGGGGATGATCCAGATGTTCTCGATGCTCGTCTTCAGGATGGCCTCGTCAAAAGCGAACTTGCCGGTCAGGAAGCCGCTGAGCCCGCCGAGGTTCCGCGTCTGGAAGACCTTGTGGAGCCTCGGCTTGCGTAGGTCCGCGTCGATGAGGAGGACCTTGCCCTCGAGCTGGGCGAAGGAGATGGCCATGTTCGACACGGTCGCCGTCTTGCCTTCCTGCGGCATGGGGCTGGTGAAGCAGACCGTCTTCGGGGAGCTGTCGGCGTGGGAGAAAAGGATCGAGGTCCTCACCGTCCGGTAATCCTCGGCGATCGAGAACTTGGGAAAGAGGTGGTTGACGAGCTCGATCTCGGAGATGTCGGGCATGGACTCCCCCGGGGTCTCCCCTTCGGTCCCGTAGGAGTACGGGCGGTTGCCGTAGGGGGACGGCTTCCTCTTCAGCCCGTCGACGGAGAGGTATGGGATGATGCCGAGGGACGGCAGGCCGGTCAGCTTTTCGACGTCCTCAGGGCCCTTGACCGTGTTGTCGAGGTACTCGACGAGGAAGATCAGGCCCAGCCCGCCGAAAAGGCCGAGAAAGAGGGCCATCATCAGGTTCCGGCGGGTGTTCGGCGTGAAGGGGCCGCCGGGGACGAGGGCCCGGTCGACGATCTTGATGTTGCTCGTCCTCAGACCGCCGAGCTGGCTCGAGACCTGGATCTCGTTCTGCTTGGACACCAGCGTGCTGAGGAGGCTCCGCATGTTGTCGACCTCGATCTGGAGGCTCCGGTAGAGGATGGCGTTGTTGTTCATCCGGACGACGTCGGTCCGCTGGGAATCGAGGAGGGTCTGGAGGGACCTCTCCTTGTTCAGGGCGGCCCGGTAATCGGCCTCGGCGGCGCCCACGGCTTTCCGGATCTCCCCCTGGAGCGCGTTCTTGCTGCTCTCGAGCCGGGCCTTGAGCTTGACCATCTCCGGATAGTCCGGCCGGTAGAACTTGCCCTTTTCCTCGTAATCGGACTGGGCCTGGCTGTAAGAGGCCTTGAGGGCCTGGATGACGGGATTCGTGACCGATTCAGGCAGGGCGTTGATGTTGAGGTCCTTGAGCTCCCGGTAAAGGGCCTCCTTCTTGAAGCGGTCGATCTGGGCCTCGGTGAAGGCGGCGTTGACGTCGGAGAACTTGTTGACGACGGTGCTCTCCTTGTCGTTGAGGAACAGGAGCTTCTTCTCCTCGCCGTATTTCTGGAGGTCCTCCTCCTTGCGCTTCAGGTCCTCGCGGAGCTGGCTGATCGTCTCGCTCAGGAACTCCGAGGTCTGCTTGGTCGCCTCGTAGCGCGTCTCCACGGAATAACGGACGAACTCCTCGACGAGAGTGTTGACGATGTCGGCGGCCAGGACGGGTTGGGACGACGTGTAGCTGACCTGGACGATCCGTGTCTCCGGGACCGGGGCGATGCCGAGGCCGTCGAGAACGGCGAACGCGTAGCTCGTCGCCGGCGGGCTGCCGGCCTCCGGCGGCGTCTCGGCCGGCTTTTCCCGTGGAAGGGCCCAGCGGAGCGAAAGGAACCCCTTGACCGCCTGGACCGGGTCCGTCCGGGAGGACCGCGCCGTCCGGAACTCCGGCCGGGACCCGAGGTCGAGCTTCTTGGCCACCCGCTCGGCCAGGGAGCGGCTGGCCAGGAGCTTGAGCTGAGTGTTGAAATACGTCCCCAGGTAGTCGGTCTGGTAATACCCGCCGGAGTTCAGGACGTCCTGGATGTTGACGAGGCTCGCGCTCGGCTCATCGATGAGGATGGTGGCCGTGGCCCGGTAGAGCGGCGTCGCTGTGAACGAGAGGACGGCCACGAAGACGACGAGGACCGAGGCGAACGTGACGAGGACCCATTTGCGTTTGATGACGATCCTCCAGTATTCGAGGATGTCGATCTCTTTCCGGTTGGCTTTGGTGTTGGTGTCCTTCATGGTTGGCTCCCCTGGTCTTTCTTCACGGCCGGCCGGGTGGCCTCAAAAAAGGCTCTCCGGCACGTAGACCGTGTCGTTTTCCTTGAGCGGGATGTCCTTGGTCTTTCCCTTGAGGATATTCTTGACATTGACGTCGAGCTCGATGTCCCGGCCCGCCGCGTCCTTTCTCCGGATCTTGATGCCGCTCCTGGCGGCCCGGTCGGAGAAGCCGCCGGCCTGGGCGATGGCCTGGAGGAGGGTCGGGATGCTCGACCGCTTGACCTGCAGCGCGCCCGGGTTCTTGACCTGGCCGAAGACGTAGATGAGGACGACCTTGTCGACGGGGATGGTGATGATGTCGTTGGGCTCGAGGGGGATGTTGAGCCGAGCCTCCCCTTTGACGAACAAGTCGTCGACCGAGATCCGGATCGAGGTGCCGGACCCATCGGCCGACTGCCGGATGACGATGATCTCGTTGCCGGCGTCCCGGGTCATCCCGCCGGCCTGGGAGATGATCGACATGATCGTCTGCCGGCCCAGGAGTTCGTAGGGGCCCGGCTTTTCGACGGCGCCCAGGACAGAGACGCGCTTGCTCTTGTACTCCAGGATGAAGACCGAGACCTGCGGGTTGATGATGTATTTCTCACCCAGCACCATGATGAGCTTCTTTTCAACCTCGTGCTGGGTCAGGTTGTTGACGTCCACCTCTCCGACGAGGGGCAGCGTGACCCGGCCGTCCTCCGAGACGCGGACGACAAGCTTGGTGATCTCCGGGACGCCCATGGCCGTGACCTCGAGGAGGTCCTTGGGCCCGACCCGGTATTCGGTGCTGGCCTGCTCGTCCGCGGCGACAGCCGTCCCGAGCACCAGGAAGAGGCCGATGGCCAGGATCGCTCTGATATGAGTTCTCATGTCCGACTCCTGCGGGCCGCTCCTCAAAAATCGTAAGCGAGGGCGGCCCCGATGAAATTCCTGTCGATGTCGAAACCCGGCGCGTTGGACGTCCGCCGATAAATATTGTAACCGATGGACAAGCCCGTGCTCCCGGTGATCCGGACCGCCAGCCCGGCCGAGAAGACGCGGTTGATGTCCCTGCGGTCGGCGACCAGGTAGGGCGCGCCGTGGAACCAGACCTCCTGCGCCTCGGGATAGGCCAAGGCCCCGAGCTGACAGCTTCCCTCGAGCCGCAGGAAGGGGAGGATGTAAAAGGCGAGGCCGCCGCGGACGCGGTCCTCGATGTAATAATACGCCGTATCGATGTAAGAGAAGTAATTGTCCCGGGTGTAGGCGAGGCTGAGCCCGACCCGGCCCGTCCGGAGGGCCACGTCCGTGTCGGCGACCAGCCCGGAGAAACTTTTCAGCCCCTCGGTCCGCGGGATGAACCTCTTGTATCCCAGGGCGATCGTCCCCCTGGCCCGGCCGAGGAGCGGAAAGCGGAACCCGCCGTAGGTCTGGTAAGAACGGGCGTTCCGCCATGACGACGCCGGGTCCAGAAAATCATAATCCGTGGCCCCGGCGGTCGCGAAAATCGAACTGCGGGAAAAGACGCGGTAATAGAACTCGAAGGCGGCGGTCCTCTCCCGGTGGTCCAAGGCGCGCGAGATCTCGTCCTCAGGGTCCGGGAGGCTTGCATTGTTGTATGCGTAATCTTCCAGGGACCCCGAGAGCCCGATGGCCGTGCCGCGGGGCGTCTCGAAAAAGAGGTGGGCGCTCCAGCCTTTCCGGAGGTCTCTGACCGGCGTCCCGAGCTCGCTCGTGGCCGGCTGGAAATGCTCGAGAAAATGGTAATCGCCGGAAAGCGCCAGCCTGCGGAGGAGGAACAGCCGGACCGCGGGGACGAAACTGTTGACCAGCGTCCGGAGATCCTTCTCCTTGAGATAGAAGCTCCACTCCGGGTTCTCTGTGACCGAAACGAGGGCCGAGCTGCCGAGGAGCCAGTAGCCCTTGACTTCCGGGGAGAGCGTCGCCGTGTAATCGGCGACGGCCGGGTCCTGCTTGTCCGCGTAATAGACGTTCGAATCGTAGCCGACGTTCGCGAGCCGGAAGGCCGGCAGGACCTTGAGCGGCCCGAGCTGGACCCCGGACTTCGCCCGGACCTCGTCGTACTCCTCCGCGAACGTCCGGTAGGTCTGGGCGGCCAGCCGTCCGGCCGAAGCGGCCAGGACGACGGCCAGGGCCAGGATCTCGTATCTTTTCATTCTGGTTCTTACGGCCGCGATCTAGCGGGCCGGTTCAGGAAAGGCTTCCGTCGCCGAGCGTATCTTTCATGGTCCGGAAGAATCTCATGAAGGAAAGCCGTTGGAGGAGGGCGAAGATCAGCCCGGAGTGCCAATCGAAATCGGCGGTGTCGCGGATGATCGGGATGATCCCGTCGGTCTGGGCCAGATGAAAGAGGCCTTCGACCTGGCCGTCGCTCAGGCGGGAGCACGTCCGCCGCGTGTAGTAGCCGACGAGGATCTCCCGTTGGATGGCCTTCCGCCACCGGGCCTCGTAGCCGGCCAGGGCCGCGGCCCCGAAGGACGACCTCTCGAAGCATTCCCGGACGGCCTCCGCCGCCAGATCGGCGCAGAGGAGTCCGTAGCTGATCCCGCCGCCGGTCGTCGTCTTGATCTGACCGGCCGCTTCCCCCACCGAGAGGACCCGGTCCCCGGTCGTCCGGGCCAGGAGACCCTGGGCGACGGCCTTCGTCCTGATCTCGGCCGCGCCGGGATTGCCGGCGGCCGGCGTGGGACTTTCGTCCAGGAGCTTCCGAAGAAGGGGCCTCGGGTCTTTCCTCGTCAGGAGGCCCACCCGGGCCCTGTCCCCGGCCGGGACAGACCAGGCGAAGGCGCCGGGGGCCACGCTCCGGCCGAAGTAGATCGTCGTCAGGTCCCGTCCGGCGATGGGGACCTCGACCTGGGCCCCCTTGAGAAAGGTCCGGGGAAAGGAGAGCCCGGCTTTTTTCTGGAGGCTGTGATCCACTCCGGAGGCGATGACGGCCATGGCCGCGGTGTGGCGGACCGATTCCTGCCCGCTCGTCCTGACCGTCACCCGGACCCCGCCGGGCTCGACCGAGATGTCGTCGGCCCTGGATCCGAGGCTGAGGACGGCCCCCGCGCGGACGGCGGAGGCCGCTAGTCCCGAGTCGAGCTTCTCCCTGTCCACGACACAGGCGAACGGCCGGGGATGACGGTACGTCACGGCGGTGCCGAACGGAGAGACGAGCCGGGCCTCCCGGATCTCCTGGATGACGGAGCCCGGGTTGAGCCCGAAGCTCGCGAAGACCTCTTTGCCGACGATCCCCGTGCAGACGACGTTCACGCCGACCCTGGCCTTTTTTTCGAGGACGAGGACGTCCAGCCCTTTCTCGGCCAGGCGTGCGGCCAGGCGAAGACCGCTCGGCCCGCCGCCGATGACCAGCACGTCCTTCCGCTTTTCCGTCTTCAACGCACTCTTCTCCAAGCTCAGACCTTGTCCTCGCGGGACTCCCACTTGCCGCGGAACGTGATCCAGAACGAGAGAAAGATGAGCTCGAGGTCCAGCCAGAAGCTCATCTTCTTGATGTAGAAAAGGTCATAGCGGAATTTCCTCCGCCTCGGCGTCCCGCCCGGCAGGAAGACCTGAGCGAGGCCCGTCAATCCCGGCCGGACCTCGTGGCGCTCCCGGAAGCCGGCGATCGTCTCGATCGATCTCGCCGCCGGGTCCCCGCCGACCTCGAGCTCGTTCGGCCTCAGGGCCCGGGGGCCGACAAAACTCATGTCTCCCCTGAAAATGTTGAGAAGCTGGGGGAGCTCGTCCATGGCCGTGGCCCGCAGGATGCGGCCGACCCTCGTCACCCTGGGATCGTTCTCGGAGGCCTGGACGGGGCCCCGGTCCTTCTCGGCGTCCCGGACCATCGACCGGAATTTGAGGGCCCTGAAGGTCCGGCCGCCGCGGCCCACGCGTTCCTGCGAATAAAAGACCGGGCCCCGGTCCTCGAGCCAGACGGTCAGGGCAATGACCGCCCAGAGCGGCGACGAGAGGAAAAGGCCCGCGGAGGAGAGAGCGAGGTCGAAAGGCCGCTTGAGAAAAAGGGCGCGGCGGGAGGAGTTCGGGCCTCGGGCGGGGACCCGCCCCTCGTCCAGACTCCTGGCCCTCCAGGCCGTCAGGGCCAGCGCCAGGAGGATCCCGGCGCAATCCACCGCCCAGTCGAAGGGGCTCCCGAAGCGGTGCGGGACAAAGGATTGGAGGAACTCATCGACGAACCCATAAACGATGGCGACGGCCGCGGCCCGGACAAGAGAGGCCGGGCTCCATCTCGGCCCGCGCCCGCCCCGGAAGGCGCGATACAAGAGGAAGGCCATGAAACCGTAGGTGAAGAAGTGGCCGGATTTTCGGAAGATGACGTAGCCCAGTCCGGCCGCGTGACGGGACGCGTGAGGGAAGGCCCACCGGAACGCCGCCATGAAGAATTCGTAGGTTTTGCTGCTCGCCAGGGCCTTGTTGCCGACGGGAAAGATGAGGGCCATCAGGACGAGAGGGGGCAGGAAATATTTCCAAAACTTTTTCATCGGCGAATCCGGTTTCCTCATGGAGCCATTCTCGTCAGAAGGTCGGCGTAGGACGGGAGGACCTTGTCCCTGGCAAAGTATTCTACGACATAAGCTCGGGCGTTTGAAGCATAAACCGCGCGTCTTTCCGGCGAGCGCCGCAGGGCCCGGACGGCCTCGGCGATCTCCCCGGGGCTTTCGGGAGGAGCCGACAGGCCGCAATCCCGTTCCCTGAGCACGGCCGCGACCTCGCATCCGGGAGCGGCAAGGCCCAGGATGGGCCTCCCTGCCGCCATGAAGTTGTAGAGCTTCGACGGCACCGAGAGCTCCGATTTCCGGCTGTCGAGAGGGACGAGAAGGACGTCGGCCGAAGCCAGGAGCGCCGGCAGGTCGTCGTAGGGCTGGAAGGGAAGAAACGCGACGTTCCGGAGGCCGAGCGACACGACGCGGGCCTTCAAAGACTCCTTCTTGAGGCCCTGCCCCGCGATGACGAAAAGGATGTCCCTCTCCGTTTCCAGGATCCTGGCCGCTTCGAGAACCATCTCCAGGGCGCGGTTGCTGCTGATGCTGATCGTCCCCGAATACATGAGGACGAACTTCCCGACGAGCCCGTACTTTCTGGCGATCGGATTGTCTTTCGGGAGCGGCTTGAGGAATTCCGTGTCCACCCAGTTCGGGATGACCTCCATCTTCCGGGCCGGGACTCCCTTGGCCAGAAGGTTCCGCCGGAATCCGTCGCTGATGACGACGATCCGGTCCGAAAGTCCATACACCCATTTCTCCAGGCCCCTGGCGAACCGGATGCCCGCCGGGTTCTTCAGGATCCCGGACTCGATGGCCAGGTCCGGATGGATGTCCTGGACGTTGAGGACGACCCTGGCCCCCCTCAGATGCCTGGCCCAGAACGCCGGGACACCGAGCTGAAGGGGCGGCGTCCTCAGGAAAAGGATGTCGTTTTTCCCGGAGGAGAGCAGGTTGAGAAGGGCCCCGGCCGCGTAAATGTTCCAAGCCATGAGCCGGCCGAGGGGGTGCGGCGTCCTCGCCGCCCAGAACCGCTTGACGACGAAGCCGTTGTCCCGGCTCCGGGAATAGACGCGCCTCCGGAAACCCGGTGCGGGCGTCCGCGGGAAGGTCGTCACGACCTCCACATCAAGGCCCCGGCCCGCCAAGTAACCGGCGAGCTCGTTCATCAGGATCGGCGCGCTCCCGAAGTCCGGGAGGAAATACATCGTGTGGATGGAGATCTTCATGCGGACTCTTCCCGGAGAGGGTTCTTCTCGATCCAGATCTGGATATAAACCATGCAGGGCACGAGGAAGAGAAGGTCGACGCCGTAGAACGCGGCCGTCGACTCGAAAAAGCTCCGGGCCGCGAGGAATCCCAGGACGGCCAGGGACTCCGTCAGGAGGAAATTCTCGACTCCGACGGCAGAGGCCGTGCGCTGGATGACCCGGTTCTTCACGATGATGAACCAGAGGCCGACGAAGGCCCCGGTGAAAAGGAGGGCTCCCAAGACCCCGCTCTGGATGAGGGAATGGAGATAGGCCATGTGGACGTGCTCCCCTTCGAGCATCAGCCTGTCGGCGTGGAACCCGTGCCCCAAAAGAGGCGACCGGAGCGAGAGGCTGAGGGCCCTCCGCCAGGTCGTCTCCCGGCCCGTCAGGAAGAAGGCGTTCTCAAAGCTGCCTTTGAAGCGCCAAACGAACCAGGCCTTGTAAAGGAAATAGAAAACTCCGGGGACCCCGGCGATGAGCCAGGTGAACTTCCTGTTCGCGACCACGATCAGGAGAGATCCGACGACGAATCCCAGAAGGGCGGTCCGCGATTCGGACAGGGCCAGGGCGACGGCCGAGACCCCCAGCAGGCCCAGCCAGAGGACGCGCTTGAGGAGCTCGGGCTGGCGGAGCCTCGATAGGGCCACCAGGGCCAGCACGCCGGCGAAGCGGCCGACCCCGTTGGCCGTCTGGATGCCGAGCCCGAAGGGCAGGCGATAAAGGCGCGGGTTGGAGGCTCCCATCAGGACCGGCCAGAGGGGACCGAACAGGTAGAAGACGACGAGAACGACGATGATCGCCGTGTTGACGTCCATGAGGGTCATGGCCTGCCTCTCGGGGTCTTCCTGGTTGACCAGGACCCAGGCCACGAAGACGGCGGAAAGGAAAAGGGCCGCCCAGTAGGCCGACAGGAACGGGTCCGGCGAGAGGAAAAAGAAGAACCCGCCGATGACGCCGTAGAGGGCCAGGGCCAGGATGGGCCCCCCGGATACGACCAGGGTCAGGCGCCCGGACTTTATCAAGAGCACGAGCCCGAAGACAACGGCGATGAAGGGCAGGAACGGCCTGAGAGCCAGGACAAAGCTCGAGGGGCTCTGGAGGAGGCTTTCCCATCTGAACCTGGAGACGTCGCTGTACATCCCGGCCCAGACGAGGATCCAAAGTGCGGCCGCGGCGATCATGACGATGCCTCGGGCTCCCCAAGGGCCCTCCCATAGATACCCCGGAGGCGGTCCCCATGCCTGTCCCAGAGATAATAATCTTCCGCCCTCCGTCTGGCCGCCTCCCCCATCGCGGCGCCGAGGGCCGGATCCGTGCGCAACGTCTCGAGGGCGGCGGCGATCTCGCCGGCCACGTAGGACGGGTCCCTGGGGTCGATCTTGAATCCCCAGTCGGGCTGGATATGGAGGCCGGGCCCGCCGGAATCGAGGCCGATCACGGGTTTCGAGGAGGCCATGGCCTCGACGACGACCGCCCCTCCCCCATCCCGGAAGCTGGGGAAGAGGAAGACATCGGACGACCTCATCTCCCGGAGCAGCTCCTCGCGGGTCAGCCAGCCGGCCAGCCGGACTTTCGAGTCGAGGCCCAGCCCGCTGATGAGGCGGCGGAGATTCTCCTCCTCGGGTCCGTTGCCAACGATGACGAACTCCGAATCGGGGAACTTTTTGGAGAAAAGCCGGAATCCCCGGACGGCCAGGGCGAAGCCTTTCAGGCGATGGAACCGTCCCGCCATGAAAACCCGGAACGGCCGCGGAGATCCGGCTCGGGGCTCCCCGGAATTCAGATCCTCCGGGGAGATCCCGTTCACCGGAAAATACAGGGTTTTCCCCTGATAGGCCAACGGGACTCTGTCTTTTGTTTCCCGGTTGCAGACCAGGACGGCCCGGGCGTTCCTCAGGCAGAGTCCCCGGACCGGATCGTGCCGGCCGATCCACTGGGCCGCGTTCCTGCCCTTTTCGGAGAGCCTGCCGCCGGCCGTGTATTCTCCGAGGAGGCCGCGGGGCGTCCGCTGCCCGCCTCCGACCGGACCCAGGATGAAGGGGACCGGGAGGAAGGCCCCGATATAGCTCGCGATCCAGTCGTTGCCGAACGTCACGTGGTGGGCGATGTCGAATCCGACATCCCGGTGGAGCCTGCGGGCCGTCCGCCAGGCCTTGACCTGCCAGAGATAATAATAGATGCGCTGCCCGAACTCGACCTTGTAAAGCCCACCCAGGGGCCGGCCGAGATGAATGAAGTGGAACCGGACCGAAGGGTCGGGAGCCCTCGGCCCGGCCGGGTCGATCCCCGCCTTGTTGTAGCTGTGGGTCAGGACCCAGACGTCGTGGAACCGGGCGATCTGGCGGACGAGCCTCCATCCCGTCAGGTCTTCGCCGGGGTGGAGGTCCGGTGAGCCCAGGGGGTTGCAGGCGTAAGCGGAGACGAGGACCTTCAATCTCTTCATGATGGTCGACCCCCGCCGTCCCGGCCCGGGGAGGGCCCGTCCTGCCGAGGCCACGCGACTTTCTCGTAAACGTCGAGGTATTCGCGGGCCATCCTTTCTTTGGAGAATTGGCCGACCCTCAGCCGGCCCGCCTGTCTGAGCTTCGCCGAGAGCTCCGGCGATGTCAGCACCCGGAGGATCGCTCCGGCGATGGCCCCGGCGTCCCCGGGCGGGACGAGGAGCGCGGCGTCCCCGACGACCTCGGGCAGCGACGAGACGTTCGAGACGACGACCGGCGTCCCGCAGGCCATGGCTTCCAGCGGAGGATACCCGAAGCCCTCATAGAGGGACGGGAAGGCCAAAACGTCCGCTCCGGCATAAACGCCGGGCATGTCCTCGTCGGCGACGAACCCTGTGAAAACGACCTCGTCCCCGAGGCGCGCCTCGTCCGCCTCCTTGCGGAGCGAAGCGTCGTCCCACCCGTTGGGCCCAGCCAGGACAAGGGCGTGCGGGACGGACGGGTTCTTTTTGAGGAGGCTGAAAGCCCGGATGAGGGTCACGAGGTTTTTCCTTTTATGGGGCGCCCCGACGTGGAGGATGTATCGCGCCGGCAGCCCGTAACGGTGCCGGGCGCGCCGGATGACGCCGGCCGGAACGTCGTCGTTCGCGAACGATACGTACGGATAGATGACCGAGATCTTCTCCTCCCGCAACGAATACCTCGAGATCACGTCCTGTTTCGTCCGCTCGGAATCGGTCACGATCGCGGCGGCCCCGCGGAGCGAGCGCGGCCAGGAAAAATTCCACCAGGCCCGGGACGCCGCGGATGAAGCCGAGGGGCTGACGATGAACGCCAGGTCGTGGACCGTGACGATCCGCTTTAAACCCCGCCCGCCCGGAAGCAGGGGCGACACGGAAACCGGCGAATGCAGGATGTCCAGGCCGCCGAGGCGCCCGTTACCCAGAAAGGCCAGCTGGTTCCAGGGCAACAACCTGCGTCTCGGCAGGCGGACGGGAGAGAGGCGCGTCCGGGTCGAGAGCGCCGCGAAATGTCCGGCCAGCTCCTCGCGGACGAAGAGCACGAACTCATGTCCTGACGGGACGCTCGCCAACCCCCGGACGAGCTGCCCCGCGAACCGGCCCAGGCCCTCCCCCGGGTCCGTCAGGTTGACGAGGTCGAGCCCGATCCTCAGCGTCCCCTCCGTAAGCTTCCCGTTCATGCCGGCGACCCGATCTTCCCGATGGACATGCAGAGCCCGATGACATTCCCCCAGGCTCGCTGCACATGATGGAAATCCCTTTCCCGAAGGGCCAGGCCGAGGCTCATCAGGAGCCTCGAGGCCAGAGCCAGATAGCACTTCCCCACCGACAGCTCGGGGTTTTTCCTGACGAAATGGACCCTGTTCAGGACTTCCCGCCTGCCGAACTCGAAATCGTTCCCCCGGCCCGAGGCCGCCGGCAAATGGTAATACCCGGCTTCAGCGACGACGGCCAGCCGAAAGGCCTTCCCGACCCGGTAGCTGAAATCCAGGTCCTCAAGGTAGCTGTAGCCTTCGAACCATTCGTCAAAACGGAACCTCCCGAAAACCTCTTTCCGCCAGACCGAGGCTCCCGTCGGCAGCCAATGGACATAGACGGTCGACCAGGTCTGGCCGATCATCGTCTGAAACCCGGCCGGCGATACGGCTCCCCGGCTGCGGGAGTAGAGGCCGGCCGCTTCCGTGTACGGCGACAGCTTGGCCCGGGGCCAGGCGACCGGGGGATGATTCAGCATATTGAACGCCGCCCCTCCGATCCTCCCGTCGGCCCCTTCGAAGAAGGCCAGGATTTTCTCCAATGCGGATTCCCCGACGACGACGTCGTCGTCGAGAAATCCGATGAGCCCCGCGTCCGGAGGAGCGGTCTCGAGCCCCAGGTTGCGTTGCCGGGACGCCGACGGCGGCAGGCCGCGAACGTGGCGGACGGGGAAGGCCCGGACACTCCGGCAAAAAGCCTCGACGGACCCGGAGCCTCCGTCGACGACTATGACCTCGTCGGGAAGCCGCGTCTGGGCTTCCAGACTCCGGATGAGCCGGGCAAGCTCCCGGGGGCGGTCTTTTGTCGCCACGACGAAGGCGACCTTCGTTCTCTTTTCGCTCATCGCGTCGGGCCTTCGGGCGGTCTCCGCCCGGCCTCCTTGATCCCGCCGAGAACATGCCCCGCCCACAGCCGGGCCATCCCGCCCAGCACGGAGCCGAGGGCCCGGGGCGACCGCAGGAATTCTGTCCGATGTTTTCTGAGGACGAGACGCTTCGCCCGCAAAAAGAGGAGCCGGTCGGCCGAGACGCTTCCCGGCGTGTAATGGGAAACGGTCAGCAGATCGGGAAGATAACGGAACCGGCAGGCCTTGGCCAGCCGGATCCAAAGGTCCCACTCTTCGAGCGCCGGCAGGGACTCGTCGAAAAACCCGACGGCATCGAGGCACTCTTTTTTCACGGCCGCGGCCGGCGTCGGGACGAGGTAGGAGCCCCGAAGGATGGCGGCGAAGACATCGCCCTCCTTCCTGTTCGCCGAAGCCGAGGGGATGACGTACGTCTTGCCTTTGAAGTGTCTCAAGGTCCCGGTGTAGACGACGCCGACGTCGGACGGAGCTTTCCGCAAGGCCTCGACCTGCTTCTCGAGCTTGGCCGGCAGCCATTCGTCATCGCTGTCCAGGAAGGCGATGAACCGTCCTTTCGACGCGGCAATGGCCGTATTCCGGGCCGCGGCTGGTCCCCGCCTCACGGGATGGCGGAGGACGCGAAGCCTTTCGTCCGCGAACTCTCCGACCGCGCTCCCCGTCCCGTCCGTGGAGCCGTCGTCGACGACGATCGCCTCCCATTCCCCGTATGTCTGGCCGAGAACGCTCCGGAGCGCCCGCTTCAGGAGCTCCCGCCTGTTATGGGCGGGCATGACGATGCTCACTTCGGGCTGACGGTTCATCTCAGGCTCCCGCACTCCGTTCGCCGGAGCCGGCCATGAGACGCGGCAGTCCGGCCCGGAGCCAGGAGATCTCTTGCTTGCTGAAAACGAAAAGGCCGCAGGCGGCGAGAAAGGCGGCCAGGGGGACGAGGAGCCCGACGGGCTTTCCGTAATAGTACTGGACGAGGCCGCACGCGAGGGCGAATAGGGCCAGGGCCAGGACGCCCTGGAGGATCCTGCTCTGGCCGAGATCGCGGCGCGAGAACCGCATGTCCCCGACCTTCGAGGCCATCGCGAACAGCACTGCCATCTCAACGGTGACCCGAAGCGTCCAGGCGGCCGCCGCGCCGTTGATCCCCCAGGTTCTGATGAAAAACCATCCCAAGGGGACGAAGAGGAAGAACTCGGCCAGGTTCAACTTGGCCGGGAGGTCCGGCCGGCCCATGCCCTGGATCAGGGCCAGGGGGATGTCCGACAGCGATGTCGTCAGGAACCCCACGGCCAAGATCTGGAAGGTCAGGGTGCTTGTCCGGGCGAATCCGGCACCCAGCCAGACCCTGAGGATCGGCCCCGCCATCAGGACTAGAAGGACGGAGACCGGACCGATTCCGACGATCAGATACTTGACCGCGTAGCCGAAGAGGGTCTTGGCCCGGCCCCGCTCCTCTCTCCCCTGGAGCGCGCTGAACGAGGGGAAGAGCGTCAGGATCAAGCTTCCCGGCAGGATCCCGACCTTCGTGACGATCTCGTAGGGCGCGACATAAAAACCGACGGCTCTCATGTTCAGGATGGAGCCGACCATGAACCGGTCGAGGTAGGTCAGGATGGGCCGGACGATATTGGAGACGGTCAGCCAGCCACCGAATTTCAGGAGGTCGGGAACGCTCTCCTTGCGGAAGGCCACGTCCCTCCTGAGGACAGGGAACGCCTTGAGGCAAAGCCAGACCCAGGCGACGAGGGCCAGGACCCTCGCCCCGACGAGCAGGGCCACGATGCCGCGAAGGTCGAAGCCGAGGCCCACTCCGGCGAGCGGGAGGAGGTAATTCAGGGTGCTCGAGCCGCCCTTGACGATATTGACCAGGTCGAACCTCTGGCGGGCTTCCAGGGCCCCGCGGAACGAGGCCGAGACGAGGACGACCGGGAGCGAGATCCCGATCAGGATGAACGATACCCTGGCCTCGGGCACGAGCGGGGCCGGGATGTGGAGGATGCGACCCACGAGCAAGGGGGTGGCCAGGGCCAGGAGCGCGGCCCCGATTAGGCCCAGGGCCCCCTGGAAAAAGACCGTGGTCCAGAGGATCCTGGGGATCCTGTCCGATTCGCCCCGGCCCAGGGCCTCGGCGATGAACTTGGTCGTGGCCCGGCTCAGGCCCAGGTCGAAGAACGCCAGATACCCGACGACCACCCAGACGAGCGACAGAATGCCGAACCGCTCCGTCCCCAGCCAGCGGATGGTGAAGGGCATCGCCAGGACGCCGACCAGCATGGGAAATCCCAGGCCGATCATATTCAGGATCGTGTTCCTGGCGAGCAGGCCCGGCCTGATCTCGAAATCGGGCCGGGTCCGGGCGCTCTCCGGAGCAGGACGGGGGTTCTGAGGTCTGGAAGGGGTCACGATAAACCTCGGGCCGTAGACAGGCTACCGCCGATGGACGGAAAGCGTCTCTTCACGCTTTATTTTTTCGGAACCGTCAGAGGCTGACGCGAGGCCACAAGGGGTCGATGGCAACAAAGCCGGCCCCTGAAAAGGAAGGTGTAAAGATCGCTCGCATCATGGCGCCATGATAACGGCCCCCTTTCCCCTGTCGCAATCGTCAGGCCGGATGAATCCAGGGGTGAAAATCGGTCCCATTGTATCACCTTTTGGGGTGGGAAAATCGGGACCTTCTCACCCCCGTCCCGCAGGGCGGTTTCTTGACAGCCCTGGACCCCTCCTCTATACTTAAACTTACCTCGAGAGAACGATCTCCGAATAGAGAAATTATGACGCAGGTCGAGCAGGCCAGGAAGGGTGTCCTCACGCGGGTCCTGAAGAAGGCCGCCTCCGCGGAGGCAGTCTCCGCCGAGGCGTTGGCCGGCCTCGTCTCGGAAGGCCTGGCGGTCATCCCTCATAATCCAGGCCATGCTCCCGCCCGGCCCGCGGCAATCGGCAGGGGCCTCCGGACCAAGGTCAACGTCAACATCGGCACGTCGCGCGATTTTCCCCGCCTGGCCGACGAGCTCAAGAAATTGAAGGTCAGCCTGGATTACGGGACCGACGCCCTGATGGACCTGAGCACGGGCGGGGACATTAGGAAGATCCGTCAGGCGATCCTCCGGCGGACGCCCGTGCCCCTGGGGACCGTACCAATCTACCAGGCGGCCATCCGGGCCATTGAACGCCGCGGGACGATCGTCGACATCACGGAAGACGACATGTTCGAGGCCATCGAGTCCCAGGCCCGGGAGGGCGTGGATTTCATGACCGTCCACAGCGGCCTGACCCTCAAGGCCGTCGACCGCCTGAAAAAGCAGGGCCGCGTCGCGGACATCGTCTCCCGGGGAGGGGCCTTCCACCTCGCCTGGATGCTCCACAACGGAAAGGAAAATCCTTTTTACGCCCGCTTCGACCGCCTTCTCGAAATCGCCCGGCGGCACGACGTCACCCTCAGCCTGGGCGACGGCCTGCGGCCGGGATCGATCCTGGACGCGACCGACCGTCCCCAGATCGAGGAGCTGCTGACCCTCGGCGAGCTCGTCCGCAGCGCCCGGGAGGCGGGCGTCCAGGTCATGGTCGAAGGCCCGGGCCACGTCCCTCTCGACCAGGTCGAGATGAACATCCGGCTCCAGAAGCGCCTCTGCCAGGACGCGCCGTTCTACGTGCTGGGACCCCTCGTCACCGACATCGCCCCCGGCTACGACCACATCGTCTCGGCCATCGGCGGGGCGCTGGCGGCCGCGGCGGGGGCGGATTTCCTCTGCTACGTGACGCCCGCCGAGCACCTCGGGCTGCCGACGCTCGACGACGTCCGCGAGGGGCTCGTCGCTTCGAGGATCGCGGCCCACGCCGCCGACATCGTCAAGCGTGTCCCGGGCGCCCTCGAGCGGGACCTCGAGCTGTCACGGGCCCGGAAGCGACTGGACTGGAAGGCCCAGGAAAAATTGGCCATCGACCCCCTCAAGTTCAAGGCGGTCCGGAAGAGGAGAAAATCGAAAACCCAGGCCTGCTCCATGTGCGGGGAATTCTGCGCCATGAGGATCGTCAGCGAATTTCTCAATCCCGGCGGAGACGCCGATGCCCGGTGTTCCTAGGCGCCTTCTCTTTGGGACGGCCGGCGTACCGCTCTCGGCCTCCGACACCTCGACGCTCGCGGCCCTCGACCACATCAAGAGACTCGGGCTCGACGGCCTCGAGATCGAGTTCGTCAAGGGCGTCAAGATGGGCCTTGACACGGCCGGCAAGATCCGGCAGAAGGCGGCGGTCCTGGGCCTCCGCCTGAGCGTCCACGCTCCCTACTACATCAACTTCAACTCCGAGGACCGGGGGATCCGGCTCCACAGCCAGGAGCGGCTCCTGAGCTCCGCCCGGGTCGGGGCGGCGTGCGGGGCGGAGAGCGTCGTCTTCCACGCGGGGTTTTACGGCAAGGACTCTCCCGAAAGGGCCTACGCCGCCATCAAGAGCGGGCTCGCGGCCGTGATGTCCATCGTCCGGACCGAGCGGCTTCCCACGAGCGTCCGCGTCGAGACCATGGGCAAGCGGTCCCAGTTCGGGACGCTCGATGAGGTGCTCCAGCTCTGCCGAGAGGTCGACGGCCTCCGGCCGTGCCTGGACTTCTCCCACATCTACGCACGCGATGGCCGGGTCAACTCCTACCAGGATTTTTACCGCGTCCTCAGCAAGGTCGCGAAAAAGCTCGGGGCCGGGGCGCTCAAGACCGCCCACATCCACATCGCGGGGATCCACTATAACGACAAGGGCGAGGTCAAGCACCTCAACCTCGACGAGGCGGACTTCCGGTACGACGAATGGATCCAGGCCCTCCGGGACCTCGGGGTCGAGGGCCTCGTCATCTGCGAGAGCCCGAACCTCGAGGCCGACGCCCTGATGCTCAAGAATCTATTCCGGGCCCAGCAGGCTAAGGGCCCGTCCGCCGCCGGGCCGGCCCGGCCTTGAAATCAAAAACCAGAAGTCCTGGGGACCGGCCCCCCTTGAGAGGAAGGACGAACCCGAGCGGGCGATGGGTGAATCCGGCTTCCCTTTCGGGGCGATTCGGGCATATAATAGCGCCTCATCCAAGACCGGAAAGGAGAGGGACATGGTCGAAATCCGATTTCACGGCCGCGGCGGCCAGGGGACCGTCGTCGCCTCCAAGATCCTGGCCGACGCCATCGCCAAGGAAGGGAACTGGGTCCAGGCCTATCCCGAATTCGGGGTCGAGCGCCGGGGGTCCCCCGTCGTCGCCTTCATCCGCATTGACGACAAGCCGATCTATGACAAGAGCCGGATCTACGCGCCCGACGACGTCGTCGTCGTCGACCCGACCCTCGTCGAGGCCATCGACATCACCGAGGGCCTGAAGGCAGGAGGCACCATCATCATCAACAGCGACCGGAAGCCCGAGGACTTCCCCTTCCACGGGAAATACAAGGTCCGGACCATCAACGCCACCGAGATCGCCGTCAAGAACAGGCTGGGGAGCCTGGCCGCCCCTATCGTCAACACGGCCATCGCCGGCGCCGTCATCAAGGTCCTCGGACTGACGAAGCTCGAATCCCTGGCCCAGGCCATCCGGGAGGGCATCTCCATCAAGCCGGAGGACAACGTCAAGGCGGCCGAGGAAGCCTACGCTCGGGCCTGAGGGAGAATCGGACATGAAGGAAAAGAAAGCCAAGAAGATCGTCTTCAAGTCGGCCGAGGAGATGCCGACCATGGTCATCTCCATCGGCAGCCAGACCCACAACCTGACCGGCGCCTGGCGGAACATCCGCCCCGAGATCGACCTGGCCAAGTGCCTCAAGTGCGGCATCTGCTGGAAGTTCTGCCCCGAACCGTCCATCGACATCGTCGACGAATGGCCCGTGGTGGACTACGATTACTGCAAGGGTTGCGGCATCTGCGCCGAGGAATGCCCGGCGAAGTGCATCGTCATGGTGGAGGAGCGGAGATGAAGAAAGTCATGATGGGCAACCACGCTCTCTCGTACGGGGCCATGCTCTCCCGGTCCCAGGTCATCGCCGCCTACCCGATCACGCCGCAGACGCAGGTCGTCGAGCTCCTCTCCGAGATGTGTGCCGACGGGACGCTCGACGCCCAGTTCATCAAGGTCGAATCAGAGCACTCGGCCATGGCCTCGTGCATCGGCGCTTCGGTCGCCGGGGCCAGGACCTTCACGGCGACCTCGGCCCAGGGGCTGGCCCTCATGCACGAGATGCTCCATTGGGCCTCGGGCGGCCGCCACCCCGTCGTCATGGGCAACATCAACCGGTCCATGGCCCCTGGCTGGTCGATCTGGACCGACCAGAACGACAGCCTCTCCGAGCGCGACACGGGCTGGATGCAGTATTACTGCTCGTCGAACCAGGAGGTCCTCGACACCGTTATCCAGGCCTTCAAAGTCTCCGAAGCGCTGATGATCCCCGCCATGGTCGTCCTCGACGCCTTCGCCCTCTCCCATACCTACGAGGTCGTCGAGATCCCGGAACAGGAGAAGGTCGACAAGTACCTTCCGCCCTTCAAGCCGGCCATCCGCTTGACGCCGAGCGACCCCCACGCCTTCGGGGGGCTGACCGGGTCGGAACACTATTTCGAGCTGAGGTACAAGCTCCAGAAGGACATGGAAAAGGCCCCGGCCCTGATCGAGGAAACGGGCCGCGAATATGAAAAGATCTTCGGCCGTTACCTGGGCCTCGTCGACCCTTACCGGTGCGATGATGCCGAGTTCGTCTTCGTCACCTCGGGGACGGCGGGATTCACGGCCCGCGTTGCCGTCGACGACCTCCGCAAGTCCGGGGTCAAGGCCGGGAACCTGCGGATCAAGGTCTTCCGCCCCTTCCCCTTCGCCAAGGTCCGGGAGATCCTCCAAAAGGTCAGGAGGGCGACCGTGGTCGACCGGAACATCTCCTACGGCGCCCACGGCATCTTCTACCAGGAAGTGAAATCCGCGCTCTACGGCGAGGCCGGCATGCCGCCCGTCTTCGGCTATATCACCGGGCTCGGAGGACGCGATATCACCGTTGACACGTTCAAGGAGGTCGCTGCCCACGCCCTGGCCAAGGACAAGGCCGACGAAGAGATCGTCTGGATCGGAGTCAAGAAATGAAAAAAGAAAAGAAGATGACCCTGACGCTCCCCGCGGATGAGCTGATGGCCTGCGGACACCTGGCCTGCCAGGGCTGCGGCGCGACCCTCGCCATGCGCTACATGCTCAAGGCGCTCGGCCAGAAGACCGCCCTCTGCATCCCCGCCTGCTGCTGGGCGGTCATCGACGGTCCCTATCCCTATTCCTCCCTGGACGTCCCCATCTACCACTGCGCCTTCGAGACCGCCGCCTCCACGGCGACGGGCGTCAAGGCCGGGCTGGAGATGACGGGGGACACGGAGACGACGGTCGTCGCCTGGGCCGGGGACGGCGGGACGTTCGACATCGGCCTCCAGGCTCTGTCCGGGGCGGCCGAGAGGAACGAGGACATCATCTACGTCTGCTACGACAACGAAGCCTACATGAACACCGGCATCCAGCGGAGCTCCGCGACGCCCTACGGGGCCTGGACCACGACGACCCCGGTCAAGCATTTCAAGACCCGGCCGAAAAAGGACATCGTGGCCATCCTCGCGGCCCACCGCATCCCCTACATCGCGACCGCCAGCATTTCGCACCCGGAGGACTTCGTCAAGAAAATGACGAAGGCCAAGGGGATCAAGGGGACCCGCTTCTTCCACGTTTTCGCGCCGTGTCCGACGGGCTGGAAGAGCCGGCCCGACGACACCGTGAAGCTGGCCCGGATGGCCGTCCAGAACGCCTATTTCCCGCTCTTTGAGATCGAGGACGGCCTGAGGACGACCTTGAACTTGAAGCTCAAGGAGAAAAAGCCGGTCAACGACTACCTCCGGCTGCAGGGGAGATTCCGCCATTTGAACGAGGCCCAGATCGCGGAAGTCCAGGCCGAGGTTGACGCCCGTTGGGAGCGCCTCCTCAAGGGCTGCGGGGGCTGAGCCGGCGCCCGGGTCCGGGCGCGGCTTTGCGGCCGGGCGCTCTTTGGCTTTTAATTCATATCGGATTTATCGAATTTCGGACGCCGGACCGTCCGGTCCCGGGCTGCCGATGGAAGGCCGGGAGGTCAAGGAGAAGAAGATGCGAAGGTTCTTGATCGTTCTCGCGGCGGGAGCGCTCATCGCGGCCGGGGCGGCCGCCTGCGTCAGGGCCCAGGAAGAAAACGCGCCGGCACCCGATTTCTCGGTCAAGGACCTCAGGGGAAACACGCTCACCCTGGCGTCCTATAAGGGTAAAGTCCTGGTCCTGAACTTCTGGGCCACATGGTGCCCTCCCTGCCGGGAGGAGATCCCCGATTTCATCGAAGCCTACAAGAGCCTGAACGTCCGGGGGCTCGAGATCCTGGGCCTTTCCGTCGACCGCATCCCCCCCGACAGGCTCCGCGAGTGGACCGAGAAGGCCCAGATGATCTATCCCGTCGCGGTGGCCACCGGGCAAATCCTCATGGATTACCAGCCGGGACAGTACATCCCGGCGACCATCATCATCGACAGGAAGGGCCGGATCCGCTACCGGACGTCCGGATCGATGGACAAAGACACTCTGGTCCGGCTCTTCAAGGAGTATTCGGATTAGCCCAGGCCCCTTGGGCCGTCAGGCACGGCGGCCCGGGATGGCGCCCGAGGCCTCCAGGTCGGTGGGGTCGCGGTCGGGATGCCTCCTCTCCCGGAAGATTTGACATCCTGCCACGATCCTCTAATAATAAAAAGCCGCGAATGGTCTTTCGAAGTTGCGGACCTGAATAAAAAGGAGACGCTGACGCGATGCATGTGAAGATCGCCGGCCTGGGAAAATGCCTGCCGGGCACGGACGTCCCCGGCAGGATCGTGACAAACAAGGAGATCGTCAAGATTCTGCTGGCTCACGGAGCGACCAAGCCCGGCACCGGCCGGCCCTGGACGCCAGAGGAATTGAGCCCCCAGAAGATCACGGACCTGGTGGGGATCAAGGAGCGCCGCTGGGCGGCTGACGAAGTCAACACGTCCGACATGGCCCTGGTTGCGGCAGAGAACGCTCTACGGGAGGCCGGGATCGGTTGGGAGGACATCGGCGTCGTGGCCCTCGGCAGCTCGACGCCCGAAGCTCTTTTCCCGTCGACAGCGTGCCTGCTCCTCGACAAGGTCATCAAAAAAAAGATCGCGTCCGGCGAGTGGGAGGCTTCCGAAGCCAAGGGGAAGCTCCGGATCCAGGCCTTCGACATCCTGGCCGCCTGCACGAGCGGGCTCTATGCCATCGACATCGTCCGCAAATCGCTGCTTTTTTCCGAAACCCGCTACGAATACGGGCTGGCCATCGGGGCAGATGTCCCCAGCCGCCTCCTGGACCTCAAGGACACCAACTCCGATTTGTGGGGGGACGGGGCGGCCGCCGCGGTCCTCAAGAGGACGGATGCGGAGAGGGGCATCCTGTGCAGCTTGACGGGGACGGACCCCTGGGCCGCGGACACGACCTTCAGCGTCGGGCAGGGCACCCGTAAGGACCAGATGGGCCTGCCCCCGAATTTCTATTTCAGGGGCCACGACGTCCAGAAGTTCGTCCTCAAGATCATCCCCGAGCTGATCGTGAAAACTCTTGAAACGGTCAACCAGGACCCGCGAACGTCCCGGACGATCCGCCTTGAAGACATCAGTCTCTTCTTCTGCCACCAGGCCAATTCCCGGATCTTCGAGTTCCCGGCAAAAAAGCTGGGCATCCCCATGGAGAAGTTCTATGTCAACGTGGACCGCCGGGGCAACTGCTCATCGACATCGGTCCTCCTGGCCCTGTGCGAGGCCCTCGAGGAAGGACGGATGAAGAAGGGGGACCTGGTGATGCTCATCGGCTTCGGCGGCGGCCTGACCTGGGCTTCCATGCTCATCGAGTGGTGACCACGACTTCTCACCCCGTCCCCGACAAGCTCGAGCTCATCGGGAAAATTGACAACGCGCCCTGGATGAAATAAAACTATGCCCGTGCGTCCAAGGTCCAGAACGAGCGGACTCCTCGCCGGCGCGGCCGGCCTCCAGGCCGCGCCCGACCTCGCCGAGGGGCTGCCCTACTGGCTCTTCTGGTTCCTCCTCTGCGTCATCCTCCTCCTCCTCGCCTTCATCTTCCTCCGGGACAAGGGCCTCCGCCGGAGAATGAGCGCGTTCCTGTCCGGGGCCCGGCGCCGGATGCTCCGGCTCCGGCTCCAGGCCAAGCTCAAGAAAGAGACGGAAAAGAAGGCCGTCCTTTGGACGGAGCTCGGGAAAAAGGCCTGGAGCGAGGACGTGACGGCGGCCTGCATCGCCGACGATTGCCGGAGGCTGGCCGAGCTCGAGGACGAGATGCACGTCCACCAGATGACGTGGCACGAGGTCTATTCCAGGATCGAGGCCCTGGGCCGGGAGTTCGAGGAGACAGCCGGGCGATTCCGGGTCCTCATCAAGGAGCAGGAGGACGGCCGCAAGCCCTTCGAGGACGAACGGAGGGCCCGGGCAGCCAGGAAGTCGGAGATCCTGGATGCCATCGGCGGGGCCGCCTGGGAGATCGATTCGACCGAATCCCAGATCAAGGCCCTGGACCGGGAGGCGCGGTCGGTCGAAGACAACCCCAAGATGTCCGAGATCGACAAGGCGGGGAGGCTCAACAAGATCCAGGAGAAGGCCGCCGTTCTATCCGGCCGCATCAAGGCCCTCCAGGAAAAGGTGCCGATCCTCCATGATGAGCGGCAAGACCTCGAGAGGCGGCAGGCCGACTCCGAGGCCCGGATCGAAGTCTTCAACGGGAAGATCCGGGAGATCGAGGACGAGCAGAGGGTCGCCACCCGGAGCCACGAGCGGGAGCTCCAGGACTGGTTGAAGAGGAAGGAGCGGGCCCAGGACAGGATCGTCGAGATCCAGCGGCTGATGGAGCCCATTTTCACGAGCATGGGAAAGGTCCTGGACGAGGCCCGGATCGACATGAACGACCTCACGGTCGTCTACTTCCAGATCGACGCCGTGAACAAGGCCATCCGCGAGCTCGGGGAACGGATCGAGCACCTGCAATAAGGTCGTCCCGCCCTTTATTAATTCGGCCCGGCCGAATACAATAAACGCATGGCGAAACCCAGGATCCTTGTTCATGTCTGCTGCGCCCCGGACGCGTTGTACGTTCTGCGGCTGCTCCAGGACGAATACGAGGTGGCGGGCTTTTTCACGAACTCCAACATCCACCCCGGTGAGGAATACGCTCTCCGGCTCGACGAGGCGCGGAAAGTGGCGGGGCTTCTCGCCGTCCCGCTCCTCGAGGACGGATACGACCCCGCGCGATGGCTGGCCCTGACCGAGAAATTCAAGGCCGAGCCCGAGAAGGGGCGGCGGTGCGACGTCTGTTACGCCCTGAGGCTCCAGAGGACGGCCGAGACGGCGGCCCGGGAGGGCTTCGACGTCTTCGCGACCGTCATGAGCCTCAGCCCGTGGAAAAAGGCGGTGGTTCTCAACCGGATCGGACGCCAGTTCGGCAAAAGATACGGCGTCCGGTTCCTCGAAGCCGACTTCAAGAAAAAGGACGGTTTCAAGAAGAGCACCGACCTCAGCCGGAAGCACGGGCTTTACCGGCAGAGCTACTGCGGCTGTCTCTACAGCCGGAATGCCCGGAAGGAAAGGGGCCTCTGAGCCCGGCGGCCCGATGAGAGCGCGAAAGAGCGGAGCGACCCGGATCGTCGTCTTCGGCGTCGTCCAGGGGGTCGGGTTCAGACCCTTCGTCTTCAAGCTCGCCCGGCGTCTGAGGCTCAGGGGCTGGGTCAAGAATATCGGCAGCGGCGTCGAAATCCACGTCGAGGGAGGCTCGGCGGCCGCCCGGGAACGGTTCCTGGCCGACCTCAAAGAAAAACCTCCCCCTCTGGCCAGGATCGATAAGATCGAGGCCGGCCCGGCCCGGGCGGGGGCCAGCCGCGGCTTCACGATCCGCGGAACGAAGGCCGGCGGGAGCTTCGTCTTCATCTCCCCGGACATCGCCACATGCCCCGAGTGCCTCAAGGAAGTCCGGACCCCTGGCGAGCGCCGGTTCCATTATCCCTTCACCAACTGCACGAATTGCGGCCCGCGCTACACGATCGTCAAAGGCCTCCCCTATGACCGGCCCCGGACGACCATGGCGGGATTTCCCATGTGCGAAGACTGTCGCAGGGAATACAACGACCCTCTCGACCGGAGGCACCATGCCCAGCCCATCGCCTGCCCCGTCTGCGGCCCGCGGGTGACCCTCCGCGATGCGGTGACGGGGAAGAAACTCACGGGCGGGATCGACGAGGCGGCCGACCACATCCGGAAGGGAAAGATCCTGGCCGTGAAAGGCCTCGGCGGCTTTCATCTCGTCTGCGACCCGTTCAACCGGAAGGCGGTTCTCCGGCTCCGCAGGATCAAGGACCGGGAGACAAAGCCCCTGGCCCTGATGGCCGGGGACCTCGCCGCCATCGAAACATACGCCCTTGCCGGCCCCGCCGAGCGCTGCCTCCTCCGATCGTCGCGACGGCCCATCGTCCTCCTCAAAAAGAAACGGGACCTCCCCCTCATCGCGCCGGGCCTGGACGAGGTCGGCTTCATGCTGCCGTACACGCCTCTCCACCATCTTCTTCTCGATCGCCTGGGCCTCATCGTCGCCACAAGCTCGAACAGCAAGGACGCGCCCATCATGAAAGACGAAGAGGAGGGGATCCGGCGCCTCTGCGACATCATCCTGACCCATGACCGGCCGATCGCGATGCGGGCCGACGACTCCGTCGTCAAGGTCGTATCGGGCGAGCCCGTCTTCGTCCGGAGGGCGCGCGGATACGTCCCCTATCCCCAGCCCGTTCCCGACGGCCTGAGGAGCGACGTCGCGCTCATCGCGCTCGGAGGCGAGCTCAAGGACACGGTCTCCGTCTACAAGAACGGCTATGTCGTCACGAGCCAGTTCCTGGGGGACCTCGACGACTACAGGAACTTCGGTTACTTCGAGGAGACCGTCGGCCACCTCCGGCGCCTTTTCGGGGTCGTGCCCAAGGCCGTCGTCACGGACCTTCACCCGGATTTCCGGACGAGCCGTTACGCCGCGAAAATGGGGATCCCCCACTACCGGGTCCAGCACCATTTCGCCCATGTCCTCGCCCCCCTGCTCGAGCACGGCGTGATGCCGGAGCAGAAGGTCCTGGGTGTGGCCTTCGACGGTTACGGTTACGGCGACGACGGTTCGGCCTGGGGTGGGGAGTTCCTCCTGGCCGACTACGAGGGCTACGAGCGGCTGGCCCGGTTCAAGCCCGTCCCCCTTCCGGGAGGTGACCTGGCGGCCCGGGAGCCTTGGCGGATGGCCCTGTCCTATCTCTCCGACGCCTTCGGCCCCGAGATCCCCGGCCTGGCCTCACTCCGGAGGATTAGCACGGCAAGAAAGGCCGCGGTCCTCGAAATGATCGGCCGCCGGGTCCGGAGCCCGCTTGCTTCGAGCTGCGGCCGGCTGTTCGACGCGGTCTCTTTCCTCTGTGGCACGGCCCCGGAGGAGATGGAATACGAGGCGGAGGCGGCCATGCGGTTCGAAGCGGCGGCCGGGGGCGCGACAGGGAAGGTCTATCCCTTGGATGTCCGCCGGCCGGAGGAGCCCGCCGGCCCGCTCGACATTTCCTTCGCCCCGCTCATCCGGGCCGTCGTCCGCGATCTCCAAAAAGGGGTCCCGGTTTCCCGGATCTCGTCGGCCGTCCACGACACACTGGCCAGCCTCATCCTCACCGTCGCCCGGCGCGCCAGGAATCGCCACGGAACGGATACGGTCGTCCTGGCCGGAGGGGTTTTCCTCAATAGGAAGCTTCTGGAAAGGGCGGCCAAACAGCTTGCCCGGGCCAAGTTCCGGGTCCTCAGGCCGGTCCTTTATTCGCCGAACGACGAATCGCTCTCCCTGGGGCAGATCGCCTACGGGTTGGCCAAGTTCAAGAAATCAACCAGTTAATTAATTCCGGTGACCCACAACTAAATACACTAAATAGAGATCTATCCTTATTTCGGTAATTAGTTGTATGTCACCGAAATATGTGAGTGAGGGCCCATCCTAATTATCTCGCCCGCGGCCCGGCGTCCTTGCGACGTCGACCCTGACCCCGCCCACCAATGAAAGGACCCAATTCGAAACATTGGCCGCGACGAACCCCGCCGCACCGGCGACGGCGAAGCCGGCTAGGCCGCCCAGGAGCGTGAAGACGATGCCGCCGAGTAGCTTGCCCTGGATATCGACGAAAAAGCCGGGCAGTCCGGAGACGACGCGGGGGAAGAGATTCGTGACCCCGACGATCAGGCCCAGGATGATCCCGGCGAAAAGGCCCAAGGCCCCGGAGAACCAGAAGAATGAAGACGGCCGCACGGCCTTGATGACCAGATGGGTCCCGGCCGGCTCCGGGCCGCTTGGGCCCGGAGCGGCATGCGCTCCCGTCGCGGCCGTCCGGGCGCCGATCTCGCAAACGGGGCAGGGCGAGCCGGGGTCTTCGAGCTTCGTGCCGCACTGCGGGCAGACCCGGTCCTCGCCGGCCACCTTTTTCTGGCCGCCGCAGCGGGCGCAGGTCTCGGACTCGAGATCGTTCTCATATCCGCAGTAGATGCAAACGGCCTTGCGGTCGCCGAAGGAAGGCGGCTTGGCCTGGACCCAGTCGTTTCCTTCGAAATAATACCACTTGCCGCTCTGGGCGCCGATCATCCAGAAGCGGCCCTCGTCGTCCCTGATCCTGAGGGCCTTGAGAGAGTCGATGAACTCCCTCTGCGAGATCTTGCCCCGGCTGAACTTTTCCTTCAGCTCGCCGAGCGCGGCCTCGACTTCCCGGAATTGATCAGCCATGGCCCCCGTCCTTCGGCCCCCGGCGGCCGCCGCGGCGCAACCCTTTCCTTTTCAATGAGTTATTAACTTGCTGAAAAATCATGGGTTATCGCCGGTGACGAATTCTTGTGCAATCCGACGTATCTTCAAGACAATCTGGGGATTGGATTTGGAAAAGGGCCTTTTTTCCACAGCTTTTCCACAAATTGTGTGAATAATTCCGTCCGTTTTCAAGCACTGCGGGACCTATCTTACACCCAGGCCGGCCTGCTTTAAAAGCCCCAGCAGGCTGAGGCCCTTGATCGGGTCCGGGATGAAGGAGAGGATGAAGATCAGGATGACGAGAACGCCCACGAGCGTTCTTTTCCTTCCCAACGGGAGGTCTTCGTCGAAGGTTCTCGGGTGCCGCAAGCCGATTGCCAGCCGGTAAAGACGACCGGGCCGCTTCAGCCGGACGACCAGGATGAAGAGCAGGCCGAGGAGCCCCCAGAGGAGCCAGCTGTACGAGAAAAAAACGCCCAAGATGATGAACCCGCAGATCGCAGCCGCGGACACGTACCGTTTTTTCCGTCCGAGCAGGGCGTAGGCCACGTGCCCGCCGTCCAGTTGGCCCAGAGGAAACAGGTTGATGAAGGTGACGAGCAACCCTGCCCAGCCGGCGAACGCGACCGGGTGGAGGACGATGCTGGACTCCGCGGGGACATGCCTGAAGAAAAGGGCGCTCCCGAGCTTGAGGAGCAAGGGCTCACCCAGGGCGACGGCGCCTTGGCTCGCAGCGGCGGGCACGACCTTGGAGAGGGCCAGACCGATGAAAAGTGCCGGCAGGGTGAGGACGAATCCGGCCAAGGGGCCGGCGGCACCGATATCGAACCACTGCCGTTTCGAATGGACCGGCGACTGGATCCTGATGAAGGCCCCGAACGTGCCGATGAGGGTCGGTCCGGGGATGAAATAAGGCAGGGTCGCCTCGATCCCGTAGTGGCGGCAAGTCAGGTAATGGCCGAGCTCATGGCCGGTCAGGATGATCATCAGGACGGCCGCGTAAAGCCCTGCCAGGAGGAGGATCCGCGGCTCCAGGATGGACCCGAGGCCGGGCTTCGGTGCGGGAGCGGGGCCGGGCGAATCCGGATAGAAGTAGGAGAGGCTCAGGAGGACGCCCAGCGTAAAGGTCGAGACGACGGTCAGGACGAACAGGATGCCGTTCAGCCACGGCTTCCGGGAGGTCCGGCCCGGGGATCCTTCCATGTTCATCCTAAAAAAAAGAGGAGTGAAAAGATTTCACTCCTCGATCTGGCGAAACGGAAAAAACGGGGTTACTTTCCCTGCAGCTTGAGGTTCTTGGCCTTCAGCTCGTCCCTGGTTTCCTTGTGATCGGGGTCCGGAACGCAGGCATCCGTCGGGCAGACCGCCGCGCACTGGGACTCGTCGAAATGGCCCACGCACTCGGTACACCGTTCAGGGTCGATCACGTAGCGTTCGTCGCCGGCCGAGATGGCCTGGTTGGGGCATTCCGGCTCGCAGGCGCCGCAGTTGATGCATTCCTCGGTGATCTTATACGCCATCGGTTTCCTCCTGAAGAAAATAAGGAATTATTATAACCCTTTCGGGGCCATTTACAAGCCTCGTCTACTTCTGCAAGGCCAGGCGGCTGGCCTTCATGGAGGCTTCGTATCCGTAATAGGTCTGGGAGTATTCCGACTGGAGCTTGGTGTAAAGCTCCAGGGCTTCTTTCTTATGCCCCCCCATCTCATAAGCTTCGGCCAAATGGAAGAGGACGGCGTCGACCGGGTAGGATTTCGGCTTATCGTCCTGGATCTTCCGGTAGATCGCGATGGCCTTATCGAAGTCCTTTTTCCTGATGAGCGTCTGGGCCCTGAGGTCCTCGGCCTGGTAGTAGAGGAGGTCCTTGGGGAGGGCCGGGATCCGGCCGAGATAGGACGCCGCCTTTGCGTCATCGCCCGTCCCGGCCCAATAGGCGGCGAGCTCCAGGCAGGCCAGACGGGAGCCGGCGCCGCCCCCGGAGAGGGCCTCGAGCTTGGCCAGGTTTTCGGGCTTGGTCTGGAGGTCCTGGCTGAGGCTGACGACCTCGCCGATGGCCTGGCTCTGGACGCCCTGGGCATGGTACTTGACGAGGAGCAGAGCCACGAAGACGAGGGCCGCGAAGACGACGACGCCGGCGGCGATCAGGATCTCCCTCTGCCACGATTCGTAAAAATGGATGAACCAGTTCAGGCCGGTGCGCATTTCATCTTCTTTGAGATGGTGTCTCTCGGTTCTCTTCATTCCTCTCTCCGTGGGTCAAAGAATATCAGCCCTATTTTTTAGCACAATCGGACCATGGGGTCAAACCGATGGGGGGATATCGCTCTCCGTCGCGGCCTCGAGGAGCGCCGCGACCGTCGTGACGGCCAGGCCGACGGCGGTGTCGGACGCCCCGTAATAGACCTTGACCGGGCTCGCGGGGAGCGCATAGCTTTCGGAATCGAGGTCTTCGACGATCATCCCCGAGGCGAAGACGACGGCTACGATGCTCCAGTCGATCCAGGTGAGGTTCACCGGAAGGCTCCTTGCGTCGTCAGGGCTCGCTCGCGGAAGGGAATTCTATATGGGGAAGAACCAAATATCAAGGCGGGGCGCCAAGCCTTTAGGGGAAGAGTTTCTTCGTTAAGGCGGCCAGGTTCTTGGCGTGGGCTTCGCAACACGCGAGCGAGCGCTGGTCGGGCCGGCCGATCGAGACCGGACCGTAGTGGTCGAACCGGTGGTCCCCCCGGACGACCATCCCGTGAATGAGGAGCGCCTGGAGGATATCGAGGACCGTCGTCTCGTTGCCGCCTCCGATGTTGGCCGAGGAGGTGAAAGCACCGCCAACCTTCCCCCTGAGCTTCCCATGGAACTGGACGCTCTCGTCGAGGAGCTTCTTCAACTCCCAAGCCATCGTGCCATAGTAGGTCGGGGACCCGAGGACGATGCAGTCGTACCCGAGGAGGTCGGCCGGGGCCGTGTCTTCGACCTTTTTCAGGTCCACCTCGAGGCCTTGCGCCTCGAGGACCTCGGCGATCCGGACCGCCATCTTCCTGGTATTTCCCGTCCGGGAATAATAGGAAACAAGGGCTCTGGGCATCGGATTCCTCCTGGGACGCTGCCGATTATTACAAACGAGGGCGGCCAAGTCAAACCGTCCGTAAAGCCAGCGGAATTCCTTTGGCCGTGAGATTCATAAAGGACAAGGCCCACCACTTTTTAATGGATATCGATAGTAGGTCAGGAGAGGCCGGGGCGTCAGAAATCGATGGTGATGAGCCCGGTCTTGTCCCGGATCTGGCCGCGGATATCGGCCTTGGTGATCCGGTCCTCCTTTTCGGCCTTGATGGCCTTGAACAGCTCGTAAGTCGTCAGGAGTCCGTTCCCGTCCTTCTGGGCCTCCTCGATCTGGACGGCCGAGAACGGGTTGCTCCGGGCCTTGGCATCGGTCGCGGAAAAATAATTGCCGATGAGGACGGCTTTCATCCGGGTGTTGTCGAACTCCTGCATCCTCCGGCCCTTGAACTTCTGGAGGAGGGCGCATTCGTCGTCCGTGGCCCAGGCCTTGCCGGCCCGGACGAGGACGAGGACCAGGCTTTGCTTGCGGAGGCTGGCCTCGACGGAGGGGCCGTCGCCTTCGATCAGCCAAGCGTCTTCTTCCTTGTTCCGGATGACTTTTTTCCAGTAGTCGTTGACGTCCACGGTCTTGCCCCAATCGAGATAACGGAGGGCGTTGACGACGGCTTTGCCGAGGTCGGTCCCTTCGGCCGTGAGGAGCTTGTGGTATTCATCCTGGCCGCCGGCCTTCATCTCCCGGATCTCACGATCGATCTCGGCGAGGGCGTGCTCGTGGCGGCGCTTTTCCTCCTCCTTCCTGACGAACAGGCCTTTCAGGTCTGGAAAGAGGTAGTCCTCGTGCTCAATCCACGGGCCGGCGCCCGTCTCTGCCACGGGCTCGGCCGCGAGCGGCAGGTTGTCCTTGAGGATGTAGTCGATGATCTCGACGTTCTTGGGGCCGAAAGAAGGGAGCAGGAGGATGGACCCCTTGCCCCTCCCCATGAGGAGGGACACGGGATAGCCGTCGGCGCTCTTGGCCAGGATCTCGAGCTTGCCCTCCGGTCCGGACGCCTTCTCCCAGATCCCTTCGCCGGCCGCCTCGGGCAGGAGCTTGTATGCCTTGGCGATGAAGGGCTTGAACCTCTCGAAGGGGACGTGGAAAAGGGCCCGGGGATTGAACAGGATGGAATCGGCCCGGGCGACATCCTGGAGCTGGAGACGCTCGAGGGGGCCGATGATGTTCGTCAGCTGATGGACCTCTCCTCCGCCGATGAAGCAGACGATCCGGGCGCCTCCCTCGACCCGGCGGCCCAACGCTTCATGGACTTCGGCATGGAGCTGGCTGCGGCCGTCGCCGCCCTGGCCGTTCACCTGGTAGAAAACGATCTCGCTCTCGGCGGGGATATCGAGGGGCTCCTCTTTCCCCGAGCGCCACCCCGTGGACTTCAGCTCCACGTCGTATTTTTCCGAGACAAGGTGGCCCTTGTCCGTGTCGTCAAAATCAAGCAACAGGATCTTCGCCATGGCCTGCTCCTTTCAGCGGCATCGAGGAAGATGAAGAAAGCTCTTTTCCTGAGGCCGGAGCCGTTTTTTGTCAAGAAGCGCCTGTCTTCCGGCCGTCCACAAAGTCTCTTCCCAGCGCCCCAATCTTCCCGGCCCGCCTCGCGGGGGTCAATCACCCCTTGAGGTGAAACCCGGGAGGATTTTTCGGGGAGACAGGACGAATGAAAGGCCGCGGACTGCGGCCCGTGCTGCCGGCCGGGACGGTGAGGGATTTATGCCGGGGGAGGCCGGAAACCGGCCGCGATCACGGCCCGATCGTTTCTCACCCCTCGAGAGGATAAAAAGCGCCCGAAACTCACCCCGAGATTCATTCCGGGGAGCGATTCTTTTTCCAGACTCATGCTCTATGATTCTCCTCTCATGTGGCCCCAGTCTGTTATCAGAAAACAGCGCGGCGGATTGCCGGAAAACGAGCCGTTGAGGACCGCCGACGCGGGCCGGGAGAACGCCGCCCAGGAGATCCAGGAGCTGCGCCGGAGGATCTCGGAGTTCCAGGCCGCGGCAGTCCGGGAAAAGCGGCGGGAGGAAGTTCTCAGGGAAAGCGAAGAGCGTTTCCGGAGGATCTTCGAGGAAGGGCCGCTCGGCATGGCGATGTCCGACCCCTACTTTCACTTCATCAGGGCCAATGCCGCATTGTGCCGGATGCTCGGCTATACCGAAAAAGAGCTCACGTCCCTCACGTTCAAGGAGATCACCCACCCGGACCATGTCAACGGGGACACGGAATCGCTGAAGAAGCTTCTCCACGGCGATATCCCCTTCTATCGGACCGAAAAGCGCTATGTCCGCAAGGACAAGCAGGTCGTCTGGGGAGAGGTGACCGTCTCCGCCATCCGGGATGGCGACGGCCAATTCCAGTACTTCCTTGCCATGGTCGAGGACATCACCCCCCGAAAAAAGGCCAACGGGGACGTGCGCGAGAACGAAGAGAAATACCGGATGCTCTTCGAATCGGCCAACGACGCGATCTTCCTGATGGATTTCGAACAATTCATCGACTGCAACTCCAACACCCTCGACATGTTCGGGTGTGGAAAAAAAGGCGATGTCGTCGGCCATTCCCCGTGGGACTACTCGCCGGAAAAGCAGCCCGACGGGCGGGATTCCAGGGAGAAAGCCCGGGAGCACATCACCGCGGCCCTCGACGGGAAGCCCCAGAGGTTCCTCTGGCAACACTGCCGCAAGGACCGGACACGTTTCGACGCCGAGGTCTCGCTGACCAGCCTCGTCCTGGCCGGGAAAAAGCATCTCCTGGCCGTCGTCCGGGACATCACGGGGAGGACCCAAGCCGAGCGCCTCCAGAACGCCGTCTATCAGATCTCCCAGGCGGCGGACAGGTCGGTCAGCCTGGACGACCTCTACCGTTCCGTTCACGAGAACATCAGCACCGTCATGCCGGCGACGAACTTCTACATCGCGCTTTACGACCCCGATCAAGACCTGATCAGCTTCCCCTATTTTGTGGACGAGGAGGACCCTCCCCCCAACCCGCTCAAGCCCGGAAAGGGGTTGACGGAATACGTCATCCGCACGGGGCGGCCGCTCCTCTGCGACGAGGCCACGGACAACGAGCTGCGGGGACGCGGCGAGGTCGAAGTCGTGGGCGCCCCTTCTGCCGTCTGGCTTGGGGTACCCCTCAACGTTGACGGCAAGACGATCGGGGTCATGACGGTCCAGCACTACTCCGACCCGAAGGCCTACGGCGAAAGGGAGCTGCGGATGCTCGAATACGTCTCGTCCCAGGTGGCCCGGTCGATCGAGCGGAAGCAGGCCGAAAAGATCCTGCGCGAGAACGCCCAGCGGCTTTCTCTTCATATCCAGCAGACGCCCCTGGCCGTCATCGAATGGGACAAGAACTTTCGCGTCCTCCAATGGAACCTCGCGGCCGAGAGGATCTTCGGCCATTCGGCCGCGGAAGCCGTCGGCCGGCACGCGTCGTTCATCATCCCCGCCCGCTTCCAGCAGCAGGTGGATCGGGTCTGGAACGATCTCATGACCAAGAAGGGCGGCGAGCGGAGCACGAACGAGAACGTGACGAAGGACGGCCGGACAATATTCTGCGAATGGTACAACACCTCGCTGATCAGCAGCGACGGCCAGGTCATCGGAGTGGCCTCCCTGGCCCAGGACGTCACCGAGCGGGCCCGAGCCGAGACGAAGCTCCTTCAGAGCGTGAAACAGCTGCGGACGACCTTGAAGGCGGCCATCGACTCCCTGGCCTCGGCCATCGAGATGAGGGACCCGTACACGGCCGGCCACCAGGAGCGCGTCACCCGGCTGGCCAGCGCCATCGCCGAGGAGATGGGCCTCAACGAGGATCGGATCGAAGGGATCCAGATCGCCGGGATCATCCACGACATCGGGAAGCTCTACGTCCCGGCCGAGATCCTCAGCAAGCCGACCAAGCTGAGCGATCTCGAATATTCCATGATCAAGATGCACTCCCAGGTCGGTTACACGATCCTCAGCAAGATCGATTTCCCCTGGCCGATCGCCCAGATCGTGCACCAGCATCACGAGACCATCAACGGCTCGGGCTACCCTCGGGGTCTCTCGGGAAAGGACATCCTTCTCGAAGCGAGGATCCTCTGCGTCGCCGACGTCGTCGAGGCCATGTCGTCCCATCGTCCCTACCGTCCCGCCCTGGGCATGCAGGCGGCCCTCGACCAAATCGCCCAGAAGCGGGGCATCTTGTACGACCGGGAGGTCGTGGACGCCTGCCTGAGGCTTTTCAGGGAAAAGAAATTCAAGTTCGACTGACCCATTTGACGTCGATTTCCGGAGTTGGTATCTTACTTTCGTCTTGAGTCCCGATCGCTAAGGGCATGGAGAGCAGATGGCCGACAAACGGGGGCGGAAGGCGCTCCTCCTGTGCGCCGTGCTCGCGGCGACTCCGCTCCTCACGGCCCCGACGGTCACCGATTACGCCCGCTTCACGGCCGTTGCCACATCCCGCCGGGACCACCGGACGTCCATCGTCTTGAGGCGGTTCCGCCTCGATCGTGAGACCCGGTACCTCCTCCTCGATCCCGACAGCCTAACGACCTCAGTGGAGTCCGGCCTCGACCTGCGCGTCTCTGAAGAGTCGTGGGGCAAGATCAAAAGACGGTACGCGAAATCCTTATATTTCAGGGCCATGGAAGATGCCGGATCGAATGCCGGGGCCTCCCAGAACGCCGGGATCACCCATTTTTCCGCGGCGATGACGGGCGTCGTGCTGACCGTCGACCTCTGCCCGTCGGAAAGGCCGATGGACCGGGACCTCTTCACCGAGCTCGTCCGGGAATTCGGCAGGGAAGAAAGACCGGTCCCCATCGCGGTGGCCGTGACGGGCGTCTGGATGGAGAGGCACGGGCCGGACCTCGAGTGGCTCCGCGGCCTCGAAAAGAGCGGCGACGTCTCGATCACCTGGATCGACCATTCCTACCACCACCGCTGGGACAGAAACCTGCCCCTCAGAGAGAATTTCCTGCTGAAAAAGGGGACCGACCTGGCCGGCGAGGTTCTCAGGACCGAAGCCAAGATGATCGAAATGGGCATCGTGCCTTCCGTTTTTTTCAGGTTCCCGGGGCTCGTCTCGGACAAGGACCACGTGCTGGCGGTCATGGCCTACGGCCTCATCCCGGTCGGGAGCGACGCCTGGCTCGGGAAGAACGAGCAGCCGAAGGTGGGCAGCATCGTCCTCGTCCACGCCAACGGGAACGAGCCGATCGGGGTCCGGCGCTTTCTGAGGCTGATCCGGGAAGAACGGCAAAGCATCGTCCACAAGGAGTGGCTGCTCCTCGACCTCAGGGAAAGCGCGGTCCTCGAGGAAAGGAAGAAGGCTCCGGAAAAGCACTCCCCCGCTACTTGACGGTGACGGACTTGGCCAGGTTGCGGGGCTTGTCGATGGGCCGGCCGAGCTTGTCGGCGGCGTAATAGGCAATGAGCTGGCCGGCCACGGCTGCCAGGATGCCGAACTTGCCGTCGTTGCCGGTCCGGACCGCGATCGTATTCGGCCTCTTCCAGAGCAGGGGGTTGTTCGTGATGGGGATGGCCCTCGCGCCGCGGGCCTCGACCTCCTTCGTGTTCGAGACGATGTCCGCGTCGCTGTTGTTGATGATGCTGATGACCGGCGTCCCGTCCTCGATCAGGGCGATCGTGCCGTGCTTGAGCTCGCCGCCCATCATCCCCTCGGCGTGGATGTAGCTGATCTCCTTGATCTTGAGGGCGATCTCGCGGGCCACGGGATAGGTCAGGCCGCGGCCGATAACATAGAGGTCCCGGGCCGAGGCGAACGATTCGGCGATCGCCCGGATCCCCTCCCGCTTGCGCAGGATCCCGCGGATCCTGTCCGCCAGGTTCGTCAGGTTGACCCGGAAGCCGAACTCCTGGGCCAGCCGGAGCATGAAAGCCGACTGGCTGACAAAGGCCTTGGTGCTGGCGACGCAGACCTCCTGCCCGGCCAGGAGGTTCAAACTGAGATCGCTCATGCGCTGAATGGTCGAGTAGGGCACATTGACCAGGCTCGCCACCCGGCCGCCGCACTCGCGGGCGTAATTCAGGGAGTCGATGACGTCCATGGTCTCGCCGCTCTGGCTGATGGCGACGATGAGCGTGTCGCGGTCGACGTTGGCGAAGTGGCGGAATTCGGAGGCGATCAGGGTCTGGTTCTCGACGCCGACGCGATGGAGGAAGTAGGCGCCGAGGAGCGAAGCATGATAGGACGTGCCGCAGGAGGCGAAGATGATCTTCTTCGAGCGGCGGACGAGCCTGACAAGCTCGTCGAAGGCCGGCTTCTGGTCGTTCGCCAGGGAGAAGAGCAGCCGGTCGACGGCCTCCGGCTCCTCCAGGATCTCCTTCATCATGTGGTGCTTGAAAACTTTTTTGGACGACGATTCTCGCTGCCAGACGAATCTCCGGAGCGGCTTGTCGATCGCCCGGCCGCGCCGGTCGAAGAACTGATACCCGTCGTCGCGGATGACGGCGAACTCGTCGTTCTCGAAGAAGGCGGCCTGGGCGGTCAGGTCGGAGAAGGCGTAGATGTCGGAGGCGACGATGTTCATGTCCTTGGCGACGCCCAGGACGAGCGGAGAGTCGCGCTTGATGGCGTAGATCTCGTTGCTCCCCTTGATCATGACGAGCACGGCGAAGGTCCCGGTGAAGGTCTTCATGAAATCGACGATCAGGGGCTTCACCGGTTTCGTCTTGAGCCCCTCTTCGAAGTAGTGGGCGATGACCTCCGAATCGGTCTCGCTCGTGAAGCGGTGGCCCTTGCGGACGAGAGCCTTTTTGATCTCCTCGAAATTCTCGATGATGCCGTTGTGAACGATGACGACGGAGCCGTCGCAGGAGGCGTGGGGATGGGCGTTCGCCTCGGTGACCCCGCCGTGCGTCGCCCAGCGGGTGTGGGACAAGCCCAGGCGGGTCAGGCCGCGGCCGGCGACGACGATCGACCCGACGTATTTCCTGAGCTCGCGGCCGTCATAATAGCCGAACGAGTCGTAACCCCGGTATTCGAGACGCTTGAGCCGTTCGAGGAGCAGGGAGGTGGTGAAATCCCTACGGGACGCGATGCCGACAATGCCGCACATAAAACCTCCGCCGGGGTTCCCAACAAGGCTGCCCGTCTACTATAGGGCTAAACCCCGGACTTAGTCAAGAATTGGCAGGCTGCAATGGCCTCAGAAGTCATGTTATTTATTTTTTTTCTGTTAGTTATATCATAAAACGGACGGACGTCCAGAGTCAGGGATGATCGTTCGGGATCCTCCCCGACATGTCCATTTATCGTACAATCCAAGTGTTCAGCCATGCTTCTCAGAGATCTTCGGCACCGCCGGTCACACTCCCTAAGCGACTGTCGAAGGGGGTTTGCAATTCTGGCCGTAGAGGTGCTTGATCAAGGCCAGCATCTTCGGGGACGTCAAGTGCAGGAACTCGATGCCCATTTCAAACAGCCCCGATCTCTCGTTGAACCGGGTCCACTTGACTTCGGCGTCAACCGTCACGGACTGCTGCGTCCTGGCCAGATCGACCTTGATCCTGAGGACGGTCCCGACTTCGAAGCAGTCTTCGGCGATGATCCTCGCGCCGCCCGTGGAGATATCAAAGGTCTGGGCCTTGGTCCTTTTGCCGTTATGGTCGTGGGAAACGGAAGCGAGAACAACGTCGTTCCGCTCGATGAACCGGATTCTCTTGCGCCGCTCGATGATCATGATCCCTTCCTGGAGCAGTCGTCTTGACTAGGGAGGATCATGCGATACCGCCGGGTCCTGGGCAATCGCCATCAGAGGTGATTCTCGAGGTGATTTCGTACCCCCCCGCCGGGGTTGGCCGATCCCATCGGAAAAAAGGCGTTTCTCCCGGGGCGCCGATCGCCAGAGCCTCTCAATGGCCTCGAGCAAATTTGACGCGGCCCAAGGCCGGGCCTATAATAGGACCGGGAAAGGGTGGTTAGATTTCTATCCGGCGGGAACGCGCGCGACTGCGCGCGCCGCTAAAGCGCGGGTTGCCGTGCATCGGCAACCCGGCAGGAGGAATCGATGAAAGAACCATCCAGAGGGCTGGCCTTATCGGCATCCATCGCACTTCTGGCGATGGCGTTAGCCGGTCCGGCCAACGGGCAAACGGTTGCACGGGCGAAGGCGGCCGCGGCGCCCAAGTATGACATCGCCAGGGAAGTCACGATCGAAGGCACGGTGGCGAGCGTCGTTACGGCGCCGTCGCCGGGAATGTTGTCCGGAGCCCACGCGATCTTGACGACGCCGACCGGGACCGTCGACGCCCATCTGGGGAATTACGCCCTGAGAGGGGCCCGGGCCCTGTCGCTCGCCAGCGGAGAACGGGTCAAGATGCTCGGCGTCATGACGATCACCAACGGCCGGCCGGTCCTGCTCGTCCGCACCGCTCAGACAGGCAGCGGCTTGTACACGATCCGCAACACGCGCGGGTTCCTGATACGCTCCGGGTCGGCGAGCGCGATCCCATCAACGAAGGCCGCCAACGGAGGCCGGTCATGACCACGAATCGCCGTCCCTCTCTTTCCGTCGCCCTGGCCGCCGCTCTGGTTCTCGTCGCCGTTTCCTTTTCGTCGTGCAGCCGGCAGAGCGAATCGAACATCAACGTCCAAATCCAATTGGTCAACGCGCCCTCGACGCTGACCGTGAACCAATCGGTGAGCCTCACGGCGAGCGTCGCCAATGATTCGTCGAACGCCGGCGTCGATTGGTCCTGCGGCGGCAGCGGGAATTGCGGCACGTTCAATCCGGTCCATACGGCGAGCGGCGCCACGACAGTCTTCACGGCTCCCTCTTCCGTCGGCGCCGTGACCGTCACGGCGGCCGCGACCGCCAGCAGCGGCGTCAAGTCCAGCGCCACGGTCTCCATCGTCGCGGCCGGCCCGAACTCCATGCTCAACGGGCAGTACGTCCTTTCCGTCCAGGGCTACGACAGCAACGGGGGCTATGCCGCCGCGGGCACGATCGTCGCGGACGGCAACGGCAACATCACCGGCGGCGAACAGGATTACTCCGATACGTCGTTCCAGTCCGGGCCCAACGCCGTCACGGGAAGTTATTCCATAGGTCCGGACGGCCGCGGCAGCCTCACGCTCAACGCGAACAGCTTGACCCTGCCGAACAACGGTGTCGAGACGTTCAGCATCGCCGTCACCTCGACCACTCACGCCTTGATCATCCAGTTCGATGAAAGCGCGACATCGAGCGGCGCCCTCGACTTCCAGGCCCCCAGCGCCACCGACCCCAACGCGATCAGCGGTTCCTTCGCCTTCACGGCGCAAGGAGTGGACGTCGGGAACGGGGTGCCGATCACGTTCGGCGGCGTGGCCCTCATGAGCGCGTCGTCGGCAACGGTCGCCGGCACGTTTTTCGAAAACGACGCGGGCTCAACGTCCAGCTCGTCTCTCGTCGGCTCCCTCACGGGCCCGGATGCGTTCGGCCGGGGGACCATCGCGTTCGGCAACGGCATCGACTTTGCGTACTACGCCGTCCAAGGCCAGGTCCTGCGGCTCGTCGAAAAAGATGTCCCGCTTTATGTGACAGGCGGGAGCATGTACGGACAAGGATCGGCCGGCCTAGGCGGGTCGTTCTCGAACGCGGCGCTCTCAGGGAACTACGTCCTTTCGGAAGCCGGCGCGTCGGTTTCGGGCTCGCTGGCCCTGGCCGGACAATTCTCTGCGGATGGGGCCGGAAACCTCACGGCCGGCGTCGCCGACACCAACGATGCGGGAACGGCGACGTTCGGCTCGATCGCGGGCCAGGCGGTCTATTCGATCGCCGGAAACGGGACCGGGACCCTGGCCCTGCCCGGCACGTCGGCCACAACCCAGGACGTCTCCTCTCTTCTGGTCTTCATCGTCGATCCGGCGCTCAACCTCCTCGACCCGAACAGCGCGAGCGGAGGCGGCGGGGCGCTGGTCATGGACAATGACAGCGGCACGGTCGGCTCCGGGTTCATCCTGCCCCAATCCTCCGGCGCTTTCCAGGGCAATTATGCCGTCAACATGTCGTTCGTCAACACCACCGGAGAGACGGACTGGGTCGGCCAATCGGCGGTCGCCAGCGGAGGGCTGACCGGGACAGTGGACGTCAATGCGTACGGAGTGACTTCGGCCGGAGCGAGCTTGTCGGGCACCTTCGCTCCCGATGCCAGCAACCTTGGCCGGTGGACGGGGGCTTTCACGCTGAGCAGCACCAATTACAGCGTCAGCTGTTACCAGGTGACCGCGACGCTTTTCCTGATCGTCGACACGGACTCTGCCGACATCGGGACCGGAATCTTGGAATCGGAGTAGCCCGGGCCCCGCTCGGCGCTCAGTCCCCCTTTTTCTTTTTGGGCGGCTGAGCGGCCTGTTTGACTTGTGCGGACTCCTGTTCGTGCCGGTGGGTCAATTGTTGCTTCTCGGCCTGATGCTGTTGCCGCAGTTTGGACATTCTGTTCTGGTAATCCTGCTGGATCTTCGCTTTCCCGGCCGTGTCCCGGACTCGCGCTTGTTCTGCGGCGCCCCTGTCTTGCAGGTCCTTCAGCTCTTGCGACTGGGTTCTCTCGAGGAGGGCCTTTTCCTCGGCTTGCCGCTTCAGGACGGACGATTGCTGCGCGCTCACCGGCAGCTGTTGCCGCGGTTCGAAGACCTTGGCCGGAGCCAGCTCTTGCCGGGCCTGGTCCCTGTTCAGAAAGGCTTTCGGCCTCGCTGCGGCGTCCGTCCGGAAGGCCGGCCGGTAGATCTGGAGATTGTTGCCCGCGACCCGGGCCAGCCCGGGCTGCCGGACATCCTGGATCGTGTAGCGGGTGACCTGTTGCCGGGTGACGCGCTGCACGACGTCGGTCCGAATCCCCGGGTTGATGACTCTGTTGTTTCGGTAGTAGATGTTGTTGTGAATGGAGGTGAAATTGATGATCGTCGCGTTTCGTTCATAAGGGAGGGTGTAGCGATAGAGGTCACGGTCCAAGAAGTACGGGGCCTGGATAAAGACCCAGAAACGGCTGGGAATGTTGAATGAGAGCGAGGCGAAATCCATGCCGACACGGAATTCGACCCCGGGCGGCAGGGGCGCCCAACCCGCATATTGGTCGCTCCATCTCCAGCTCACCCAGGCCGGACCCCAGACCGTGCCGGGGACCCAGTACCAGCCGAAATCGTCGTCATAGCCCCATCGCCCGTAATGGAAAGGAATTGAGCCCCATTCCTCGTTCGGGATCCAGGTCCAACCGTCGTCGGTCATGACCCAATGGCCGTCGCTGTAGGGCCGCCATTGGTAACCCATATGCCTGGGGGTCCAAACGTAGCCATAGGGGTTCAGATTGACCCAGTTTCCGTAGGGCGACAGATAGTTATACACGTAGCCGATATCCATGCCCGGTCCGTAGTCCTGTGAGGCGCCGACGGCAGGGCCGCCCGCATCCGGGGAATAGCCGGTCGCCGGCAGCGAAATGTAGGCCGCGCAACTCGTGGCCATGAAAAGAACCAAGGGAATAATCCAGAGACCTTTTTTCATGTTTGACCTCCTTTTATAAAAAGTATAATCGATGAAAAGGGTGAGACGCCAGTCTTTTTGGCCAGATCACCGGGGTTTTCATAAGGCTGCGCGGTTTCAAGCCCTGGAACCCCATCCAAATGGCTTACCAGGTTGGCCCGGGCCTTATCCAGAGCGGACCATCGCTCGAGCGAACCTTGACCATCCCATGATTTCCAGCCATACTAATAAATCTGTTATCATGGATTCGCCGCGGAGGATGGCGAGTGACAGCGTCGTCATCCGCGAGACGCCCCGAACGCAGGATCTGGAAGGAGAGGGTCGCATGGCTTACGAGGAAGGAACGGAAACCAGATCACAGCCGGCTGCGGTCTCACCCCAACCCGGCGATGAAGGCGACGAGGACATCGGCCAAGTTCCTCTGTACCGAAAAAAACGCGTCCTTATCCCCTTTTTCATCCTGGTCCTGGCCCTCGCCTTCGGAGCCTGGTACTGGTATAAGAACCTGAGGAATTTCGTATTCACCGATGACGCTTATGTGGACGCCGACCGGGTCTCCATCAGCCCCAAGGTCCTGGGCCGCATCGTCCGGCTGACGGTGGACGAGGGGAGCACGGTCAAGCAGGGCGATCTTCTCGTCGGCTTGGACGATACCGACCTGCAATCGCAAGTGGAGCAGGCCAAGGCGAACCTCGATTTCGCCCAAAACAGCCTGCCCCTCGCCAAGGTCAACCTCGACCGGGCGACGGACGACTTCGGCCGGGCCGACCTCCAGTTCAAGGGCGCGGTCATCACCAAAGAGCAGTACGTGCATGCCCGCGAGGCTCTGGAGGCCGCCAAGGCCGAATACGGCATCGCGGTCTCCCGGATCGCGGTGGCCAAGGCCCAGCAGGGTGTCGTCGAAACACAGCTTCAGAACATGACGCTGTTCGCTCCTTTCGACGGGATCGTCGCCAAGCGCTGGCTGATGGCCGGGGATGTCGCCCAGCCCGGCCAGCCGATCCTGACCATCTACGAGACGCGCCTGATCTGGGTAACGGCCAATCTGGAGGAAACCAAGCTGGCCAGGGTCAGGCTTCAGGAGCCTGTGGAGATAAATGTCGACACCTACCCGGGGCACCCGTTCGCCGGAAAAGTGGGCCTCATCGGCGATTATACGGCGGCTCAATTCTCCCTGATCCCGCCGAACAACGCTTCCGGCAATTTCACCAAGGTCACCCAGCGGGTGCCCCTGAAGATTTTCCTCGACGACCGGACTCCCAAGAACCAGGCGGCCTATCCGCTGCGGCCCGGCATGTCGGCGGAGATCAAGATCCGCCTTCGCTAGGAACCGGCCATGGTTCTCAAAGCCGCCCGCTCGATCCGGAGGCAGGCCCTGGGCCAGATCCCATCCCTGCACCACGCGCATGCCCTCTACCGTTGGTGGGTGCTGGCGAACGTGATGATCGGCACGTTCATGGCCGTCCTCGACGCGTCCGTGGTCAATGTCGCCCTGCCCAGGATCATGGGGGTCTTCGGAGTGACCCTCGACCACGTGGAATGGGTCGTCACGGCCTACATGCTCGTTTTCGCCATCATGCTTCCGACGTCGGGCTGGGTGGCCGATCATTTCGGCTACAAGCGGACGTATCTGCTGGCGCTCTCCCTGTTCACGCTGGGGTCGCTCCTTTGCTCAATGGCGTGGAGCTTTGATACCCTGATCATGTTCCGCGTCATCCAGGGAGCCGGGGCGGGCCTTCTCCTGCCCGTCGGCATGGCCATCGTGACCCGCGAGTTCCCCGTCGAACGGCGCGGGCTGGCCCTGGGGTTCTGGGGCATCGCGGCGGCCGCCTCCGTGTCCCTGGGCCCGATGGTCGGGGGGTATCTCGTCGACAATTTTTCCTGGCACATGATCTTCGACGTGAATGTGCCCGTGGGCATCATGGGGGTCGCGGCGACCGTCCTCATCCAGAGAGAATACAAGTCCGAGAGGATCCGGTCGTTCGATTTCATCGGGTTCATTTCCGTCTCCTCTTTCCTGGCCTTCCTGCTGCTGGCCCTGACCAACGGCAACGCGTCCTGGAACACGGGCGGCTGGACGTCGACGTACACCCTCACCTGTTTCGCGCTCTCGGCCCTGGGTCTCGTCGTTTTCCTCATCACCGAACTGACCGTCAAGCACCCCCTGATCGACCTTTCCTTGTTCAAGGACTTCAACTTCAGCGTCTCCAACTTGGCCTTGTTTGTTTTCGGCCTGGGCATGTTCGGGAGCACGTTCCTGCTTCCCCTCTACTTCCAGAATTCGCTGGGCTACACGGCCTTCCAGGCCGGGCTGTTCTTCCTGCCCGTCGGGATCCTCCAAGGCGTCATGGCTCCCATTTCCGGCATCGTGTCCGACCGCCTCAGCCCCAAGATCCCGGCATTTATCGGCATCACCCTGATGGCCTTCAGCTTCTTCCAGAACCATCTGTTGTCGCTTTTCTCCGAACACTCCCAGATCGCCTCGGCCCTCGTCTTCCGCGGCATCGGGATGGGACTTCTCTTCACGCCGCTGAGCACGCTCGCCCTGGCCCGGATTCCGAGGGAGCGCATGGCCCAGGCCTCGGGAATGTTCAACGTCATCCGCCAGGTCGGCGGCAGCTTCGGCGTGGCCATGTTCGGAACGCTGATGACAAGGCGGGTCATCCTCCATCTGACGAACTTCGGCTCGCGCGTCGACGCGTACTCGCCCGTGTTCCAGGCCACCGCCATGCGGCTCCAGCGCTTCGCCCAGCAGGCCATCGGCGGCACGGCGCACGACGCCGCGACACGGGCCAAGGCCCTGATCTTCAGCCATGTCGCCGATCAGGCCACCGTGGCCGCCATCGACGATGACTTCCTGATCGCCGCCGGAATAACCGCCGCGTGCCTCGTCTTCCTGCTGTTCCTGAAGACGCCGGGGAAGAAGCGCGGAGGAGCGCCGGCTTCGCTCGAATGATCGCGTCCGAGAGGTGAACGAGCATGAAAAAATCCATCGTGTGCCTAGGCTTGATTTGCGGATTGTTGGCGTCCGTGCGGGGGAGCGCGCAGACGCCCCCGCCACGTGCTCTGACCTTGGGAGAGGCGGTCAGGACGGTTCTGGCGCGCAACCATTCCCTGAAGGAAGCCGAGGATACCGTGGCCGTGTTCGAGGCCAAGGTGGCGCAGAGCCGGTCCCGCCTGATGCCGAACGTCCGGGCCGATCTCGGCTACTCGCGGCTCTCTCCAACAGAAGAGATCGCGATCCCCGGCTTCGGCGTCTTCCAGCTTTTCCCCGCGAACAACTATGATTTGCACGCCGGGGTGAGCCAGCTCGTCTACGATTTCAACAGGACCAAGGAAGCCGTCAACCTCTCCCGCTCCCAGGTGCAGAGCGCGTCGGACCGCTGGGAGGTCCTCAGGCGGGACCTCGCCTTTCAGACTTCCCAGCTGTTCTGCTCCATCGTCTTTCTCCAGGACAACATCCGCGTCCAAACGGATACCATCAAGACCCTGGACGATCATCTGGCCGTGGCCAGGAAGAAGCTCGAAGCCGGGACGGCCACCGAACTCGAGGTCCTCAATACCCAAGTCCGGCTCGTTACCGCCCAGAACCAGGTCGTGGACCTGAACGACGCCTTCGAGAAACAGATGCTCGGCCTGCGCCGCCTGATGGGGCTCGAGGACCAGACGCCCCTCGAGCTGCGGGGCGAGTTCAAGGATGAGCCTCAGGCCCTCGATCCGGAAGGGTTGGTCCGCGAGGCCGTTCAGAAGCGGCCGGAAATGAAGTCCGTCCAGGACCTGATCCGTTCGGCCGACATCCAGATCCGCCTGGCCGGGCTGACAGACCGGCCGTCCCTCAGGGTGAACGCGTTGGCCGGGTGGAAGAACGGCTACCTCCCCAATCTGGATCTCTGGAAGCTCAACTATGTGGCCGCCGTGCAAGCCGACATCCCCATTTTCAGCGGCCACCTGGCCCGTTCGATGAAAGCGGAGGCCGAGGCCAACCTGCGAACGCTCCGGGACAGGAGCAAGGACGTCGAGGGCATGGTCCGGATGGAGGTGCTGCAGGCCGCTGCGGACGTCAAGGCCTCCGCCCAGAAGCTCGAGTCCGTGGAGATCAATGTCGTGCGGGCCAAGAAGGCCTTGGAGTATGCGAGATCACGCTATGCGGCCGGCACGGTGACGAACCTGGACCTGCTGGACACCGAGGACGCTTATGCGCAGGCGGAGTTGCTCAGGCTCCAGGCCCTCTTCCAGTTCGTTCTGAGCAAGCTCACCCTCCAGCGGGCCGTCGGGGATCCGTTGAATCTTGGCTTACTCAAGGAGCATATTGAGCCGTGAGCAGAATCCTATCTCCGATCAAGATCGGAAGCCTGGAATTCAAGAACAGAATGGTCGTATCACCCATGTGTCAATACTCCGCGATGGACGGCGTGCCGAACGACTGGCATTTGGTTCATCTGGGGAGCAGGGCTGTCGGCGGAGCCGCCCTCGTGTTCACGGAAGCTACGGCCGTATCTCCGGAGGGAAGGATTTCGCCGGCAGACTTGGGTCTATGGAATGATGAACAGGCGAAGGCTTTCAAAAGAATCACGAACTTCATCAAGTCCCAGGGCGCGATCCCGGGCATCCAGCTCGCACACGCCGGCAGGAAAGCCTCCACGAAGGTTCCCTGGACCGGTGAAGGGATGGTCCCCAGATCTGAAGGAGGATGGGAGGTGATCGCCCCCACCGCGATGAAATTCTCGGACACCTATCCCCAACCGAGGGAAATGACGTTGGACGACATGAAGGCCGTCGTCCGGCAGTGGGGCGAGGCCGCGCGACGGAGTCTGGAGGCGGGATTCCAGGCGCTCGAGATCCACATGGCTCATGGCTACCTCTTGCACCAATTCCTGTCGCCGCTCTCGAACCACAGGAAAGACGCGTCGGGCGGAGAACTCCATAACAGGATGAGGTTTCCGCTTGAAGTGGCGAAAGCGGTGAGGGGGGCTTGGCCAAGCCATCTTCCCGTCTTCGTCCGCATCTCCGCCACCGATTGGGTCGAAGGCGGTTGGGATCTTCCGCAATCCATCGAGCTGGCCAAGGAGCTGAAAAAAGTCGGGGCCGATCTGATCGACTGTTCGACGGGTGGAGTCGCGCCTGGCGCGAAGATCCCGATCGCGCCGGGATATCAGGTGAAGTTCGCCGAGGAGATCAGGAGACAGGCCGGAATCATGACAGGAGCCATCGGGCTGATCACAAGTGCTGCGCAGGCGGAAGAAATTCTGGCTGCTGGTCAGGCGGACGTCGTCATCATGGCTCGCGAGTTCCTGCGCGATCCATATTTCCCGCTGCACGCGGCCAAAACACTCGGGGACGATCCGCGATACCCAAACCAGTACTTGAGAGCGAAACCGACCTGAAGGCAAGCGATGAAAATCTAAAAGTCAGAGACACCAGGACGAGAAGATGTTCATAGCGAGGACTCAAAACGGTCTTCTTGAAGTTCTTCTTTCCGAAAAACAATTGGCTTCCTAGGAGACGAGTGCATGGAACAGCGCCAACTTGGAAAATCGGGATTGAGAGTTTCGGCGATCGGGCTTGGATGCATGGGAATGTCCGAATTCTACGGGCCGAGAAACGATGAGGAATCCATCAGGACAATCCGCCGGGCAGTCAAGCTCGGGATGACGTTCTTCGACACGGCCGACATGTACGGTCCGTTTGTCAACGAAGAGCTTGTCGGCAGGGCCTTGAAGCCATATCGCGACAACGTCGTCATCGCCACCAAGTTCGGCAACGTTCGGGGCCCCAACGGTGAGCGCCTCGGCATCAATGGGAAACCCAGCTATGTGCGGAAGGCTTGCGAAGCAAGCTTGAAGCGGCTCGGGATGGAGACGGTCGACCTCTACTATCAGCACCGCGTCGATCCCAACACGCCGATAGAAGAGACGATCGGTGAGATGTCGAGACTTGCCGAGGAGGGGAAGATAAGATTCCTCGGGATGTCGGAAGCCGCGGCGGCGACGATCCGCAGGGCGAACAAGGTCCACCAGATCACGGCGCTGCAAACGGAGTATTCGCTCTGGACAAGAGACGTCGAGACGGACATCCTGAAAACTTGCCGCGAGCTCGGCGTCGGCTTCGTCGCCTACAGTCCTCTCGGAAGAGGTTTCCTGACCGGAGCGATCAAGAAAATCGACGTGCTGGACGAGACCGATTTCCGGCGTTCCAACCCGCGCTTCCAGGGTGAAAACATGGAGAAGAACCTGAAACTCGTTTCGGAGATCGAGAAGATCGCGGCCGAGAAAAAATGCACTCCGGCCGGGCTCGCGCTGGCCTGGGTCCTCGCCCAGGGAGACGACATCGTCCCGATCCCCGGCACGACGCGCGCAAAGCATCTCGAAGAGAACATGAGGGCGCTTGACGTGAAACTGACGCCAGAGGACCTGCGGAGGATCGACCGTATCGCCCCTCCTGGAGCTGCCGCAGGTCCGCGTTACCCGGAAGCGGCGATGCAGTCGGTGAATAGATAGATCAGAACCCCGCCCTCCCCTCGGCCGCCATCAAGTTCAATGATTTTTCACATATTCTTGACAAACCTTTGACAACTTTCCCTCCCGACAAACATACATTCTCAGCGGAGAGGGCGACGGGGAAGGAGAGTTGAGTTGAGGAAAGCAAGATTTTGGGGAAAAAGAGAGAAGATCACGTCTCTGTTCCGTGTTCTTTGTTTGATGGCGCTCTTGGGGAACCTCGCCGCGGAGGAGAGACGTGGCGCGGACACTGTCATTATCAAAAAAGATGGCCAAGCGGTCAAAGGAGAGCTTATTTCCGTAAAAGAGGATCCCATCCTTCTTTTGGGCCATCCCTCAGGAACCGACATATCCGTAAATATCTCAGAGATCAAGGCGATCAAGATCAGATCGTCCCATTCGTCAAGCCTCTTCGTGATTCCCTGTGGGGATAAAGGCTCGAATGCCGAGAAAACAAATCCAGACCGTTGATAATCGACAGTTCGATTTAGCGCAGCGGCGTTTTCTTGACAGCGGTCCGGACCGGGCGATATAGTCTTCTCGAGATGGCAGGGTCGGGCCGGATTCCCTTCGCATTCCGGCTTGAAACGAAAGAGAGGATGCTCATGAAAACACGTCTTCCGAGGGCCGCGGTCTTGCTCGCCGGTCTGTTGATCATTTCGCAACTGGCGGCCGGCGCCTCCGTCAAGAAGAAAGAGGAAGCCGTCGCCTCCATCGAAAGGCACAAAGCCGACATCATCGCTCTCAGCGATCAGGTCTGGGGCTTCGCCGAGACGGCCCTGCTCGAGACCCGGTCGTCGAAGGCGCTCGCGGACTATGCCGAAAAAGAGGGCTTCGCGGTCAAGCGCGGGGTCGCGGGACTGCCGACCGCGTTCGTGGCAAGCTACGGGGAGGGCCGGCCGATCATCGGCGTCCTCGGCGAATACGACGCCCTGCCGGGCCTGTCGCAGAAAGCCCAGCCCGTGAAAGAAGCCCTGCAGGCCGGCTCGCCGGGCCATGGCTGCGGGCACAACCTGTTGGGCACGGCGGCCCTCGGGGCGGCCCTGGCCATCAAAGACCTGATGGCCGAGGGAAAGCTCAAGGGCACGATCCGCTTCTACGGCACGCCCGCCGAGGAAACGGTGGGCGGCAAGGTCTACATGGCCCGCGAGGGTCTGTTCAACGACCTGGACGTCTGTCTGGCCTGGCATCCCGACGAGAAGACCCGGGTCTCCGTCGACGGCTCGCAGGCGATCGTCGACTTCATCGTCGAGTTCAACGGCAAAGCCGCGCACGCGGCGGCCGACCCCTGGGACGGGCGCAGCGCGGTGGCCGCTCTGGAGTTCTTCACGACCGGCCTGAACCGCATGCGGGAGTTCGTCAAGCCCACCGTCCGGATGCACTACTCGATCCTGAACGGGGGCGATGTGCCGAACGTGGTGCCGGCCTACGCCCGGCTCTGGTGCTGGCTTCGCGATTCGAAGGGCGCCGGGGTCGAGCAGTTGCTCGGCCGCGCGCGCCGGATCGCCGAGGGCGCGGCCATGATGGCCGAGGTCGGATCGAAGCTCACGGTGCAGGGGGGCAACTGGGAGACCCTCGTCAACGTGACCGGGGAAAAAGTGATGTTCGCGAACCTGACGTGGCTCGGTCCGATAACATTCACGCCGGAAGAACAGGAATTCGCCAAAGAGATCCAGCGCGCGACGGGGGTGGATCCCAAGGGCCTCGATGGTTCGGTTCAGCCGTGGACGGCGCCGAAAGCGGATCCCGAGGGCGGCTCAACGGATGTCGGCGACGTGAGCTGGATCGTCCCAACGCTGAGCATGAACGCCACGACCGCCCCGGTGGACGTTCCCTGGCACGCCTGGCCCGTGGTCGCCTGTGGGGGAATGTCGATCGGGCACAAAGGGCTTGTCTACGCGGCCAAAACCCTGGCGACGACGATGGTGGACCTGTTCGAGGACGCCAAGACCGTCCAGGCCATTCAGGCCGAGTTCCGGGAGAAGACGAAGGGCGTGGTCTACAAACCGTTCATCCCCGACGGGCCTCCTCCCGTGCCGAAACACTGACGCGCGCCGAGGAGACCTCGCTCGTCTCATACAGGAGAAGCGCGCCCTGGCCTGACTCGAACAGGCGATCCACCGCCTTCGGCAGTGCTGGCAAAGCCGGCATGGATCAGGAAGGGCCGGGGGCCTAGCTTTTCAACTCCCTGATCATGGAGTGATTTCGATGGGCTGAGCGGCCGATTGTGCACAAATTGTGCTCAACGGGGGCGCCGCAGGGTACCGCGGAGGGCCGTCTTGATATCGCCGATCTTTTTGCCTTCGCGATAGGTGAAGACGAAAGGTGTCTCGCCAGCCGGCCCCTGCATCCGTAACAGAACCTCGCGGACCATCGGCAGACCGCCTGTCACCGTTGTTGACATCGGCGCACGGCCGGCGATACAATTCCGGCGTGACCCGAGGGAGAGATTCGTCGCTCAGAATAAGAATTCAGCCCGCACGGAAAAAGGAAAATCTAATCCGTTGATCCCACCATGCCGAATGGCTGCCAGAGAAAACGATGACGATCAAACATTATCGGGCCGTTTTCCTTTCACCCCACCTCGATGACGCTGTGTTTTCCTGTGGGGGAAGCATCGCGAAGCTTGCTGGCGAGGGACCGATCCTTGTCCTGAACGTATTCAGCTCTTATCCCGCCGAAGTTCGCCGGGGGCCGGTCGTGATTTCACGGGAAAGGGTCGACGAGGACGCCAAGGCGGCGGCGCTCCTCGGTTTCACGACCGAGAATCTGGATGAAGTCGATGCCGCGCTTCGCCACCCCGCCTACCGATCTCCAGCGAATCTGTTCCGCCCCCCGGTTCCGGAGGATATCGATCGCCTGGCAGCGACGTCCGCCAGGATTGGCGATTTTCTATCCTCCATACATTATGATGCCATCTACCTGCCTCTCGGCGTCGGCTGGCACGTCGATCACGTCTTGTCTCATCTCGCCACCAAGCATCTGCACGGACTGCCGAGCACTTATTTTTGTGAGGATGCGCCGTATTGCTTGATCCCGAATGCCACTCAGTATCGATTAAGGGAGCTTGGAAAGATCGCGGATGAGCATGCGGATGGCCCGCTCTCCCCGCGGAGCTTCGCTCAGGAGTGGTATGAGACAAGCGCGGACTGCGCGACCCTGGCGCCGATCAAGACAATGGCTTGGCCGGTGCGAGGGGTGGCGGCCCTAGTGGTTGCGCTCTACGTGAGAACTCTTCTCGCGAAGCATCGGAGGATGAGGAGAGAGCGCGAAGCCGAATATACCCTCAAACCCCTGGTGCAAAGTATCACAGGACACTTCGGCGCGAAGATCGAAGCCTGCTATCGCTACGAATCGCAGATCGGCCAGTTCTCCGTCAGCCGCACGGATTGCGTGGCGCGCTACCGCAGGTACTCGAGGTCGATGGTGGGGGGCCCCGCGGACGCTCCGGCGGACATGTATGAGCGATTTTGGCAATTGGAAGGCGCCAGCGTTGGCAATGGAAACTGATCTGTCTCGTGCATGCGATTGGCGCCTCAGGTCTGCCACGGCACCCCGTGATGCAGGTGTGTCTAAATCTTTTTATCGCGAAATTTCTTAAGTGATGGCCAATTCGGATTCAGTCAGCATCTGTCTCTGCTCTGACGACTTCCTTCCCGCGGTCACGGGGGCCGGGACACACGTCCAACGGATCACCGAAGAGCTGGTCCGGCGGGGGCATCGAGTTTCAATCATTACGACCCGGCGCTCCGGACAGCCTCACCGTGAAGTCTGGCAGGGAGCTCATGTTCATCGCGTATTCAGCGTGAACATTCGCGGTTACTACCAGGCCTTCCCCTCCGCATCAACGATCACCCGGATATTGGAGGAAAACTCCGTCGCGATCCTCCATCATCATTACTTGGGAGTCATGATGATGCGGGCGGAAAAGGTGGCGCGGCGTCTGGGTTTGCCGCAGGTATATACCTACCACATGCCGGTTGACGTCCTTGTCCAGTGGTGGCCGATGCAAATGTTCCGCCCGCTCTTCAGTCGTATGATCGTGGATTACTGCAACAAGTTTGACTTGATCATCTCCCCGTCGCTCAACCTGGCCGAGCGGATTCGGGAAGAGGGTGTCCGCACACCCATCCGACATATCACGAACCCGGTGGTGTTCGATCCGTCAGCTCGCGTGGAACCCGTTCCACGACCGGCTCCCTTCATGGTGCTTTTCGCAGGCCGGCTCGAGCCGGAAAAGAACATACCGTTCCTCCTGGAAGGCTTCCGCTCGGCGCTCAACACGGGCCTGAGAGCCGGGTTGTGGATAGCCGGCACGGGCAGCCAGCAACGCCGACTCGAGTCCGCCTGCAAGAGCCTGGGCATCAGCGAACATGTGCACTTCCTAGGGCGGGTGGAACATTCGCGGCTTGGCAACTACTACGCCGCTTGCGATGTGTTCGTTCTGCCGTCCTTGGTCGAAACCCAGGGGCTCGTTGCGATGGAAGCGATGCGTTTCGCGCGGCCGGTGATTGTGACTCGGTCAATCGTGGCGGCGCGGGAACTCGTCGATGAAGGGGAAAACGGCTACATCGTCGATCCCGAGAACGTCGGCGAGCTCGCAGCAAGACTGCTGACCCTTGAGGCGGATCCGGATCTTCGCGAGCGTTTCGGTCAGCTTGGGAAGGAGCGGTCCTTGACGTTCGCTTCCGATGCCGTGATCCGCGCGACCGAGGATGCTTACCGTGCGGCATTGCTCTCGGGCCCTCGGGGCAGACACGCGGCGGGGTCCGCCTGACGGAAGGCGCCATCGTAGATGCCCGGCGCCCGAGTTACGCTCGTTTCTAAGAGTGCTTGACGTCAGCTGCTTTTTCCTAAAGGAAGAATAAGAGGCAAACCGCGCCGGGATGGTCGAGCGGCTTCAAGTAACCTGCAAGGAGCGGGTGGTTCCGCCGTCTCCCGGGCGCAACCTGGCAGACTGGCATTAGCTGGGCGGCCCCCCGCACGCTTTTTTCAATGACACGGTCCTTCCTCCTTGTCTCACTGATCGGGAGGGGTCCTCAGTCCCTTGACGCTCTCCGTCATTCGCCAAACCTGCGGTAAAACCAGGATTTGACCAATTGCGTGAGGATCACATATCCCAGCAGCATGATGGCCAGGAGCGGCCAGTACAGCGGCGGAAGCCGGACAAACCCGAGCGTGGCGGCCAGGGGCGAAACTGTCAGCCAGGCGCCTGCCGCGACAACGACGATGGAAGTCACGATCAGCGGCCAGCTGGCCCGGCTCTGGATGAATGGGATTTTGTTGGTGCGGATGACATGGATGATCAGCGTCTGGGTGAAGAGCGACTCCACAAACCAGCCCGTGTGGAACAGGGCGGGGTTGCTCCGGGCATGGAACACAGAGAGCATCATCGCAAATGTCAGGTAATCGAAGATCGAGCTGATCGGGCCGATAAACAGGATAAAACGCTGAATCGCGCCAATCGTCCACTTGCGCGGCTTGGTCAGCCAGTCGGCATCCACCGCATCCGTGGGGATGGTCGTCTGCGAGAAGTCATAGAGCAGGTTGTTGGTCAACACCTGGATCGGCAGCATGGGCAAAAAGGGCAGGAACGCGCTGGCTCCCACGACGCTGAACATGTTGCCGAAGTTGGAAGAAGCCGCCATCTTGATGTACTTGATGATGTTGCCGAAGACGCGTCGCCCTTCGAGCACTCCCTGTTCCAGCACCAGCAGACTGTTTTCCATCAGGATGATATCGGACGATTCCTTGGCGATGTCTACGGCGCTATCGACCGAAATGCCCACATCGGCGGCCTTCAAGGCCGGGGCGTCGTTAATGCCGTCGCCCATGAAGCCCACCACGCGGCCCTTGCTTTGCAGGGCGTGGATGATGTGTTCCTTTTGAGCCGGCGCCAATTTGGCAAAGATGCTGGTCACGCTGGCGGCTTCAGCCAGATCGGCCTCGCTCATCACTTCGATTTGAGAACCGAGCAGGATCTTGTCCACCGGCATGCCGACCTCTTGGCAGATATAGGTCGTGATGATCTCATTGTCTCCGGTCAGGATCTTGACGTCCACATTCAAAGCATGGAGTTGTTTCAAAGCCTCGGTCGCGGTCTCCTTGGGCGGGTCGAGGAAGGCCAGGAACCCCAGCAGGGTCATGTCGGCTTCGTCCCCAATTCCATAGTGCGGTTCGTCGTCGTCCCCGGGCATGACCTTGTAGGCCACGGCGACAACGCGGAAACCCTGCGCGTTCAATCCCTGCACGAGCCGCTTGCGATGGGCGTCGTGCTCAGGCTGGACATCCAGCACTTTGCCGCCGACTTCCACACGCGGTGAAAGGCGCATGATCTCTTCCACCGCGCCCTTGCAGATCAGGATGTGCTGGTTCTGTTTGTCCTCCACGATCACGGACATGCGTCGCCGCTCGAAGTCGAAAGGGATTTCGTCGATCTTACGGAAGTCCGTTTTAACCTTAAGATCCTCCTCCAGGTGACCGTAATCGAGGATGGCCTCATCCATCAAATTCTTGAGACCGGTCTGGAAATAGCTGTTGATGTACCCATAATGCAGGACACGCGGGCTTTCGTCACCGTGAACATCCAGATGTTTCTCCAGGACGATCTTGCCCTGGGTCAAGGTGCCCGTCTTGTCGGTGCACAGGACGTCCATCGCCCCGAAGTTCTGGATGGAGTTCAGGCGCTTGACGATCACTTTCTTGCGCGCCATCATCAGGGCGCCCTTGGACAGGTTGACCGTCACGATCATCGGCAGCATCTCGGGGGTTAAGCCGACGGCCACCGCCATGGCAAACAGGAAAGCTTCCAGCCAGTTGTGCTTGCTCAGTCCGTTGATCAGGAAGACGGCCGGCACCATCACCGCGATGAAGCGGATCATCAGCCAGGTAAACTTGTTGACGCCCTTGTCGAAGCTGGTCAGCTGGCGCTGCCCGACGATGCTGGCGGCCAGCGATCCGAAGTAGGTGCGACCCCCCGTATGGACGACCACCCCCGTCGCGGAGCCGCTCTCCACGTTGGAACCCAGGAAGCAGATATCCGGCAGGTCCAGCGGATTTTGAACGTCTGCGGAAGTGGGCGCGGCCTTTTTCTCCACCGGCAGGGATTCGCCGGTCAGAGCCGCCTGATTCAGAAACAGATCTTTGGCGGAAAGAACCCGCAGGTCAGCCGGCACCATATCCCCGGCATTCAGCCGGATGATGTCACCCGGCACCAGCATCTTGAGCGGAACCTCGGCATCTTTGCTATCTCGCACGACCGTGGCCGTCGTGTTCACCATGGCTTTGAGCCTTTCCGCCGCGTTATCGGCGCGCATCTCCTGAAAGAAACGCAGCACCACGCCCAGCACCACCATCACGAAAATAACGGCCATCGCCCGCAGATCACCAGTCAGATACGACAGCACGCCCAGCGCGATCAGCAACAGGACCAGTGGATTTTTAACGTTATTCAAGAGGCGCACGAGGAGAGACGGACGCTTCTCCCGGGCGATTTCGTTCCAGCCGTAGCGCTTGAGGCGCGCTTCGACTTCTGCCGCACTGAGCCCGGTCAAGCGCGATTCGAGATCTCTCAGAGCCGTGTCGGTATCCGTGCGCGACATTGTCAATAATTGATCGGAGGCTTTGGCTTTGTTTCTGCCCGCGAGATCCCCGGCCTCTTTCAGCGTGTTCTTCGGCAATCCTATTCACTCCTCAATGGCTTTATATATCACATTTTTTTGAGGCGTCGTCCACAGTTGTTTTTGGCCCTAGAGGCCGTCAGAGGGTTCAGAATTGGGCATACCCTGTGCCCGGCGCCGGGGAAAGCACAGGAAATGCGCTAGAGGGCACGAGAGTGGCCTTCTGCTGGCGTGGGAAAGGTAAACCCCCAGATGGGACCTTCGAAAGAGTGAACCCTCCGCTCCAGGGACTGGGTTATGTTATGCTCCCAGATGATGATCTATTTTGGCGACCGTTTGGGTGAACGTGGTTATATGCGAAGGAAAGGTTTATACAGGATATCCGACACTCTCCAACAAAAACCGCGCCCATTGTCTACGAGCATGCGCTCGGCGCGGGGACAAGAGCACCTACCGTCGTCTCCTCCAATAGTAACCGCCGCCCCCGCCGAGTAAGAGGATCGCCACGATGACGATGATGATGAGTGTCATGGTAGTTTCCTGCCTTTATTCCGTCGAATATCCGTATCAGTTTCAAATTCTCCCGAACCCGATGGTCATTGTTACTTCACGGCACCTTCGACCGCGCGCTTCACGTCCTTGACAACGCCCTTGACTCGGCCCTTGAGTTCATCCTCCTCGCCCTCTCGCTTGAGCTTCTTGTTGCCGGTCAAGTCCCCTACCGCTTGCTTGATCTTGCCTTTGCTCTTGTCGATGATCTCGCCCATGTTCACCTCCTGTAATCCATCTGAAAGGATCTCCGGGGCCATCCAGACGCGTCGGCCTCGGCACTGCGGTGGAAACCGGAAGCGGTTTCACCGCAGTGCCTTGCTTTTTTATTCGATAATCATTCGGTTGTAGATTTTCTTGACGCCGTGGATATCTTCAATGCGTTTGGTAACCAATTCTATTTCAGCAGCGTTCCTGGCCTTGCCGGACACGGTGACCACACCTTTTTCGACCGAAATTTCGGTTCTAAAAACGTTCGTGCCGCGGTGGAAGAGCAAGGCCAATTTGATTTGCGAATATATTGATGCGTCGTCGACAAATTCCCCAACCGTTTTGTGTTCTTCATGGGGTGCTTTGGCCACCGTCATCTCATTGTCAACCTCTTTCACCCCTTCGACATCTCTCACAAGTTCGGTTGTCAGCTCTTTTTTAGCCTGGCTGCCGACCTCACCCTGCAGAGTCACCCGGCCATCTTTCACCCCAACCTCAATATTGGCACCGGCCAGATTGCTATGAAGCATGAGCATGGTTTTTACTTTCATGTGAATCCATGCATCTGAGTTTTTTTCTGGAATCTCCCCCTTGACCTCCAGCCTGTTGTCGACGCTTTTAACTCCAGGCAGATCGGCAACAGTATCAGCTGCTAATGATAAATGGGTTTCCTCCGAAACGGTTCCTGTCAAGGTGACGACGCCATCTTGGGAGTGAATCTGAATATCGTCGCCTTTGAGATAGGCATTGAATACATACGATTTTTTAAAGGCTGATTCGATGCGTCTGTCCGTTTCCTGAGCGAACAAAGAGCCAGTCATCATCAACAATACCACTGCTCCCATCATCAACGTTTTCCCGTACTTTTTCTTCATTTCAGTCCCTCCTCTTTACTGATCATGTTGACGTTTTCTCCGCTAAAGAACTCTCCGGCCCTGTAACAATCGTACGATCAGAACGATCACGGCAATGACCAGAAGAACGTGGATCAGGCCGCTACTGACGTGGAATGCGAAAAATCCCAGAGCCCACAGAACTACCAAGATGATAATAATTGTCTCAAGCATGCCGACCTCCTTTTTTTCTTTCGCCTCTCGCTGCCCTACTCCCAGCCGTTATTGGACGGCACGATGGGCTCGGGAAGGACCATCCCCGTTTTGGTGCAATTATCATGCCAAGTTCTTTACGCCTTCTCAGCAGGTTGAGAATCGCCCTTTTTAGACCAAGGGCAGCCCGGTAGAACGAGTTGAGCTGGCTTCTTTCTAAGTAATTGTCCTATAAAACAGCCCATTTCCTATAAAAGAGCATTTCTCCTGCTACGCTATCCCGAAATGATTGTTTGGACCGGGCCTTCCTTTTCCCCCCCATGTGCCGTGGCTATCATGACTTTGAAAGCAACAGGCAATCATGAAAACGGAGAGGAAAATAAAAAAATGAATTGGCACAAAGTTTGCATAAACTACTTAATTAGAGGATGCCGTGAAGGAACAAGAAAGGCACCGTTTCTACGGGTTAAAATGGAAATCGGCGCTTATGGCCTTAGTCTGTTTCGCGGCCTTCATCAGTGGCGGATCCCACGCGTACGCGCGCCCATTGTCCGAGAACAACGATCCTCCGCAACCGAGCTCGCATCAACCCCCGCACTCAAGAACGGGCCAGGAAGGGAAACCAGACAAATTAGGCATGAATTCTTTCTTTCATCCCTATTCCGGAGGCGCTTATTTCAATCCCGCTCGTGGGCACAGGGGACAAGTGACCTCGACCGATTACGTTGACTGGCTTCATAAGTATATCGGACCGGCTGGAAACAAAATGATCGGCTTATTCAAACCCAGAATTGCTCTCAATTTTTTCAGCACTCTCAGCCTTGGATTTGGATATTTATATCACTACAAGGACGACGACCGTCGAGCTTTTCCGAATGTTCACAAAAGAAACAGCGAGCGGAGACTCTATCTGATGATGTATTTTTAAATTCACGCCTTTGTTCAGATGAAAAAACAGGAAATACTATTGGCAAGGGAGGCCCGGTTCGGCGGCTCACAACTGATCCGGGTTATGAAGGTGAAGCCAGCTGATCTCGTGACGGGGAATGGATTTATTTCGAGTCGGGTCGTATAGGACTCCATTGTTAAGAGAAAGTGAAGAAAGCAAAATCCTATTTATTGGAGGCTGGTTATGAGCACAACAGTAATCGTCGTCATCATCGCTTTCGTCGTGATTGTGGTGGCGGGCATCGCGACGTTGCTCTTCCGTCGGAAGCGCCGGACCGAAAGACTGCGCGGCAAATTCGGTGGCACTGAATATGCCCGCGCCGTGAAGGAAGGCGGTAGCCGGCGGCATGCGGAAGCCGGGCTCGAAAAGCGCACGGAACGAGTCGAAAGCTTCCACGTCCGGCCGCTCGCGCCCGGCGACCGTGCGCGCTTCGTAGACTCCTGGCGCAGGATCCAGGCGCGGTTTGTGGACGGCCCCGCCGCTGCGGTAGGGGAAGCCGACCAACTGCTGGGCGATGTGATGTCCACGCGCGGCTATCCGGTAAGTGACTTTGAACAGCGTGCGGCTGATATCTCAGTGGACCATCCACTGGTTATGGAGAATTATCGAAAAGCCCACGAAATCGCGCTTCGCCAAACGAAAGGGCAGGCCAGCACAGAAGACTTGCGCCAGGCGATGATCCATTACCGGACCCTTTTTGAGGAGCTGGTCAGCGAGCCGAAAGATCCCACATGAAGGTTGGGCCATGAAGTCGGCTTGTAAGGAAGATGAACGCACGTTGGAGCGTTGAGAGCGCCGCTGAAGTCCGCCTATCCGAGGCTGGGGACGAGGAGCCGTAAGGTCTTCCTATCGAGCCACCATCAGCATGGGATTTGCGCCCTCGGGCCAGATAAGACTCCCTTGGGCCGCAGGAAACCGGATTCGACCACAGGAAACTGACCTGCCTGTCTTAAATCGGTCCAAGATCCGGGGAGCAGATCACGTCCCGAAGCCTTGAAAATGATCAGGGGAATGCTTAACATTAAGAATTCGACATGATCATAAGAGGTTGAATAGTGCGTTACATCCCCTTAGGCAAGACAGGATTGACCGTTTCCGAGGTGGGCTTTGGGGCCATTCCTATCATCCGTCTTGATGAAGACGCGGCTGTGGATGTCCTACGCAGGGCTTATGAGTCGGGGATAACCCTGTACGACACGGCCAATGCCTACCGTGACAGTGAAAAGAAGATCGGGCGTGCCTTGGGGGACGTGCGGAACAAGGTCATCCTTGCCACCAAGACGACTCGCAGAGACGCCCCGGGTGCTGTCGAACACCTGGAGAACTCTCTCCGCATGATGAAGACGGATCATATAGACATCTACCAGCTGCATCAGATCGCCCAGGAAAAAGACTGGGATATCGTGACCGGGCCGGGTGGTGTGATGGAGGCCATCGTCAAGGCAAAGGAACAGGGCAAGATCGGATACATCGGGGTCACTTCTCACAACCTCGCCATGGCGATCAAGCTCGTTAAGACGGGCCTGTTCAGCACGGTGCAGTTTCCCTTCAACTTCATCGAGGATGCGGCAAAAGACGAGCTCCACATTGCGGCCCGCGAACGCGGCATGGGGATCCTTGCCATGAAGCCATTTGCCGGGGGCATGATCGACAATGCCCGGGTCGCTTTCAAGTTCCTACGGGAGCACTCCGATGTGATAGCCATTCCCGGTTTTGATTCCCCGGAAAAGGTGGATGAAGTTGTCTCATTTTATCAGCGGCCGAACACGGTGACAGAAAAAGATCTCAAACTGATGAAAAAATATCGCTTGGAGCTGGGCAAACAGTTCTGCCGGAGATGTGAGTACTGCCAGCCCTGTCCTCAAGGGGTCATGATCACCGCGGCCATGGGCTACAAGGTGTTGGCAGCCAGGATGTCGCCCAAGGTCTCGGTCGAATTTTCCAAGATCCCCATGGAAAGCGTTTCATTGTGCACGGAATGCAGGGAATGTGTTAACCGCTGCCCCTATGAGCTGCCCATTCCGGATATCCTCAAAGTCCATTACGACCTCTACGAACGGCACAAGGCGGAATACTAAGGCAAGTCACATTGAGCAATGGCAGCGCGCCTTGGATTCCGGCAAGTGATAATCATTCAATTGATTGATTGTTCTCGCCGATAGCAGGTTCGGTGATGATGACTCTGGCAATGGAAAGGGCTATTTATCAGGTTCATGGGAGGGATCGAAGATGAAAATCATTGCATTCAACGGAAGCCCAAGAAAGAACTGGAACACGGCGACACTTCTTGAAAAAGCCTTGGAAGGAGCCTCGTCGCAGGGGGCTGAAACCGATCTCATCCATCTGTATGATCTGGACTACAAGGGGTGCCTCAGCTGTTTTGCCTGCAAGACGAAAAACGGGAAAAGCTACGGCAGGTGCGCCGTCAAGGATGACCTGACACGCATCCTGAAGAGGGTCCTGGATGCCAAGTCCCTCATCTTCGGGTCACCGATCTATTTTGGAGCCGTTACAGGACGGATGAGATCATTCATGGAACGCCTGCTTTTCCCCTTCTCCCCCTATGTCGACCCGCCAGGGACGCTTTTTCCGAGAAAGATCTCGACCGGCTTCATCTACACTTTGGGCGCGACCGAGGAGATGGCGAAAGAACGGGGATTCGATCACGATATCAGATTGAACGAGACAATCCTGGAAAGAATATTTGGCGCCTCCGAGTCATTATGCAGTTACGACACCTACCAGTTCGAGGACTATTCAAAGGTGTTCGCTCCCCGATTCGACCCTGAGAAAAAGGCCCAGAGAAGGAGGGACGTATTTCCTCGGGATTGTGAAAAAGCCTTCGCTATGGGGGCTCGATTGGCCGGGAAGGACGGGCGATAGGTCTTTTTCTCTCTTGCAATTTGTTTATTAAGATAGCCGACATGATATATTGACCTGCCCCGCCCAATGTACCGCCTCTGAGGTGAGATCTTCAAGCAATTACGCCTATCGCGTCGCCGCCAAGCACCCCGCGACGCTCGACCGCCGCTTCGTCCACCCCCAGGCCCGAGCAGAAAGAGGACTAAGCCGGACGGCGCTTCTTGAAGCGGCTCTCGATGTTGTCGACGATGACATAGAACACCGGGACGATGACGAGCGTCAGGACCGTCGACGAGACGAGGCCGCCGATGATGGTGAAGCCGATCTCCGCGCGGAAGTTCGAGCTCGCGCCGATCCCGAAGGCAACCGGGATCATGCCGATGGGACGGGGGCTTGACAAGCGGACCGTTGCTGTCTATATTAGACCAAAATACGTTTTTGGTCGAATGGTCTATTGATGAAGAAAGATGAAATCGTTCGCGGGGAGATCCTCCGGGCAGCCGAGATCCTGTTCCAGAAATGGGGCATCCGCAAAACGACCATGGAGGACATCGCCCGGGAGGCCGGGAAGGCCAAGACCTCGCTCTATTATTATTTCCCGAGCAAGGAGGCCGTGATGGAGGCCGTGGCCATGCATCAGGCCGACCGAATCACCCGCATCGTCCAGGAAGAAATAGGCCAGAAGGAGACGGCCAAGGCCAAGCTCTTGACCTACGTCTACACCTCCTTCCGGGAAACGCGCCGGGCCATCACGCTGTACGAGATCGCCAAGGGCGAGATCAAGGCCAACGACCGCGTCCTCCGCAAAGTCATGGACGAGTACTATGCGCTGGAGGAGCGGATCGTCGAAGGGATCCTCCGGTTCGGGAGCGAGCGGAAGGAGTTCCGGAGCCTCCGGGCCCGCGACATCAAGGCCACCGTCCGGGCCATCGTCACGATCATGAGGAGCCTGACCATGGATCTCTTCATCGAGAACGAGGACAAGAAGCTCATCGACCTGATCATCGAGCTTCTGTCTGAAGGCCTTTGATCCCTTCGTGATCATCAGTCTTGCTCGAACGTCCATTTCGGCTCGTGACTTAAGAGAGGAGAGCAAAATGACCCTGAAATCAAGGTACATCTTCGGCATCGTCCTCGCGCTTTCGGTCCTCTTCCCCGCCTGCCGGGCTCACCGGGAGACGCGAACGGCCGCCGACCCCGTCAGGGTCGTCGTCCAGAAGGTCGCCCCGGCCGAAACAGGACGGGAATTCACCTACAGCGGAACGATCTCGGAATCGGAGTCCATCCCTCAGAGCTTCTCCGTGACGGGGACCGTGACCCGGGTCCACGTGAACGAGGGCGACGCCGTCGTCAAGGGCCAGCTCCTGGCCGAGTTGGACGACACGAGCTACCGGGATACTTATGAGATGACCCGGGCGGGCGAGAAGCAGGCCGAGGACGCCTTCAACCGCCTGTCCCGCATGTACAAGAACGGCAACCTGCCCGAAGTGAAGTACATCGAGGTCGAGACCGGGCTCGCGCGGGCCCGGTCGGCAGCGGCCATCGCCCGCAAGAGCCTCGCCGACTGCCGCCTCTGCGCCAGCGCCTCCGGCTATGTCGGCAAGCGCTCCGTCGACCCGGGCGTGGTGGCCCTGCCCAACCTGTCCTCGATCACTATCGTCAGGATCGACCGCGTCTTCGCCCGCGTCCCCGTCCCCGAGAACGACATCGTTCTCGTCCGAAAGGGCCAGAACGCCTCGGTCAGGGTCGGGGCCCTGGGCGCGCGGGAATTCGAGGGGACGGTCGAGGACGTCGGGGTCGTGGCCGACCCCCTGGCCCACGCCTATAAGGTCTGGATCGCCGTCCCCAACCCCGACCGGGCCATCAAGCCGGGCATGGTCTGTACGGCCGTCATCAAGGGGCTAGAGCGAAGCTCCGGCCTGGTCATCCCCAACGAGGCCGTGCTCGTCGACGAGAACGGCCGCAATTATGTCTATTGCCTGGACCCCGCCGGGACCAGGGCCTCCGTGCGCTACGTCAAACTCGGGGAACTGCTCCAGAACGGGGTCCGGGTCGCCGAGGGCCTGCGCGAGGGCGAGGTCCTCGTCGTCTCCGGACAGCAGAAGCTCGTCGACGGGTCGGCCGTCCAGGTCGCCGAAAGATAGGCCGGGACCGGGAGACAGCCGCCATGGAAAAAAGACGCTCGCTGATCGAGGTCCTTCTTCGCTACCGCCAGCCCATCATCATCCTCACGGCCGTCCTCGTCCTGACGGGCCTCACCGCCCTGGTCAGAATGCCCCGGGACGAATTCCCCACCTTCAAGATCCGGCAGGGGGTCATCATCGGGGTCTATCCGGGGGCGTCCTCCAAGCAGGTCGAGGCCGAGGTCACCGACAAGGTCGAGCAGTACCTGTTCCAGTACAAGTCCGTCAAGCGCGCCAAGACCTATTCCGTTTCCAGCGAGGACATGATGGTCATCTACGTCGAGGTCTCGGACAGCGAGAAAGACCCCGACGGCTTCTGGCTGAAGCTCCGCCACGGCCTGAACGAGCTGAAGGCGCAGCTTCCCGCCGGCCTGACCTCGCTCGCCGCGGACAACGACTTCGGCAACACGTCGGCCCTGCTCCTGTCCGTCCGTTCCGACGGCAAGACCTACCGGGAGCTTGAGGATCACGTCAAGCAGCTGGAGAACAGCGTGCGGCGCATCCCCTCGGTCTCCAGGGTCAAGCGCTTCGGCGTCCAGAGCCAGCAGATCAGCGTCTACCTCGACAACGCCAAGCTGGCCCGCTACGCCATCCGGCCGCTGACCCTGGCCGCGGCCATCATCCCCCAGAGCACGTCCGGCTACGCCGGAGAGCTCGACGACGGCCGGCTCATCCGCCCTCTGTCCGTCCCGGCCAGCTACAAGACCGAGAACGACCTGGCCGAACAGATCGTCTACGCGGAGCCGGGCGGGACCGTCGTCCGACTCAAGGACGTGGCCCGGATCGTCCGGGAATACGAGGAGCCCCGCTCCTACGTCCGCGTCAACGGCAAGAAATGCCTGGTCGTCTCTCTGGAGATGCAGGACGGGAGGAACATCGTCGACTTCGGCCGGGACGTCGGCCGGGCCATTGACGATTTCAAGAAGACTCTCCCGCCTGACGTCAAGATCGAGACCATCTCCAGCATCCCGGACGCCGTGGCCAAGTCCATCGACGATTTCATGAGGGAGTTCGCCATCGCCGTCCTCGCGGTCATCGCCGTGACCCTTGTCCTCCTGCCGGTCCGGGTGGCCCTGGCCGCGGCGGCGACCATCCCCATCACCATCCTCTCGACCCTCGGCATCCTGTGGGCGTTCGGCATGGACCTCCAGACCGTGTCCCTGGCCGCGCTGATCATCGTCCTGGGGCTGGTCGTCGACGACCCCATCGTCATCATCGACAATTACATCGAGAAGCTCGACAACGGCTTCGATCGCCGCCAAGCGGCCTCCCGGAGCGTCAAGGAGCTCTTCCCATCGGTCTTCGCGGCCACCATCATCATCATGTGCTGCTTCATCCCGGTCCGGTTCTTCATGACCGGGATGGCCGGCGACTTCCTCCGCTCGATGCCCCCGACCGTGATCACGGCCCTGACGGCGTCGCTCCTGGCAGCCTCCCTGATCACCCCCCTCATGTGCCATGCCTTCATCAGGCACGGCGTCCGGACCGGTCAGGCCGGACGGAGGGCCGCCTTCCTGGCAGGCCTGCAGAGGCGTTACGACCGGCTCGTCGAGGCCGTCTTCCGCCGGAAGGCCCTGGTCCTGGCGGTCGGAGCCTCGTCGTTCGTTCTCGGCCTGGCCATCCTCTCCCTCGCCCCCACTCAGCCCTTCCCCAAGGTCGAGCGGAACCAGTTCGCCGTCGAGGTCACCATGCCCGCGGGCACCTCCCTCGAACGGACAGACGCCGTCGTGAAGGACCTGGAGGCGCTGCTCATGAAGGACCCCCGGGTCAAGGTCGTGACCTCGTTCGTCGGGACGAGCTCCCCGCGCTTCCATGCCGTCTACGCGCCCCGCTTCCCGTCCAGGGACCTCGGCCAGCTGGTCGTGCTGACCGACTCCAAGGAATCCACGGTCGCCATCCTCGACGAGCACAACCGGAAATACGCCAGCCGCTACCCGGGGGCAGAGGTCAAATGGAAGCAGCTGGAGATGGCCCTGTTCGGCGAGCCGGTCGAGGTCCGCATCTCCGGCGACGATATCCCGGACCTCAAGCGGACGGCGGCCAAGGTCATGGACATCCTCCGGTCCATCCCGGGCGTCGTCAGGGCCTACACTGACTTTCGGGAGCCCCTTCAGGCGGTCACCGTGGCCGTCAAGAAGGACGAGGCCAACCGGCTGGGCTATCCGAAGGCCATCCTGAACTATTCGCTGATGACCGGGACCAAGGGACTGCCGGCGGCCGTCGTCTGGGAAGGCGATTATCCGCTCCAGGTCCGGCTGAAGGTCGAAGGCATGGCCAAGCCCGGCCCGGCCGACCTCGAGAATCTCTACGTCACCTCCCCCCTGCTCGGCTCGTCCGTGCCGCTCCGGCAGCTGGCCGAGCTCCGGCCGTCGTGGACCGAGGGCGACATCGTCCGGCGGAACGGGGTGAGGACGCTGACCGTGCTGGCCGAGCTCGACCGCGGCGTTTACTCCTCGAATGTCACCAAGAAAGCCAAGCCTCTCATTGACCGGCTGAGCCTGCCGCCGGGTGTCCGGGTCGCGTACGGTGGCGAGATGGAGGCCAGCGTCGAGTACTTCACGCCATTTTATTACGCCTTGATCGTGAGCATCACCCTGGTCTTTCTCATCCTGATGTTCGAGTTCCGGAGCCTGAAGAAATCGCTCCTGATCATGATCATCATGCCCCTGACCCTCTTCGGGGCGGCCTTCGGCATCCTCGTCAGCGGCTATCCCTTCAGCATCACGGCCTTCGTCGGGGTCATCGCCCTTTTCGGCATCGTCGTCCGGAACGGCATCATCTACGTCCAATACGCCGACGAGCTGCGCAACGTCCTCGGCTACGGACCGGAGGAAGCGGCCATCGCCGCCGGCAAGCGCCGGATGAGGCCCATCTTCCTGACGGCCATGGCGGCCACGGTCGGGGTCGTGCCCATGATCCTGAGCGGCTCCTCCCTCTGGGGGCCGCTGGGCTCGGTCATCTGCTTCGGCCTGCTCTTCGCCCTGGTCCTGTCGCTCCTCATCCTGCCGGTCCTTTACTACATGCTCCACAAGAACGACCGTCGAACGCCGCCCGGAGATGAACACGCGGCGGAAGGGGAACCCGCATGAAGAAGACGAGAGAACTCTGCGCCGCGGCCGTCATCCTTCTCCTCGCCGCCGGCCTCTCCCGGGCCGAGGACAAGCTGACCCTCGAGGAGAGCAAGCGGCTGGCCCTCCAGAACAACGTCCGGACGAAGAATAGCGCCCTCGAATCCGAGGCGGCCCGCGAGACGCGGCGCGAGGCCTTCACCCGCTTCTTCCCGTCCGTCAGCGCCTCGGGCACGGCCTTCGACGCCAGCAAGTCCATGCTCGAGATCACGACGCCGGGAGGGAACCTGCCCGTCTATGACGGGAACCCCGCCAACCTGCCGACGGCGACCGCGTTCGCCTATTTCCCCGGCGCCACGATGGGGATCCTCGGTTCCATGAAGTTCGGGCTGGTCAGCGCCGTCCAGCCGGTCTTCGCCGGCGGCCGCATCGTCAACGGCAACCGGCTCGCCGCCCTGGGCGTCGAGGCCAGCGACGAGAAGGCCCGGCTCGCCCGCGACGAGGTCCTGCGGACGACCGAGGAGGATTACTGGCGGGTCGTCTCCCTGGACGACAAGTTGCGGACGGTCGAGAAGTACGAAGCGTTCCTCCGCCGGCTCCTCGGACAGGTCGAGGACGCCTACGACGCCGGCCTGGTCATGAAGAACGACGTCCTCAAGGTCCGGCTCAAGCTGTCCGAGGTCCTCCTCAACAAGTCCAAGGCCGGGAACGGGAGGGCGCTGGCGGCCATGGCCCTCTGCCAGCACATCGGCATCCCCTACGACCCGGCCGTCGAGCTCTCCGACCCGCTCGTCGTGGACGGCCCCCCTGACGCCTACCATGTCGACCACCAGGAGGCCCTCAAGGCCCGGCCCGAATTCCGGCTCCTCCAGGCCTCCGTCCGGGCAGAGGAGCTCAAGACCCGCATGACGCTCGGGGAGTATCTCCCGCAGGCGGGCGTCGGCGTCGCCGGACTGTACATGAAGATGGACTCGGCCAAGGGAAGGACGAACGGCGTCCTCTTCGGCACCCTGTCCATTCCCCTATCCGGCTGGTGGGGCGGGTCGCACGCCCTGGGCGAGCGGAAGGCCCAGGAGCAGATCGCCCGGAACATCCTGAAGGACAACGCCGACCTGCTCGTCCTCCAGATGGAGAAAGCCTGGCAGGACCTCACGGACGCCCATCGGCAGGTTCTACTGGCCCGGGAGTCCAAGGCCCAGGCCGAGGAGAACCTCAAGGTCAACCAGGACAGCTACGACAACGGCCTCACGAGCGTCTCCGACCTGCTCGAAGCCCAGGCCCTCCTCCAGCAGGCCAACGACCAGCTGACGGACGCCATGGCCGCCTACCGCGTCGACCTCGTCTCTTACCTGCAAGTCACGGGCAGATAGCCGCAAAGAGTTGCGATCGCCGGTGCGTTTGCTGGATATGGGTCGCATCTGGCGCTTGATGCGTTTAGTTTATGAAGCCTGCCACTCATTTAGGATACCCCTCTCTTATGCCCGCAGAAGGCCCCTCTCGCGCCCTCTAGCGCATTTTCTGGGCTTCTCCAAGTGGCTGGGAACGAGTTCGAACCTCCAACCTTTGGATCCGGAATCCAACGCTCCATATGCCCTACGAAGTATCACGCACACGAGAGCAGCCTGTCAGCACGGCACGGACCGTGGGGGATGATGGGTCTGGGATGCAGGCGGAGGGGTATTGCCATGCTGCGATTGTGCTCAAATTGTGATCAGCAGAGGTCTAAAACGGAGCAAAATTGTACAAAATGGCGACACTCCGGAGTCGGCTGGGACATGGACTAAATCGCTGGTCTCTCGGGTTATAAGGGAGTGCTCCTGGCCTGACTCGAACAGGCGACACATGGATTAGGAATGCACACCGCTGATATTATTCCGGACATTTAATTGGCTATTTATGAATATCTTACAAGCATAACTGCAGGGGCCGTCGCGGCAAGAGTGTCAACTTTTTGTCGTGTTGTATCCGGGAATTCCTGATATTTTCGCTGGAGGTTCATAGGCTAAAAAACTCACATTATGCTTGGTCCGTTCTTAAAAAATAAGGTCCCGGACCTAATCCGGGGACAAACTTAGCGGCCTTCCGTTCTTGTCCCCTGCCTACTTGCCTACCACGAGGATCGAGAAGGAGTCCGGTACCATCTGACCCCGGCTCCGTCTGCCTGCCGGCGGCGGCGTCGGCGGTGGAGTGAACTCTGCGGCGATAAGAAAAATCTTATTCGTCTTGGTGTCCAATGTCAGGGTTTTCGCAGTCCGCTGGGTTTGCACGTTCTGTGTCACAACGAAGCTGGCCGGGCCGTTCTCCTTGATGACGGTCAGCGTGCCATCCCCCTGCGAGCTGAAGGCTTCCATCGTCGCCGGATTGAATACGGCGCCATCGACGCCGCTGCCGATCGGCAGGGCGGTGATGATCTTGCCGTCGTTGGCATTGAGGATCACCATCGTAGCGGGGTCATGGCAGGCGGCGAAGAGAATGTGATTCTTCACGTCGAACGCCAGCCCGCCTGGCCCTCCGCCCTTGCCATTGAGGCCGTAGTGGGCGGTGACCGTGAGCGTCTTCGCGTCGACGACAGCGATGTTGTCCTTGTCTTCGATGTCGACGTACAAATGGCCCCGGCCGTCCGTGACGGCCTGTTCCGGCCCGCCGCCCAGGTCGATCGTCCCGGCCACGGAGCCGTCTTTCGCGTTGATCACCGTCGCATTGGGCGCGCTGTGGCTGAACACGTAGACCCGCTCGTTGAATGGGTCGAACAAGATGCCGTCCGGGTTGCCCTGCACGTCGATAGTCTTGATCGTCGCCAGGGTCTTCGTATCCCACATCACGACGGGCTTACTGCTGCAAAAGCCGTGGTTAGATTTGGGGTCGACAGCGACCCCGCGCGCGTTGGCATTGGGAATTTCGGCAACGGGGTCGAGCGTGTCGAGGTTGAAGACGCTCACCCGGGCGCCGGGACCGGTCCGAGGAATGTATAGCCTGCGTCCTGCGACGTCCGCATAAACGTAGTCAAATCCGCCTGCGCCGCCAACCTTGGCCGTCTTGATCAACTTGTAAGACTGATTGGTTGGCCCCTGCTGCGCCCATCCGATCGAAATGAGCATGGCGATAATTGCCGCGCATAGACAGAGCCGTCGCATCTCGTTTTCTCCTTAATGAAAATTTATCCTATGGATAGGATATTCCTTTTTGCATGGCCCGGCAAACCACCGCTTTGGCCGAAGAGCCGTAGTCTCCCCTTTTCGGCCACGAACTTCATTTGGGATTATCATAAATTTCTTTCTTCACGACTGCCAACCTCTTCTCTTCCACCTTAACGGCTTTGACATTGCCCCAGTTCATGGCCAAGTAGACAAGGGGATGGCGAAAGTTCCCCAGGAGCCGCCGAAGAATAGACAATGGGCTGTAGAACTTTTTCCTTGCGCTTATTTTTCCAACCATCAATTCGTACGGCGACATGTTTCTCGGTTGAAAGACCACGGTGCTGTGGTCGTAGTATCTCCAGTCGTCGGTGAGCAACCGGCCTTCCTCTTTCATTTTCTGGAAAGTCTTCGTCCCCGGGTACGGCGTTAGAACATTAAAAGCAACCGTGTGGACCTTGTTTTTGATAAGGAATTTGACAGTATCATTAAAGACCTCTTCGGTGTCTTCGTCAAAACCGAAGATCATCGAGGCATGGGCGAATATTCCGGCTTTATGCATTTTTTTCAGGGCATTTTCCAATCCTTCGAGAGATTTGGACGACTTCCGCAAGGACTTCATCTGGGCCTCCTTGACACTCTCGAGGCCGATGAAAAGGCCTTTGCAGCCGCTTTCGGCGGCCAGCTTCAAAAGCTCATCGTCCTTGACGAGGAGCGAAATGGACGACTGTCCGACCCAGGAAATCTTGAGTGGTTTTAGAGCGGAAAAGAGCTCCTTGGCGTAGCTTGGATCCCCGATGATATTATCGTCAAGAAACATGAAGATTTTTTTGCCCGACTCTTTGATATCCCTCACCACATTAGCGACAGGCATATGACGGATCTCTTTGCCGTAAAGATCCGTGACGCAGCAGAAATCGCAATGATAAGGACAGCCGCGGGACGTCATGATAGGCACCAGACCGAAAAGGTGGCGTTTGGTGATTTTGCTGAAATCCTTAGGCACGTAGATCGAAAGGTCGGGCCGTGGATTATGATATATTTTCTTCAGACGAGCGTTTTTATAGTCTTCGAGCAATTCGGCCCAGACACCCTCGGCTTCGCCGATCACGACGGAATCACCGTAGGGTGAGGCTTCATCTGGAAGCAACGTCGGATGCACCCCGCCCAGAACGACCGTTCTCCCTCTTTTTTTAAACTCCCGAGCGAGCCAATAGGCGCGGGGCGCATTGGACGTCATGAAACTGATTCCGACAAGATCGCATTCCTGCTCGAGATCGATGTCTTCAGCTTCTTCATCGACCATGGTCACCTGGTGCTCTTTGGGTGTCAGCCCCTGGAGGAGGAACAATGCCAGTTGCGGCATCAACATTTGCTTGTTGGTCTTTTCGTTCGGGTTAACCGACGGGGTAACGAGCAGGATCTTCATCCGTTTTCTCTATTCTATCATGGGAGTGTCAGATATCCTGGGCAAACCGCTTCTTCGCATTTAAAATAGATAAAACTAGCTCGATTTCGATTCAGAGCCCGGGTTGTCTTTTGGCGGCTCTGTTGCGAGAATCTCTCTAATCGTCGGCTCCCCTTTTAGGTTTGCCTTAGATGAATGGGAACCGTCCAGGCGCGCTTCTAGCCATCCGTCAACGGACAGCGTACCCGCCCCGACGATCGCGAGAAAGAGACAGCCCAACCACATACAGAAGTCCGTCCGCGCTTCATGGGCCATACTCCAAAACCCGTAGCGTTGCAGCTTCGGCAGAGTGAAAACCCAGAATCCATGGCCGAGCAGTATGGGAATCTTGGTCGAAAGGATGGCTACGGAGATGTTGATCAGAAGGACTAGCGCCGCCGGTCGAGTCAACAGCCCCAGCAAAACCAGAGAGCCCGCCACTATCTCGATCACTCCTACGAACGGTCCCATCACCTCTGGGGCCGGGATGCCTATGTGGGCGAAACGTCCTGCGCCAAGTTCGGCGGCAAAGATAAATTTCTGGATTCCCTCCGACAGAAAAACCGCTCCCACGAGGACGCGGATCAAGATCGTTGCCGCAGTCGCGTGGGACGACAACATGCATCGAATGGAGGCCTTCATACGGATTTACTCCTTTGGGGGTGAATTGCCTTAGATCGTATATGCAGAGGCCCTTTTCGAAGGCCGCGACACAGTCAGATAAATTTTTCCCAAACGGCATACTCCTTCCGCTTTGACCCTGTTCTCAATATACCCCTATTGGCGAGCCCCGTTCAACCCGTTCTTCCGCCTCTCAGGCACCTTTGCTAGCCGTTTCGGTCCGAGCTAGGGCCTAGCATGTGCCAGCCTTGGTTTCTTGGGATAAGAAAAGCCCCGCTGATCAGCGGGGCTTTTTTATCCCAAGAAAGAGCCAGTCTGTCATGTTGCGCCCCGGGGGAGGAGCGGGTCAGAGAGAAGGAACGGGGAGCTGTTGTGCCCCATAGTTTCATGTGATAGTGTTCGCAGAAGGAGGTCCCATGCAATCATCGCTTATTCGACAGATTCGAATTCTCCAGGTCGCAGTCCTTGCGCTCTTGGCTATAACCACGGCGCTCTGCATCAACCTTTTCCACCCACTCCTGCCAAAGCAAACATTCAAAGTCATCGATGCCGGCCGCGTCAACATCCGTGAGAAAGATGGCATTCTCAAAGCCGCGCTCTCGAATTCGGCAGGGTTCAATGAGGCTTATCGTGCGGAGCATGGAGGAGTGGCGTTTTCAGGCTTGATGTTCTACAACGAAGAGGGCCAGGAGACCGGGGGCCTCGTCTATCGCGGCAAGGCGATCCCGGGCGGGCAGGATGCAGACGTAACCCTCACCTTTGACCAGTACCGCCAGGACCAAAACGTCTATCTCCACCATGAGGAGTTCAAAGACGCGCAGGGGCTCCGGATTGACGATGGGCTCACGATAAACGCTCGTCCCGACTGGACAAAGGTCAAAGACGAATACTCTATCTACGGCCAGTTGGAAAAACTCCCGCCGGAGAAGCGCGATGAACTTCAACTCAAGTCGGCCCAGGCCGGCGAAATCTCGTTGCGCCGTCTCTTCTTCGGCGTGCAACGAGGGATCAAGGACAATAAACCCTATGATGATACTGGCGTCTTCATTAAGAACAAGTGGGGGCGCAATGCCATCAAGCTCTACGTCGACAATGACAATAGACCTCACTTCGAGGTCTTTGACTCCCTGGGGAAGTCGATTCTCTACGAGCTGAGGCTCTCAAAATCGGACTCCAGATAGTCTAGGAAAGGAGGTCCTCCGGATTCTTGTCGGCAAAGAATTCAACGGCCCTAGGTCCGTACGTGTAAGCCGCCCCGCCCTTGGATTCTACAATTCGTCTGCGCCGAGCGCGTCACCGCCAAGTACCCCGTGACGCTGGACCGCCACTTCATCCATCCGAGGCCGGAGCGGAAAGAAGGCTAGGCCGACCGGGACCGCCGGACTACAAGCCCCGCCGGTCACGCGGGGCTTTTTTTATCATCTCTAAAAAACCGGGGTTGGTCCATACTGGCCCCTAGCCCAGCTCGAGAGGCCAGCAGAGGCACGGAGAGGCAGCGGGAAATGATTGGAGGGGGGCAGGTCAATGGAGCAAACCTTTTAGTTCACTGTTTTTTGCCGCTCCGTTGATCACGGTATCCATACCGAGATTGGAAATGTTCATCCTCGCTTTATCTTCGGCAAATCGAAGTTGAATTTTCTGCTTTGATGGATCTCCGATAATATGAAATTCGATAAGAAAAGTATCGTCGCTTATCCAGGACCCCTTGCAGGCGACTTGGTCTCCATCAGGATTCACTCCCATAGAAAATCCCAATCGGTTAATTCTGTAAATGCCGTCCAGGCCGACTTGACAGTTCACCATTTCTTTGCCCATCGGAAGCTGCCACGAACATTCATTATTGTTCTTAAAAGAAAGGACAAACGACTTGAAATGCAACTTATTGGGCTCGAGAATGTAATTCCTGCCGGAGATTTTTGCCGCTGTCGTTGGCATCGGAGGAATTAGCACGGCTTCTGGATTTTCTAATTTCTGCAAAAGACCATTCAAGTTTTGGCACGCTTTCGGATTAGGCGGGAGAGGGCCGTTGCCTCTTATGGCCCGAAAGATGTAATTTTCCAGAAATGTCTCCATGAAAGACTTATAATTATTGGCGCCATCACGTCCATTGCCTGTCACCACGATAACCAAATTCAAGTCAGGTCTTACAATTATGTACTGACCTCCAAAACCCCAAGCCATGTAGCTTTTTGCTGGAACCCACCACCAAAAGCCATAGTCAAGCCCCGCTGCCCAACGCAAATCAGAAGGCGCACTAATTTTCTTGGTGGTTGATTCCTTCGCCCATTTCTCTGAGATAATTTGTCTTCCCTTCCACAATCCATTATTCAAATAGAGATATCCGAACTTAGCCATGTCCAGCGGAGTCAGGAAGACGTCGGACCCACCATGATAGTAACCATTATCAGTCTTTGCCCATTGATAGTTATTAATTCCTAACGGCTGAAACAGAAATTTATCGGCAAAGTCCTTCGTGCTCATTCCACTCGATTTTGTTATTATCGCTGACATCATTTGAGGCAGCATCGTGTTATATTCGAACCTTTTTCCCGGGGCATCTTTCATAGGCAGTTTTTTCCAATTTTCGAGCTCAAAGGGTGATGGACCAGCAGCTTCCCGCCAATCAATGCCGGCGGTCATGGTCAGTAGGTTTCTTAAAGAAATATCTTTCTTTTGGGGTTCGTCAACATATTCAGGGAAGAATTCCTTAACAGTCTGTTGAAGATTATTCAGGTATTTTTTCCTGAGAGCGATACCCGTCAAGGCTGACATGATGCTTTTTGTTGCAGACTTCACATTGTGCGTTGTCCTTCTATGGTAAGGCGCCCAATATGCTTCAGTGATCACGTATCCATTTCTTATGATCAATAAGCTATGGAAATCATCCTGAGACGGCTGGATATTCCTGAACGCTTTGAGCAGCATCTCTGAATCGATTCCCTGTTCCTCAGGACTTGCAACCCTCCATTTATCATCCGGCCAATAGCGATTTGTTGTTTGTCCGCGGGAGATAGAAGAAAAGCACAATCCAAAGTAAACAGTAAGAAATACAAATCGTAAGCCCGTCTTATTAGCATTCATCATAATATTGATCCCTTGAACTCCTCCATATTTTAAAACGTGCAGATCAGGGCTGGCCGAGAGGCCGTCCGCTGGATTAACTGGTTGGATGCGATGGGAGTGTCAGATATTCTGTGTAACCCCCTTTTTTTGCGTTTAAGCACGTTCACCCAAACAGTACCCAATTTAGATTATCAACGGCGAGTATATCATAGCCCAGTCCCTGTGGCGGAAAAGGCCCATCTGGTGCTTTGCCTGTCCCATGCCCGCAGAAGACTACTCTCGCACCCAAGGTCTACGAGGTCACGGACGACTATCATCTCCTCAAAATCCTGGCCTGAAAAAAAATCGGCCTATTCTCTTCTTCATTGACAGAGGACGGTGGATTTTCTTATAGTCATATTTTGCCATGACGCTTCGTCATCATTTGTTCGCGTCCAATCCTGCCTCGGAGGTTTCAACATGAATCCGGCACGCCGCACGTTTCTCATGATTGGCATTTTTCTTCTGGCCGTCCTCCTCGTCGCCTGGGCCGCCCAGCCTAAGGCGCCGGCGAAGGGCCTGAAGAAGATCGAGAACACGGACACCGCCCAGCGGCTGAAATGGTTTGCGGAGCACAAGGCCATGAAGGACCGGTCGCCTTTCAAGGACCTCAAGTGGCGCTTCATCGGCCCCAAGGACCTTGGAGGCCGCTGCACGGATATCGCTGTCCCCAGGGGGAGCCGCAACGTGATCTACATCGCTTCGGCTACGGGCGGCGTCTGGAAGACAACCAATACGGGGATCACCTGGGTGCCGCTTTTCGAGGACATGCCGACGCAGTCGATTGGCGACATCGCCGTCGCCGAATCCGACCCGAACATTGTCTGGGTGGGGACGGGCGAGTGCAACATCTTCCGCGCCTCCGAGCCGGGGATCGGCGTATTCAAATCGATTGACGGCGGCCAGGCCTGGACTCATATGGGGCTCGAGACGACCTACACGATCGGCCGGATCCTCATCCACCCCAAAAACCCCGACATCGTATACGTCGCGGCCTCGGGCCACGAGTGGACCTACAACCCTGATCGCGGCGTATTCAAAACGACCGACGGCGGCAAGACCTGGAAAAAGGTCCTCTTCATCAACGAGAAGGTCGGAGCGAACGACATCGTCATGGACCCCCAGGACCCTGAAACGCTCTACGCAGCGACATGGAACCGGATCCGGCGGCGCTGGAGCGACCCGGAGCATGGCAGCGGGAGCGGGTTGTTTCGGACGACCGATGGCGGAAAGACCTGGAAACCGGTGAACAACGGCCTCCCCGATATCCAATTCACGGGACGAATCGGGATCGACCTCTGCCGGACAAAATCCAACATCATCTACGCCTATGTCGACAACCACGCGCCGGGCAAGGAAGCCCAGGCCGGCGAGGTTGATCCCTACGGCCGGCCGCGGCAGCGCGGCATCCTCGGGGCGGAGGTCTACCGGTCCGACGACAAGGGCGAGACCTGGCAGAAGATGAGCCCGGCGACGCCCTATTTCGAGCGGTTCGGCGGCACCTACGGCTGGGTATTCAGCCAAATCCGCGTCGATCCCAATGACGAGAACACGGTCTACATCATGGGCCTCGGCCTGGCCAAGTCGACCGACGCCGGCAAGACATTCAAGAACCTCTATTATGAGGGACTCCACGGCGACCATCACGGCTTGTGGATCGACCCGGACGATCCGAGCTATCTCATCAACGTCAACGACGGCGGAGCGAACGTCTCGTACGATGGCGGCGTATCCTGGCGTGATTTCCATAAGGATATCCCTACTGTTCAGTTCTACAATGTCGCTTTCGACTTCCAGTCCCCGTTCTGGGTCTACGGGTCAGTCCAGGACCAGGGGACCTACAGGGGTTGGATCCCCCTGTCCAAGCCCGGGCAGGCGCGGCAAGGGCGTCGGATGCGGTTCGGGATGCCCGAGCCGGCGTGGGAGCCGGCGCCGGGCGGCGAGGGGACACTGATCGCGGTCGACCCCTCCGACCCGACGACCGAATATGCATCATCATTCTACGGCCGGCTGGAGCGTTCGGAATACAAGAACGGCGCCTGGGAAAGCAAGGAGATCTATCCCAAGCCGGCCAAGGGCGAGCCCGAATACCGGGGGCAATGGCTGGCGGCGACGATGCTCTCTCCCCATAACCCACACGTCGTCTATCACGGCTTCCAATACCTGTTCCGGTCTATGAACCGTGGCGACACCTGGGAGCGCATCAGCCCGGACCTGACCTACAACAACCCCGTCGAGCAGGGGGAATGGCCCTACGCCATCCCCTTCGCCACGATCACGGCGGTGGACGAGTCGCCCTTCAAGTTCGGCCTCCTCTACGCCGGCACTGACGACGGCCGCGTTTGGGTGACGAAGAACGGCGGCGACGCCTGGACCGAAATCACGGCCGGCCTCCCCTACAACAAGCACGTCTGGAAACTTGTCGCTTCGAAGTATGATCCCGCGACGGTCTACGTTACTCTCGTTGGCCGCCACGACGACGATTTCAATCCCTACATCTATACGTCTTCGGATTACGGCAAGACGTGGGCGAGCATCGCCGGCAACATCCCCGGCGGGCCGGTCAACGTCGTCCGCGAGGACACGAAAATAAAGGACGTCCTCTACGCCGGTACGGATACGGGAATCTATGTATCTGTCGATAGCGGCAAGACGTGGAACGTCCTGGGCAGCGGCCTGCCGACAACGTACGTCTGGGATATCGCGGTCCACCCGCGGGACAACTGCATCATCATCGCGACGAACGGGCGGGGGATGTGGGTCATCGACGACCTCGCGCCCGTACAGAACGCGGTCAAGTAACGTAAAAAGGGGACATGTACTCCGGGCACGTGTCCCTGTGTATCTCTGATCCATCAGGCCCGGACGCATTCCGCGGCCAAGTTACCTGTGGAGAGCGCCGTGGGGACGCCGCCGAGGAAAAGGCCCGTGGACGCTCAGGCGCCGGTGGCGAGAAGTCCGGGGACGAGTGTTCGGACGAGGCTCTTCCCGGGCAGCAGGCCGGAAGCTCCGTCGCTCCCGCCGGATTCAATCAATAGCGGTTGGCGCCGTCCGTGTCGATGGGCTTCATCGTGGCCGGGTTGCGCTCCGCGCTCCAGGGCTTCTGCTCCGGCCTCGCCGTACCCGTGACAGCCATCGTCCCCTTCATGGAGTTCCTCACGATTCTGCCGGCAAAGATGACCCTCCGCTCCTTCCCGCCTTCTTCCCGGGCGATCAAGAACTCAATCCGGTCGCCGACGAGCGTCGGGCTCTGCAGCGGCAGGTCCTGGCCGCCGATGTTGACTTTTCCGCTGATCACCTGGAAATGCTGTTCGAGGTCGAGGCGGCAGGGAACGGGCTTGCCGCCCTCGGGCAAGGTCCAGCCCCACGAGCCGGAGGCGTTGGCGGGAATCGTCCAAGAATAAACCTCGTGGGTCAGCCCTCCCGCCTCGACGGTCGCAGAATTGTCGGGCTTCCAGGTGTCCATGGAAAAATCGTGGGAAACGACGCGGGTCCCCGGCCGGAGCTGGGCGAAGAGGATCGGCCTCAGCCGTAGGTTGACCGAGCTCAGGAGGTAGAGCGTGACCACAGAGGCCTCGCGAAAGTCCGTCTGGAAGAGGTCCTGCTGGAGAAACGTGACGAGAGATGTCACGCCCTCTTTTTTCGCGTTTTCGTGACACTCCCTGATTCGCTCGGGGTTGATATCGACGCCCACGCCGCGCGTGCCGTAGAGCTTGGCCGCCGTGATGACGATCCGGCCGTCGCCGCAACCCAAGTCATAGAGGACGTCATCCTTTCCCACGCGGGCCATCTCCAGCATCTTCGCGACAACCTCAGGCTTGGTAGGAACATAGGGAACATCGAGGTGCCACTCCTGCATGGAGAGGAGCGGCAGAGCAGCCAGAACCGATAGGAAAACAAAGACCTTCAGCAATTTATTCATGTCACCTACCCCTGTTAGCGTACTACCCCTGAAGTGCGATTTGCAAGTTCAGGTCTTGGCCGGACTATTTTTCTGGGAGGAAGTCCGGATCGGGAGCGGGGCGGTGGAGGAGCTTAATCAAAAAAAGGGGGACGGTTCCCTCCGCGAGAACCGTCCCCTGTTCGAATCGCCGCCGAATCAATCGAGCTTCAATGGCGAGAAAGGCCCGAAAAGAGAGAAATCCGCCTCTTTGAGGAGCTTTTTGAAAGCCTCGATATCCTTCTCGTAAAAATCGTTAAGCTTGATCAGGAACTCCGCGGCCCGGGCTTTGGCCCTGTCGTACAGGACCTGGGCGGCCTGGGAAACCGGTTCGTATCCGGCGCCCGCGATGCCCCTGGCGGCTTCCATGACCTGGCTTTGGAGCCCCGATGAACGGTCGGCCATCCCTTGTCTGGACGGCGTTGGGTTAAAGGCTTCGTTCAGCTCTTTGAGCTTTTTCTCGAGGTCATCCGAAGCTTTGCGGATGTCTCCCGCCTTCGCGTTGCGGCTCATTCGAAGGTTGTCCTTCACTGTCTGGAGCGAACGCTCGGCCTGCTGGAGCTGGCGGCCGGCCTGTGCGATGACCCGGCTCAGGGCCTGAGCTTGTTTAGCTTTTTCGTAATTGGCCTTGAGGACTTCAGGGTCAATCTTGAAACGCGGGTCGGCTTTCACCTCGACCGTCTGGCTGGCTTCCTGGTCTTCGTACTTGACCTTGGCGGTGTATCGGCCGGGAAGGGCCATCGTGCCACCGCCGCGTCCGAAGAACATCATCGGTCCCCTCTGCTCGGTTTGCTGCTGCTCCGGCCCGGCCGTCTGTGGCTCGGTTTCCCGGAAATTCCAGTAGACGCGGTTCAGGCCCTTGTCGTCGGGCCCCCTGAGCTGGCTGACGAAACGGCCCTGGGCGTCCAGAATCGTGATGTTCACCCGGCCGGCGCTCTGCCCCATCATCTGCCTCGTCAGGCCGGAGGGCATCTGCCCGCCCATGCGGCTCATCATGGCCGCCATGTCCGGGGCTCCGGCGGGGGGGGCTTCCGGGGTTTCCCCTGCCTTCTTTTCGCCCGGAACGACGGAATACGTGATACAGGCGCCGGTTTGCTTGTTCTCGCCGGAGAAGGCCGCGTCCCCGGGGCTTTCGTAGAAGCTCATCCGGCCCTGCTGGAACTCGTAGGACTCGGGGATCGTGAAGACATGGAGCTTTTTCTTTGTGAGTTCGTCGGAAATCTCACGGAGCGGGGTGATGTTATCAATGACGTAGAGCGAGCGCCCATGGGTCGCGATGATCAGGTCGTTTTCCCTAGGCTGTATAGCCAGGTCGTACACGGGGCAGGTGGGCAGGCCGCTGGTCCACTTCATCCAGCCGGTGCCGCCGTTGATACTCACGAACAGCCCGAACTCGGTCCCCAAGAAAAGCAGGTTCTTGTTGACCGGGTCTTCCTTGACGACGAAACAGTAGCCGTTGATCTCCGGGGTCGACAGGCTCTTCCACGTATTGCCGTAATCGCGGGTCACAAAGACGTAGGGCGTGAAGTTGGACCGGCGATGGTCGTCGAAGACGGCGTAAGCCGTGGCCTCGTCAAAACGCGAGGGTTCGACGTACGGAACGGCCGCCCCCGCCGGGAGGAGAGGTTTCTTGCCGGCCGTCAGCGTCGCCGAGACGCGCTCCCAGGTTTTCCCGGCGTCCCGCGTGAGCTGGACGTTGCCGTCGTCGGTGCCGACCCAGAGCGTCCCTTCCTTGAGCGGGCTGGGCGCGATGGCGATGATCGTGCAGTAGTTTTCGGCGTTGGAGACATCGAGGGTCAGGCCGCCGCTGTCGAACTGCTTCTCTTTCTCAGGGTCATTGGTCGTCAGGTCGGGACTGATGATCTCCCAGGTGCGTCCCTTGTCGGGGCTGCGGTGGATAAACTGGCTCCCCAGGTAGATCGTGGCGGGCTTTAACGGGTCGACCGCGAACCCCGCATTCCAGTTATAGCGTTCTTTGACCTCGGATTCGGTGGGAACGATATTCCGGCTCGTCCCCGTCGCGACATCGAAATAGTACAGGCTCCCTCCCTGCGACATACCGTAACCGCAGTTAGGGTTTTCGGGATCGCCGGCGGCGTCGAACCCATCGCCTCCGCCGACATTGAGCCAATCCTCGTTCGTGAGGGACCGGTTCTTGAGCGTGTATGCCGGCCCCCTCCAGGTTCCGTTGTCCTGGAGCCCGCCGTAAAGGTTGTAGGGAAACGCCATATCGTAATCGACGTGGTAGTACTGCCCGATGGGCAGGTTTGCGACGAAGCGCCAGTTCCGGCCGCGGTTCGTGCTGATGACGATGCCGCCGTCGTTGCCGACGACCATTCGCTCGCCGTCACGATGGATCCACATGGCGTGGAAGTCGGAATGGGCCTGCTGGAAACCGGTCAACGACCGGAACGACTTTCCGCCGTCTTCGCTCACCGACAGCTGGGTGGCCAGCATGTAGAGCAGATTTTCGTTCTTCGGATTTACCCAGATCCGGCTGTAGTAGAACGGGCGGTTGTCGATATTATCGTTGTTGTTCACGACCTGCCAGTTGATACCCCCGTCGGTCGAGCCCAGGAGCACGCTTTTCTTGGCCTCGACCAGGGCGTAGACGGTCTCGGGATGGCTCGGAGCGAAGGCCAGGCCGCAGCGGCCGAGGTCGCCGGCGGGGAGACCGTTCTTCTCCGTTAGCTTGTCCCACTTGCCGCCGCCGTCCGGGGTGATATAAAGCCCGCTTCCAGGACCTCCGGAGACGAAGGACCACGGCGAACGGCGGTGTTGCCACATGGCGACGATGATCTTGTTGGGGTTGGAGGGGTCCATCGCCATGTCAGCGACCCCGGTTTTCTCGTTGACGTAAAGGGTCTTTTTCCAGGTCTTGCCGCCGTCTGCGGTCTTGAAAACGCCGCGCTCGCTGCTGTCCCCCCACGTGGCGCCGAGGGCGCCGACATAGACGACATCCGGGTTGTCCGGGTCAATCAGGATCGATGAAATTTTTTCGGTTTTTTCCAGACCCATCAACGTCCAGGTCTTCCCGGCGTCCAGGCTGCGATAGACGCCGCGACCGACGCTCACGGAGTTCCGGGGCGCCGCCTCGCCGGTCCCCACCCAGACAATATTCGGGTTTTTCTGGAACACGGTGATGGCCCCGATCGAGGCCACCGGCTGGTCGTCGAAGACAGGCGTCCAGGACAAGCCGGCATCGACGGACTTCCAGACGCCGCCGGCCGCCGCCCCGACATAGATGACGTTGGGATCGCCATTCACGGCGTCGATGGCGCCAATCCGGCCGCTCATGTTGGCCGGGCCGATGCGGCGGGCCTTTAAGCCGGCGAACACCTCAGGCCTGATCTGGGCCGGAAGGGAGCTGGCCGCCACGAAGAGAAGGGAGAAGACTGCAAATCCCCATAATTTCCACCATCTCAAAAAATTCAAGATGCCTCCTTTCTGAAGCCGAAATCCGGACATACTTCAACCTCTTTGTCCCTTTAGACTCAGAGGGTCGGGCTTTTCTTCCATTCTAGGCCCGCGAGGGCCATCCGATCTCCCATAATCCATCTCCTCTTTGTCGGGAGTGTTAGGAAAACTGTTACACCCGTGTGACACGAGGAAAGAAGCTGCCTCAGGACGAGTCCGGAGAATTCCTGCAACTATTTCAGAATCAGTGAATTAAATGGAATGCCCCTGGCCTGACTCGAACAGGCGACACATGGATTAGGAATGCGATTTGAGAACTGGCATCCTTCAGGGGAAAAGCGGGTTTTCCCCATATGAATTGCGATTTCCTTTTACGCACCTTTAGTCAGAATTAAGCGGGTTTACGCACAATTTGTGACAAATCTGTGACAAAATGGAGAGGTCTGCCCCACTAGCCCACTCCTCTTGGCCAGGGTGGCGGCCGGCGATATCATCATCTTGTGATGGGTGACATCATTTCCAAGCCTTATGGTCGGCTGAGACGCGCGGCCCGTCGATGGCGCCACGATGGGAGTGCTGGAACTGGCCGTGCTGAATGGGGGGCGGACTGGCTTTCGTGGTTATAAGGCCGGGCTGTCGTTCTTGCCAGTAGCTTGGAACCTTATGGATTCATTTGATCGCTGATGGGACGATATCCGCGACCCAGATTTCGCTGCGATCTTCCTCCCAGGTGAAGTAGATATCGTGTCCGTCGGTGCAGAGACCATTACTTCCCATGGTTCCCGGCCGGCCGGCCAGCGCGGTGATCGGCCGTTCCTTTCGTGTTCCGATGTCGATATGCCAGATGCCGCCGACGCCGGTGAAATAGATCCCCTTTCCATCGGGAGACCATTGGGACTTGTAGCCCTGCTTTTCCGTCAGCCGCTCCGGCCGGCCGCCGGCCGCAGGGACGCGCCAGAGACGTTGGACCCCGTCGCGTTTCGACGTGAAAACGATCCATCGTCCGTCCGGCGACCAGGCGGGATAGGTGTCCACTTTATTGTCCGTCAGCCGCCGCTCCCGCCCGCTTTGCGGATCGACGACGGCGATCCCGTCCCCCCGCTTGACGATCAGGCGGCCGTCGGGAGACCAGGAAGGGTAGTAGCTTTCCGCCTCGCCCCGGGTGATCTGTCTCGCCGGTCCCCCGCCGGCGGGCATCGTCCAGATCTCCCGGTGCCCCGACCGGTTCGAATAGTACAGGATCTCCGTACCGTCGGGCTTCCAGCGCGGGCCGGCATCGATCCTTGGGTCGGTCGTGAGCTGCCGGAGATCACTGGTGCCCGGAGTGAGCATGTAGATATCCCAGTTCCCGGACCTGTCCGAATCGATCAACAGCTTCCCGTCCCGCGAGACGTCGATGTTCTCGACTACCGCCTCTTCGAACGTCAGCTGCGTAGCGTCAGCCCAGGTTGCCGGGCGGTCGGTCCGGATTGGAACTCGAAAGACATTCCGGACCACTCGTTCCTTGACGTAAGCCAGCTTATGACCGTTCGCGCTCAGGGCGAATTGGGCCATCTCGATGCCCGCCGTCAACTGGATGGGCGGGCCCTGGGACCGGCCGTCTTGGCCGATCGCGAACTTCCAGAGATCGAGCGTTCCGCCCTGGTTGGAGATGAAGCAGAGCCCGCGCGAATCCGGCAGCCATCCCGGACTACCGACCAGGAAGTCGCCGTCGGTCAGTTGGACGCTCTGGCCGTCGGAGGCCCGGGTCAGCCAAAGTTCCGAGTTGGCCGCGACGGGGCTGATGGCCCGCCCGTACGCGAACCAGCGGCCGTCCGGCGACCAGCTGAGATCGATGACGGCGTTATTGCGCGGCCGGGCCGGCAAGGCCACCTTCCGCGCCTCACCGTCGGCGATCGTCAGGATCTCGATCCACGGGGCGTCCTGCTGACCTTTGGCGTAAGCGAGCTGCCGGCTGTCAGGGGACCACTGGGGGGCCGTGGGATATGTATCATTGACGCCCATCGGCGCCAGTTTACGGGCCTTCCCGCCCACCGCGGGCATAATGAAATACCCCCCGCCTTCGCGCCTCGAGTAGAAGGCGATCCACTGTCCGTCGGGCGACCAGCTCGGGTATCCGTCGGTGTCGGGGCTGTCGGCCGTCCGGTTGACCGCCTGGGGAAATCCCACCGGGGTCACCCAGATGTCGTAGTTCCCCGCCTGGTCTGATTCGTAGGCCAGGGTCCGGCCGTCCGGAGACCAAGTGGGCGCGTCGTTGGCTCCCATGGCGGTGGTAACCTTGACCGCTTTGGCCAGGCTGAACACGGCCTCCGCGGCATCTCCCTTCCGTCCTTTCAGCACGATGAAGCCGGCCGCTCCCAAGACGACGAGGGCCAGCCCTGCCGCGGCCCAGCGGAGCCGGCGGTGCTTATGGGGGCTCGCGGGGAATTCCCTTCCAGCCGTCGGGGCGCGGTTGTCCACCACCGCCGTGCGCGCCGAAGTCGAATCGCGCTTCAGGCGCTCGAGGTCGGCCCGCATCTCGGCCGCACTCTGGTAGCGCAGCCGCCGTTCCTTCTCGAGGGCCTTGTTTATGATCCGTTCCATCTCGGGCGGCAAGTCGGGGTTCAAGCGCACCGGGGCCGTCGGGGCCTTGTGGAGGATGGCGTCGAAGATGACGGCCGAGGTCGAGCCGGTGAACGCCTGCCGGCCGGTGGCCATCTCATAAAGGACGACGCCGAAGGAGAAGAGGTCAGTGCGGGCGTCCAGGTCTTCTCCGCGCGCTTGCTCGGGCGACATGTAGGCCACCGTGCCGAGAGCAGTGCCGGGGCTGGTCAGCGGGTTCTTGGCCGTCAGGGTCCGGGCTATTCCCGTCGGGATCGGGACGTCTTCAACGAGCTTTGCCAGCCCGAAGTCGAGGATCTTCATGCGGCCCCGGTC
>Ga0187854_10000065_pt1 | contig 154065 bp, 143 predicted proteins | sample June2016WEW_6_15_FD_132445 | JGI IMG/M metagenome (GOLD analysis project Ga0187854, IMG submission 132445) | Peatland microbial communities from SPRUCE experiment site at the Marcell Experimental Forest, Minnesota, USA - June2016WEW_6_150 | ecosystem: Environmental > Terrestrial > Soil >... | reverse complement strand
TCTGATGCTTGGAACCGTCAGGTTATAGCGGCTAAACACCGGGTTATGGATAATTTATATATCATCTAAAAGAAGATTCCGGCGGTTAATGCCCAAGGAACAGGTTTATCAGAATGAATACGTGGATAAGAATCGTTCTGGTTTCTGCACTGGCACTCATTCTGCTGGCACTCACTGCCATTGCAATAGATACTGCCCGGGAAAATACTCCTCAAGGAACACACGAGAGGTATGATGCACACCAGGGGGCTGATCGTGCGCTAGGCAATATCAGCCGGAGCAGTCCTATCCCTGTCACTCCGGGAAGTATCACGGCAGGCTCTGGCGGTACAAAAGTATCGCCGGCTGTTCTCAGCGGACCATCAGTCAGCGGGGTTCCGGTCTTTCCTCCAGATCATATCTGGAATACCCGCGTCGATTCACTTCCAATTGATCCCCGGTCAGCGGAGTATGTCAGGACTATCGGAAGCACTTCATATCTTCACGCTGATTTCGGATCCGGTATGTATGAAGGGAACCTAATCGGGATTCCCTACAATATCGTGAATGGATCCCAGGAGAAAAAAACCGTTATATTTGATTATGCAGATGAAAGCGATGCCGGGCCGTATCCTATCCCGGACAACCCGTTAATCGAAGGAGGGTCAGACCACCATCTGTTGATTATCGACCGGGACGCAAAGATTCTCTATGAACTTTACGCCGCTGAAAAACAGGCTGACGGATCATGGGCTGCTGGTTCCGGGGCTGTCTTTAATCTGTCCGGTTATACACTGCGACCCTCAGGCTGGACTTCAGCGGATGCAGCCGGTCTTGCTATTCTTCCTGGTCTTGTCCGGTATGATGAAGTCAATGCCGGGGAGATTAACCATGCCCTCCGGTTCACTGCCCCTTCCACCAGGCGGGCATATACCTGGCCTGCCCGTCACTATGCCTCATCTGTTACGGACCCGGCCTATCCTCCAATGGGGCAGAGATTCCGGCTTAAATCATCGTTCAACACATCAGGGTATCCTTACCAGGCACAAATTGTGCTGGAAGCCCTGAAAAAATATGGTATGATCCTTTCCGATAATGGCGCACCGTGGTACATTACCGGTGCCCCGGATGAGCGGTGGGACAATGATGCCCTTCATACACTCCACCGGCTAAAGGGATCGGATTTTGAAGCAGTGGATAGCAGCTCACTGATAATGAGCGAAAATTCCGGACAGGTCCTGATACATCCATAGTTACTGGTACCTCCCACCGGACCGGTATATTCCAAAATGACACGCGATATCTGTTTTTAACTCTGACAGGATTGCCAGACTTCTCTTTTTTGATATAATTGAAATACAAACTATCACATTCGCATAGTAAGTTTGGACGCAGTAAAAAATGATATCCACGCCAGGTTTTGTCGGAATAGACAGTGGTGTAATTAATCGGGTAACTTTATTTTGCAGACCGGGCAATATTGCCAAGGAATTGCCAACCATGTTTGTTTTTGGTCCGGCGTGATCTTGATGCAGGCCCGGTGCATAGCTCCATGACTGTTCGGGCATTGCCGGGATTTTGATTTCATAAAGGATAATATCCTATTTTAGGATTAAAAGATAATTGGACGGTTTTACGGGGTTTATTTTAACCCCATAAACATACTGATGTATTTAAAAGTCAGTTATAACATGGAAATGACTATGCTGAAGTCAGTCAGTATAATGGCCTGTTCCGTCGTCGCCACTCGGCATATAATTTTTCAGGATCCCTGGGGGGTGGTGCCTCGTGGTTACAGGTTTGAACCCATCTGTTAGTGTGATAGGCACGTATACTGGGATTCATTCCTGCCAGTATCTTCTCACAGAGCTTCTTCTGCTGCTGTGAACTTTTCATGCGATCATAATAATTAGACTAATGTAATATAATTTTTTCCATTTTCATCAGATTGTCAAAACAGTCCTTTCTTTCATTATGAGGATATAATAACCGATCATTGAGAAACGCCAACAAAAATCCATTGCTGGGGTCTTAATTCAGTGAGGAACAGTTTCAACCTCCCCTTGCCTCGAACCCCTTAAAGAATATAGCCAGAAACCGGAGATCATGAAAACATACTGGTGCACCAAGAAAAATTCAATAAAAGACTGGATCGAAAAAGGAATAGATTTCGGTCCGGCATTAACACCAAGCCTCAAGGCTGAATGCAAGTTGTGGGAAGATGGTGAGTACTTCTATCTTCATTAAGCAATACAACAAAAGTGAATTGAAGCTGGATAAGAAATTTTATTGTTCTCTTGTTCTTTGGGTGAGCAGTACCGCTCCAATCATACCGATAATCATAGTCGCTGGCAGAACTGTTGAGGGGGAACTCTGGAGTGGCAATACATGGTTACTGCACTAAGTGCCAATCTAAATCCCAGACACAAGTTCCGGTTAGATAACCCCGAATCAAAACCGTCAGAAAGGTTCACGACGTCTGATCAGTTTCGCGAAGTTTTTCACCACATTTTTTGCAATAAATATGTTCAATCGGGATATTCGTTCTGCATTTCGGGCATTTAATTATGTTTTGCCGCTCTTTCTCTACGATTTTTCGTTCTTTTGCTTTTATTTCTTTAATTTTTCTTAACTCTTCAGCTTTTATTTTCTCACGTCTTTTTCGTTCAGTTCTTTATTCATTATTTTTTAATTCTTCAATACTTCGTTGATATTCATGAAATCTTTGTCGTTCGGCCTGTTTTTTTTGATGGGCATCTGATTCGTCAGGCATTATCTGGTTGGTTGGTTCTCCTGTAACCTGCCTTTCAGAAATAGAGGAAATTGTTTCTTCAGATTTATCTGCTTTTTTAAAAAATTTTTTTAGATTTTTTAAGAATTTCATTACGTTAGTATGTTGATAAAACGGTATTTGAAATTATGCAGCATTTATTCGCGAGTGGTATTTTTCAAAAAATGTTTACAAAACCAACACTTATTCTCTATGGGCCTGGAAGATAGGAACTGGAAAAGACCCGCAAGCGGATCCTTTACCTGCCTCTCGCCAGTTGTGCGGCACTCTCACCGCAGTCCGGGAACCGCCACCGCACCCACGTGAACTGGGTGCACAGGGAGTTCCTGCCGGATTCGCATTCATGGCTGCCTGCAGCCTTTTGGCTGCTTTGCGCTACCTTCCTGAACAGGGACGGAAAAAGTAACAGAACTGCAAAACCCCGGTAATATTTTCAATGCCTGTGGAACATTCCCCCGTAACTTCCGGAGCGGGTTAAAGTGGAAGACGTGGACAATCATCGCCGTTCCTGTTTTTTGTTTATTCAATCCCCTTCATCGATAGTCATCACCGTAGCATATTTCTCATCCGTCTCCCTATTGTTAGTATTAAGGACAGAACACCATGCGTACGGTAACATTTCTTCCCAGTTATCGCAAGATCGACGTAGCTCGGGGGAGTACCATTCTTGATGCCGCCCAGAGAGCCGGGCTGAGTATCAACGTAGTCTGTGGCGGGCAGGGAAAATGCGGCAAGTGCGTGGTTTATGTTCAATCGGGGAGAACAGAATTTGATCGCCAGAAATATTTGCAGTTTTTTAGCGAGGATGAACTGAATAAAGGGGCATGTCTCGCCTGCCAGACAACGGTGCAGGGAGATCTGAAGGTGTTCGTTCCCGAAAGTACCCTTATCCAGGAGCAAAAGATTCTCATCGAAGGAAGGGATGCCGGGATCGAATTTCACCCTTCAGTCAGGAAATATTATGTCGAGCTCCAGCCTCCTACCCTGACGGATCCTTCACCGGATCTGACCCGGCTCTTGTGGGGTGTCCAGAGAAGCGGGGGACCGGTTGCAGAAAAAATCTATGTTCCTTTGGAAGTTATGCGTGAAATACCTACTCTTCTCCGGCACAGTGACTGGAAAGTAACCGGGACAGTGGCCCTTGTCCCTGGCGGGTACCGGCTTATTGATCTCCAGGAGAATGACACGTCAAAACGCATCTTTGGTGCTGCGGTCGATCTTGGCTCTACAACCGTGGTCGTGTATCTCTGGGACCTGGTCACCGGCAAGGTAGTCGCGGTTGCCTCGAATTACAACCGGCAGATCAGTTGTGGAGAAGACATTCTTGCCAGGGTGAATTTTGCCCGGAAAAACGGGCTTACAAAACTGCAGGCACTTGCTGCAGAGAGCATTAATACTGCACTTACTTCTGCTTCAAATACTGCGGGAATCGACCGTGAAGATATTTACGAGGTGGTGGTTGCCGGTAATACGGTGATGAGCCACATGCTCCTCGGGATTGATCCGGCCTATATCATCGCAGAACCGTACGTGCCCGTAGTCCAGCGGGCATTGTCCGTTGCTGCCGGCAGAATTGGTATTGCCGGTAACCAGAACTGCGGGCTTTTTGTCTTCCCTGCTGTCAGTGACTTCATCGGAGGGGACATTATTGCCGATATCCTTTCCTGTGGCATGAGTGAACGTGAGGAGATCTCGCTCCTTATTGATATTGGCACCAACTTCGAAGTCGTGCTCGGAAACAAAGAATGGATGTTCTCCTGTGCTGGCGCTGCCGGTCCGGCACTTGAAGGCGGGGAAGTGCTTTTTGGCATGCGGGCAAACCCCGGGGCGATCGAGAAAATTACCGTTGACCCGTTTACTCTTGATCCCAGCTACACAACAATCAACAATATCAAACCACGGGGGATTACGGGATCCGGATTAATTGATCTGCTTGCAGAACTCATCTCTGCATGTGTCATTGACAGGACCGGGCGGATAAATACCGGCATAGAAAACAAGAGAGTCCGCACCGGCCCTCACTTCCCGGAGTTTGTTGTTGCATGGGCACATGAGACGGATATCGGGAAGGATATCGTGATCACGGAAAACGATATCAAAAACCTGATCATGAGCAAGGCCTCGATTCATGCTGCCTGTGTGACCCTGATGAAGGAGGCAGGTGTCACGAGGCATGAAATCTCTACGATTTATTTTGCCGGCGCATTTGGCAATTATCTGGACAAGAAAAATGCCACAATTATCGGGCTGATACCGGAGATCGAATTAGAGCGGATAAAAAATATCGGGAACGGGGCAGTAACGGGTGCGAATCTTGCGCTTATCAACCGGCGGGAACGAAAAACACTTGATACAATTGCGTCCAGGATAGCGTATATCGAACTCAACGCAGAACCCTCCTTTATGGATGATTATACTTCGAGTACATTCCTGCCGCACACGGATCTCACGTTATTCCCTATGGTTCAGAAACTTCTGGAAGCCTGTCGGTTAAGGAAGGGATAACCAGATGGCAAAGATGATTCCTTCACCGCATTCTCTTGCGACAGGAGTCGGCGCGCTTCCCCATACCGATCCTAAAGAGGCATGTAACGATGTCCTGGCAATATTCCCCCGGTTCCCTTACGTGCCAACTCTTCCGGACCGGGGACAACTGGAAAGTATTGTCTTTAATGACTCGGAGCAGATGCCGGGACGGCTCATCAGGGACGACCGGCTCCTCTATGACAGTGCAACGGATCATACTGCAGCGATGGAACAGGTATACAGGGATTATGTGGAGGGCAACTATATTCCCTACGGACTCCACAAGGAATATGCGTCCTGTTTCATCGAAATGATGTCCCATGACATATCCCATGCGAAATTGTTGAAATGCCAGGTTACGGGACCGGTCACGTTTGGCATGCAGGTAGTCGACGCAGACAAGCGCCCGATTTACTATGATGCACAACTTGCCGATGTGCTTTCGAAGATGATCGCGCTCAAGGCACGGTGGTGCGAGGTGGAAATGAGAGAAAAGACCGGTGTTGCAGAAACAGTCGTCGTTTTGAATGAACCATATCTTGCTTCATTGGGATCATCGGTGGTGCCGGTTAACCAGGAAATGGTAAGATCCGGCTGGGAGGATATTGCGGCGCTGGTCCAGGGGGGGCTCGGCATCCACTGCTGCTCGAATACGGACTGGGAATTTGTCATGGACCTCCTGCCTTCAATCGTTTCCATTGATGCTTACGCCACAGCAAAAGAGTTCCTGTTGTATTCAGATGCTATAGCTACCTATATGGAGCGGGGAGGGGTTGTTGCGTGGGGAGTTGTCCCGGCAGAATACAGAATATTTGCAACGGAGACTACCGACCTGCTCTATGAACGATATCTTACTATCAGGACCCAACTCTGTTCCCGCATGCCGGAACATCTTTTTGATGCCCAGTCCCTCATCACGCCCAGTTGCGGGATCCGGTTTGCTGACCGAAAAGGTGCTGTTGCGATAATGCAAACCGCCGCGGAAATCTCACGGCGCATCCGGGAAAAAGCACCGGGTCTATGATAAGGTGTCAGGATTAAACAAAGGACTGGTTCATGCAAAAACATCCGTTCACCATTGCAATCTCAGGAAAAGGGGGGACCGGCAAGACAACAGTCAGTTCCCTTCTTATTCGTTCGTTTATCGACCTGGCAGAAATTCCTGTTCTCGCAGTCGATGCCGACCCGAATGCCAACCTGCATGAAGCACTCGGAGTAACTGTCCATGAATCACTGGGGTCCATGCGGGAAGAAGCTTTTACCCGTCACATCCCGCCGGGCATGAATCGCCATGATTTTATCAGGTTCCGGTTCCGTCAGGCTCTGGTCGAAGCCAACGGTTTTGATCTCGTGGCGATGGGTCGGCCGGAGGGAAGCGGATGCTATTGTTTTGCCAATGATTTGTTATCAGAATGCATGCTCCAGCTTGAGGGTGATTACCGGTTTATCGTGATCGATACAGAGGCCGGTATGGAGCACATAAGCAGGGGAACGCTCGGGAAACCGGATATGCTCCTTATCGTGAGTGATCCTGGTGCCAGAGGATTGCGGACAATTACCCGTATACGGGAGATAGCAACGCAGCTGGGACTCGAACCGGAACGCATCCACATAGTTTTCAACAGGTTCAAATCCGGTACTGCGCCGGTTGATATTGGCAATGATATACCGATTGCTATTATTCCCGATGATCCACTGGTTGAAGCAGCAGACCTTGCAGCCACCCCGGTTTCACAGATTCCGGCGGATAGCCCGGCCCGGGTTGCTGTGCTGGATCTTGCCAGGAAAATCCGGTATATTGCATACGGAAGCGACGTAAAAACAAAATAGCCTCCACATCATTGTAGCCGAATCACGGCGGGGGAAGAGATATTTAAAAAAAAGAATATATTATTTCCCTTTCCTGTTATCTTGACTCTGTAGAAATCCTATGTTCTCCGAAATAAACAACTGACCAAAAAAGCTAAAGTACGGTGTATCCCTACCTTTTATTAGAGTATAGATTGTAATTTGAAGATAGCATGATGCAAAAGAAGCATAGCTTAATTTTGATGGTAGTCGGACTTTCGCTTCTGGAGGGACTGGTTATATACCTCAATATGGTGGTGCATCCTGACAGTCAACCCGCCCTCACTATCGTTATCGTCATTCTTTTTGCCATCGCGAGCGGACTCTCGGTATGGTATAGAACCAGAGTTCTAGGCATGACATACTCCTGACGAATGCAAGGATCAAATTAAAATGATTATATCCACAATTTTAAGCGTCCCTCGCCACGAGGTTAGGAGACGCCGTGCTTTAGATCTATCTATTACTATTTTTCTTCAGAGAACGTAGGGTTTCTACAGAGCCGTTATCTTGGCTCTGTAGAATTCCTCAGTAATAGATCCGAATAAAAACCGTGAGAATAATTTTCGAGATGTTGTAGAGGATCAATTTGATTTTGAGTTCTTTGATCTGTTCTTGGAATTTTCTGGCTTTCAAAGCTTCGCCGAACTTTCTTTTAATGACGGAGAATACCGTTTCGACCTTGTTTCGTTGGTGATACCGGGCTTGGTCGAAAGATCTGGCGAGTTCTCGACGATAGACGCCGAATATCCGTTTTCGTTTTCTGTTTCTGACAGGGATAAGCGAATAAGCGTTCAAATCATCTCGAATCAGTCTGTGAATATCTTCCGAATCATATCCTTTATCGAGGATATAGGTTTCAGATTTTCTCGTTTTGTTACATTGAAGGAGGAGTTTTTCTGCATGAGGGATATCATGGACCGGTTGCTGAGAGATCTTGAACCCGGTAACGAACTGTCGATCAGTATCGACTGAGATAGAGGTTTTCAGGAATCGTTTTCGTGTTTTTCCGGTTCTCCAGGAATAATATGAACTAGCATAGGAGCTGGTAAAACCTGACGAATCGATCGCAGTACAAGAGATCTTCTCACCCCAGTCGTAGAACTGTTTAATAAGCCTGTTGAGTAGCCGAGTGAATGTCGAGGATCGAATCCGTTGACAGAATTTATGGATCGTCGTGAAATGGGGAACCTCATCGAGGTGAATCTTCTCTTGAAGTGATTCCATGATTTCAGTAAGTTCTATCGTGTCCCGGTAATCTTCGGACAGGTACTCTTTCAGGAGAAGAAGAATGAGTAACTGGTGCTGAGTGTAGGTCCGTTTTGAGAATTTGGATGAAAATAGAGGGATTCTGGAATCTCTGATTAACCCGGAAGACAATTCAACAAACCTGATATACCGGTTTGCTGACATTATGTTGCCTTCTCGCTCGTTATTCGCATAACAAGGTAAGGAGACACCGTACCTTAGCTTTTGTGGTCAGTTGTTACTTCGGAAAAGATATCTTCTCTACAGAGCCGTTTCTACGGACCAATTTATCCAGCTCCTTCATTCATTTGACAATACTAAAAATTTCGATACTTTTGTTGGTTCTGTAAAGTCTTCTGGAGGTAGATAACCTTGGAAAATCTGTCAAAAATCGGGAGATGGAAAAATTAGCGTTTTATCGAACGGTTTCTTAAAGTCAATACTACGATTAGCACAATTATTGAAAGAGCTAAAATGTACCAATCATATTGATATAGAGTCTGATGAAGAGCGGTTCTTGCAATACTAATTAGGGTCATTACCGCGATACCTAACCAAAACCCGATGTGCAAATCCCAGTTAATTTTCATCTAATCACGACCATGAATTGGATGTAGGACAATCAACCTAAATAATTTCTTCGCTTTCACATCTTGCTTCATCAATATTGATATCTTAAAAAGTGATGTTATTTTCTGATCTTATCGCGGTTAAGATTTTCTACAGAGCCGTTATCTTATCTATTTATAAAAAAACCGCCGCCGCAATAACGGTGCTCCAGAGCCCGTTCTTATCGCCTTCCGCTGACTGGCACACATGCTTTGTCTTGATGATCTTTCCGCTCGCTTTATAGATCTGTTCACGTTCCTGCCATGCAAGGTTTACATCGAATTCTATCCCCAGCGTAGTCGCAAGCATCGTTGCCGCAAGATCTTCAGCATATTCACCGGTCTTTTCCTGGGTCTCGCCATGGGCATGGTGTTCGGACAGATACCCGTATTCCTCAATATCCTTGGGAAGTGCAAGTCCGATTGCAGATGATACGAGCCGGTTAGGCTCATTCGTGTCGTTCCTTGCCATTACACAAAATGTGATTCCACCGGGCATCAGTAATTTTAATCCCTCAGATCTTGAGATTTGCCTGCAGTTCGGTGGAAAAATACTGGAAACGTATACAAGGTTACATTTTTCGATTCCGGCCTTTCTCAAGGCGAGCTCAAAGGATGCAAGGCGATCTTTGTGGACCCCCACTCCCTTAGTGAAAAAAATCCTTGTCGGAACAATCATATTTTTTTATTGTATCTTTTTCTCTTTTTAAGTTTTGGTGGTTCTGTCATGGAAATCTTCCCATCGCGTCAAAATTTTACTCTTTTTTCAGATTTCCCGTAATTATAATAGAGAATTATCCGGTTTTTTTCTCAAGCCCGAGAAGAATATCCGGCAATTCTCCCATTGCATCAATGACGAAATCCGCAGGCACATTGCTGTGATCATGCGAGAACCGGTCCCCATAGCGGGCATACACGGTCTTAATGCCAAGAGACCGGCAGGGTTCGATATCTCTGCGGGGACTATCGCCAATCAGGACTGCTTCACCGGAATGCGCCTTCATCATTTCAAGCGCGAAGAGGAACGGCTCAGGTGCAGGTTTTTTTACCCTTACCCTGTCAAAACTGACTATGCAACAGAAAAAGGGCAATAATCCGGTCTTTTCCAGACGGAGCATCGCATCCCGGGAATGTGCATCGGTTACAATTCCCATATGATACCCTTGCTCGTGGAGTGACTGAAGTGTTCCGGGAACTCCCGCATAGGGGAAAATGTTCCGGAGTTTTACCTTCTCATATACCTGACAGGCAGATCGGTAGACACCATTAACGGGGATGTTTCGTTCTTCCATGTACTGGCGGATATTTTCATGAGACTCGAACCCATGGGTGGGTGTCAAAAAATATGAGAACAAATTCTCCCCGTCATTCTGACCCAGATGTTTTACCACGGCCTGGCAGGCAGCAATCTGTGCTTCAACAAGGTCAAAAAGAGTGTTATCCATGTCGAATAATAATGTAGAGATAGGTTTTTGAAGAATATTTATCTCCCCATTCTTAACAAACTTGATTCCAATAAATTTTTTCTGAAATTTACGATAAACCGATATATAGATTATTTTTTCAATTTATTTCAATTGTTACTAGCTCACATTTCATCGGATCTTCCCCTTCCTGTTTTTCAGTTTTGAGTGCGGCGACGGTGATTTTATCACTCCCAAAAAATGTCATTCCCACAGCTCAAGGAAGCCGTCCACAAGGCTGTCAAGGAAACTTTCCCGAAACATGATCAGGAGATTCATGATGGACTCTTTCGGGACATTGAGAAGATAGGCATTATACTTGCCCCGTTTTTCCGAACGGATTATATCGCTTTCGAGCAGTTTTTTCAGGTGCCATGTTGTCGTCGATGGCGAAAGATGGACCGAGGAGGCAATATCCTGGTGACTGCAGCCCTCGTGCGCCATGATGGAAAGGAGGATATTCCGGACGGGTCGCTGCCGCAGCAACGCGAGGATCCTCTCGTCATGAATTTCCGTTGTAAGGGGAAAATACCGCAGGTGGTTACCGTCATGCTCACCTCTGATGAGACGGTGTTTCTGCAAGTATGAAAGATGGTAAGAGACCGTGCCAAACGACATGCCGGACGCACGCTGGATCTCCCGCATGTAACACCCTGCATACTGCTTCACCAGATCGTAGATTTTTCTCCGCGATTCCAGATCAAGTATATCAATATGGCTTTTTCGCGAATGGTCCATGAGGGTATCACTTCATGGTCATACCGAAAAAGAAACATGCAAGAACACCAAAGTCCAGCAGGTTTGCAACGATATCGAAGAGTGGCTCCCGGAGGGTGAACGGATCACCGCTGAGGATAAAAACACCCCTCAGGGCAAAAAGCAGGAAGGCCCCCGTGACCAGCAGGACCTTGGTTCTCCCGTCTCTTCTGTACCCGATGAAGCTGATAATGCCAAGGGCCGTAGCAAGGACGGTAGTGGAAAGGACGATGATATCGGAGATATCCCACCGGACCCCTTTTACCGTGACGGCATCCGCTGCACAGACTGTGGAGGTCGCAACCAGGCTGAGAACACAGACGAGTATGACGAGCACAACAAGGAGATCCCGTTTCATGGAATTGTTTCTGGATGTTCCTGATGATAAGAATTCGTTCCGGGTCAGGTGGACTAAACTGGCCGTCGTATCTTAAAAAATATGATTACACGGTATTATTGTGTGTTGCGGTGGTGCGACCTGTATCTTGTAAAAACCCACCATTATCGAATGGCACAAAATCCACAGCAACAATGAGCTTTTTCTAGTTCTATACTTGCACTATGGCCTATATAAAAGCCAATGGCAAAGTATGAAACGTAAAAATCTGGTTACCTGAAGGGATGCGTGCTTGGGGATGTTTTATTACGCGATCTTATCCTGCGGGGTTTACCACCGTGGCGACGCGAACATTTTCCCATCATATACGACGAGGTACGGGGTCAGGATGTTAACGGAGTGAAATCTTAAATGTCATCATCTGTTACCGTACAAAGAACCGGGGTTCATTACCTGTTTCCTATCAGCTGGTCCTCATTCATCCGCCTTATCCGGGTCAGACAGTGGTATAAAAATATCCTTGTTTTTACCCCCATTGTTTTCGCAAATCTTTTAAAAAATCCAGACGCTTTATTTTCAGCAATCCTTGCATTCTGTGCATTCTGCACAATTTCCAGCAGCACGTATATTTTCAATGATATCCGTGATGCATCAGCCGATGCATACCATCCGACCAAAAAGAACCGTCCTATCGCTTCCGGTCTGGTCTCAAAACGAGTCGCTGTGGCTATTGCAATGGTATTTGCCGCTGCGGCTATTGCCATCTGTTCGTTCCTACCCATCACATTTGCCTTTATTATCCTCGGCTATTTCCTCCTCAACATCCTCTATTCAATCTATCTGAAGCACCTATTCATCATCGATGTTCTGACGATCGGTGCGTTTTTCATATTACGGGTATTAGGCGGAGCCGTTGCAGTCAAGGTTCAGCTTTCATCATGGCTCTTTGTAGCGACATTCATTCTCGCGTTACTGCTTGGTTTTTCAAAACGGAGTTCAGAACTTTCCAATATGGAGAATGCAATAAATCATCGGAAAGTACTGGTCCAGTACGATCTGGTCATACTCCGCACGTTCGTGATAATTTCGGCGACAGTTGCCCTCATTGTTTATTTAATTTATGCCATTATTGTGATAAAAAATCAGGATTTCCTTCTTAGCACACCATTTGTCCTCTACGGGATCTTACTGTTCCTCTCATCCAGCCTCCACAAAGGGTCTGATCCTGACGATATTTTCAAAGACCATGCGTTCGTTGCCAACCTTATACTCTGGGTGTGTGTGGTGGTGACAACGCTTTATGTCCTCTGATCACCTGAAAATGGATATGCATGTGCATTCCGCATTTTCCCTGGATTCCCTTCTTGACGTTGATCGGATTTTCAGCAGCTTCAAAAAAACCGGAATCCTTCCCTGTATATGCGATCACAATTCCCTGAAAGGAAGTATTCATTTCGGACGGCTGTTAAAACAGGATAATTCTGACTTCCCGATAATTTATGGAGAGGAAATTTCAACCCGGGATGGCGAGCTGGTCGGTTTATTTCTCTCCACCGAGATTCCACCCGGGATGTCAGCCAGGGAGACCATGGATCAAATTCATGACCAGGGAGGGCTCGCAGTTGTTCCTCACCCCTTTGACCGGTACCGGCATCATGTTCTGAACAAACAAGTCATGGATATACATATTACCGATCTGGATATTATCGAAGGATACAATTCGCGAAATCTTATTCCTGACGATAACCTGCGAGCGGTCAACTATGCCCGGCTGCACAACAAACCCGTTTCCTGTGGCTCTGATGCCCACACGTTCTACGAACTGGGAAAGACCTATCTTGAATTGCCTTTTTTTGACGGTCCGAAAGAGTTGATCAGCGTTCTCCAGCAAGCCCGTATATACTATCATCCAGTGCTCCCCTTTGTTCATGGTATCTCGAAGATTGTCAGGACGGTGAAAGCATCCCGATTATAAAACGGATATCAGTAATACACATCGTTATTGCGACGGTTCTTTGTTATGGTCTCTTTATTATCCTTTCAGGTGCAGGTAACGCTTTTGGGATTATACGTGCATTTCCCCTCGGGCTTTTTCTTCTGATGCTCTTTTTTGCCACTCTCAATTACCTCATAAGGTTTGTGAAATGGCATTACTACCTGCATGTACTGAACGTGTCTATCCCGTTAAAAGCCAGCATCCTTATTTTTTTTAGCGGATTTTCAATGACTATAACACCGGCTAAAAGTGGAGAGTTGATCAAACCATACCTGTTGCAACGCTACGGATTAGCCGTGAGCCGGACCGCGCCCGTTGTGGCAGTCGAACGGTTGACTGATCTGCTTGGCATGGGAATTCTTGTCGTCATTGGTTCAGCTGCTTTTGTGTCCGGAATTATTCCAGCGCTTACCCTGATTGCTCTCCTCCTCATGTTGTTAATCGCTTTCCAATATGAGCCGGTTTCCATGAAATGTCTGGAAATTATTTGCCGGTTTCCCCTCATGAAAAGATATCGTGAGACACTTCACTCGCTCTATTCCTCTACCCGGCAGTTAACTGCGAGTAAACCTCTCGGTATCGGGACCGGGCTTTCTGTTATTTCATGGTTTTTTGAGAGTCTCGGCCTGTATGTAGCGTTAATTGGTACTGGCAACCATATTACCGTACTTGATTCGGTATTTATTTACGCTTTTTCGATTATCTCCGGTTTCCTCGCTATGCTCCCCGGAGGTCTGGGTGCAACAGAGGGAATCATGATCCTCCTGCTGGCCGGGCAGGGGATCCCTGCTGCCGATGCAACTGCCGCTACACTGCTTTGCCGAGCAGCAACACTTTGGTTTGCGGTGGCAATCGGGCTGGCGTCGCTTGTTATCCATGGAAAATTATATGGCCATAAGAGAAAAAATCAACCCCATTAAGGACGGATTATTATGTCACAGGAAAAAAAATATGAACAAATAATTGAAAAATACGAAAATTTAATTATTATCAGTTATTGTGCACTATTCATAATTCTCTCTCTCTTCCTTATTGCATCATCATTTGGTTTTGGTGACGTGGCTAGAGATGGAGGAATATATTTAAATATGTCATATGATCCGATACATTATTCCTATGTACATGAGGCACCTTACGAATTTCGATTGTTAACCCCATCCCTTGTTTATCTCCTCCCCTTCAATCATGAAAACAGCTTTTTAATAATTACCCTTGCTGCGTTGATACTGACATCATTTATTTTTTATCATTTTCTAAAAAAATTAGGATTTAATTTTCTTTTAAGATTTATTGGAATTACTATTTTTATGGTATCTCCTGTTTTCATCTATGAAATTAAACAATTTTTATTAATTGATCCAATTTCATGGCTGGTATGGATTTTAGCATTGTATCTGCTTTTAATTAAAAATTATCATGTATATTTTCTCGTTCTTATCTTTGGGATCTTTTCAAAAGAGACTATATTATTAACCATACCTCTTTTTGTGTATATATTAATCAACGAATATGGGTTAAAGAAAGCGTTTTTCCGATCTATACCTTTGATACCCATTATTTTACTATTTTTACTATTTCGCAATTTTATTGATCCAATCGGGCAGAACTATATTTCGATTAATTATATCGTTCAAATCATGCTATACCATACTTCCCAATTATTTGGTATATTTCGAATTATTCTCATGACATTGTTACCTTTTGGGATAATTTGGTTAATATTTTTCTATTATTTCAAATCGGTAAATAATTCTTTTATAAAGAATTCTTATATACTATTACCTTTTATACTAGCCCAACTGTTTATTGTAACTACCATTGATCGAGTTATATTCATTGCATTTCCCATTCTCATCCCTGTTTTTTTATTTTTCATATATGATAAGAATATTAACTACAAAATTGTCATTTTATTTTCAATTCTCTCCTTCTTTTTTGCTATAATTAGTTATTTAATTTCCATTCGTATCGTTTATCCGGAACCTCATTTCATTTCATTCGCAATTTTCAGTTGTGCTATTGGACTAATCCTTTCAACAAAATTTGTCAAGTCAAATCCCCGGTTGTGCCTCAGCGCAGGTGTGTAGGAGGGGATTAGATCCTTACCCGGAGCAAGGGTGAGGTTGGTACCTCTCTTCAGGCTGCTGGAGGAGTGGGAGATCTCCACTCCAGTTTCTCATCGCATGATTTTTAATCAAAATAGTCCAGATGGCAATCGCCGTTATGGATTTCCCGTCAACAACGTATGACCCCGCTATTGATGATAAATTTGAGGCGATGCTCCAGACTATATGGTACGTCTGGAACTACTTATTGATTAAGCTAAACAGGAATTTTCAATGAATCAAAATATCAATAATTCAAAAACATGTCAATGTTGGTATCATGTCCGTATCAAAGAGAAGGGTAGTCACGCCCTACGGGAATTTCCCATAGATAGTGAAAATATTGACGTTCTTTGACCATGAGAGTATGGGTGGCAGCAAGGTGTTCATCATAACCCAACCTTGTTATCACAATCTTCGGCTTATCATTATTTCCTTTTTGTTGGGGAAGGAAAAAATCTAAATCAAAGATTTAACCCTGAAGACCACTAATAGAAATTAAATCGGCAGGCTGCGGCATATGGATGACATTTATCTTGTGGAAATCCGTCTTGGCAGGACAAAATGGCGGATCAAGAAGACGATTTTTACCATTGCCCGGTTGTTTAATATCGGGAATTTCATCGAGAGACACCCCCATGTCACCCTGTTCGGGCCCCTGACTCTGAATGACGGTATCAACTCAACGCAGCTCCTCGATGCGATCGGAAGGGTTGCTGCTGCCTACGATCCAATCCCGTTTACGATCGATGGTTGGGAAAAACGGGAGGGTATGTCCGGCAGTGTGATCGCATTCAGAGTTTGTCCTTCGGAGGAATTAAGAAAACTTACGGCAGCGATAGCAGATGCAGTATCCCCTCTTGTACATAGCAACAACATATGGGACACTGTCCCCGACAGCAAATGGTTTCACGTAACGGTAGCAAACCATCTTGACCCATCCTTTGCGTCATCCGTTTTTTCGGTGCTCACGAGACGCCAGCAGGAGGTGCAGGTACAGGATAGGACATCTTTTGGTTTTATTACAGGGATCCTGTTCATGCTGCAACGTGCTCTCATAAGGAGAAAAGGGCATGAAGTCCGGCCGATCACCCTCGATGAAACAGGACTCAGGATCACCGTAATGCAGGGCGATTCTATTCTCGCAGAATATGATCTTCTCGAAAAGCGCTGGATTGTCGCCGATCATGGTCAGAACAATAAGGCGTGGCAAAAAACCCTCATGCTCTACCGCCACAAGGTAGGATTCGAACGATTAGATCCCAGGTTATCGAATCCTGATGATATCTTCCTGATCTCAGATCTGCACCTGGGTCATGCAAATATCATACGTTACTGCTCCCGCCCGTTTTTCTTTTCTGATGTCCGGGAAATGGATCACGTGCTGATAAAAAACTGGAATTACACGATCTCTCCTGCCAACCGCGTATATTATCTGGGAGACCTGCGATATGGCAGAGATGAGGAATCTGTTGAATATTACCGGAATAAACTCAGGGGCCGGATCAATTTTGTTCAGGGAAATCACGATGCCCGGGAGCCGGGAGCAGTCCCCCTTGTCCTCCTCGAACATGGAGGGTTGCGGTTTTGCCTGGTTCACGATCCTGCGGATGCCCCGGAAAGATTTGATGGCTGGGTAATCCATGGTCACCACCATAACAATAATCTCCGCCGTTACCCGTTCATTAATTTCGAGCTCCGGCAGATCAATGTGAGTGCAGAAGTCCTCGGCTATATCCCGGTAAACCTGGACCATATCTGCAGCCTTATACACGAACGCTTATCCGGCACGGATAGAACACCGATCCTCCTGGATTATGCGTACTGTTGGGAATAGAAGATAGTATCATCATTTTTGTCTGTTTCATAACCTATATACCGATCAAGTGTATAATTCCACGGTAAAAGGGAAGATAAAATGCTATTTGAACGGATTGTCTCTGAGGGTATCTCACATAATTCCTATCTTATTGGATCGGGCAGCCGGGCTGCCGTAATTGATCCTAGACGGGACTGTGATGTTTACCTCCAAATCGCCAGCCGGAATGCATTGGTCATCACCCATATCTTTGAGACGCACAGGAACGAGGATTATGCTATCGGATCACTGGAACTGAACGGAAGGTGCGGTGCAAAAATTTATCATGGTGCACAGTTGCCATTTGCCTATGGAGAGCCGGTAAAAGAGGGAGACAGGTTCATTCTGGGGTCATTGGAGTTGCTGGTGCTTGAGACCCCGGGACATACCGACGAGAGCATTTCCCTTGTACTGTCTGATAAGGAGGTTTCTGACCGACCGTGTATGATATTCTGCGGGGACACGCTTTTTTCCGGTGAAATCGGACGGACGGACTTTTTCGGAGAGGAACGCAAGGCTGAGATGGCAGCAAAAATCTATGATAGTATCAGTAAGAAAATCATCCCTCTTGGTGAAGGGGTGATCGTTTGTCCCGCCCACGGAGCCGGGTCGGTTTGCGGTAATGAGATTGCAGATCACCCGTTCACGACCATCGGTTATGAAAAAGAGACAAACCAGGTGCTGGCACAGGGCCGGGAGGCTTTCATTTCGCAGCGTTCCGTAGAATCCCCCTATTATCCTCCCTATTTCCGGCAGATGGAGAAATATAACCTGAAGGGTACCGCTATTCTTCACCGGATGCCGGATCTGCGGGAACTTTCCATAGCAGAAGTTAACCAGCTCAGGAAATCCGGCTGTCAGATCGTCGATATCCGGTCACCCACCAGTTTTGGTGGGGGGCATATCCCGGGCAGCATTTCAATCTGGCGTGAAGGTCTCCCGTCATTCATGGGCTGGTTCCTTGATTACCAGAGACCCATTGTTATCGTTGATGACTTTAATCTTGACCTCGACCCGCTTCTCTGCCATTTTATCCGGCAGGGGTACGATACAATTGCCGGTGTACTCTCCGGAGGATTTCCCCTCTGGACCAAAGCGGCACAGGATATAGGAACCATACCGACCTGTTCAGTCCGGCAGCTAAAGGAACGCCTCGAGAAAGAAAATCCATTCATTTTAGATGTCCGGGACATTAAAAACTGGCGTGCCATCGGCCATATCCACGGGGCTCACCAGATATACATCGGTGAACTGCCCCGGCATCTGGATGAAATCCCAAAAAATGAACCGATAGTGGTTTACTGCGATTCAGGATTTAAAGGAAGCCTTGCAGCAAGCATCCTTGCGATCAACCAGTACCATATGGTAACTAATGTCCTTGGAGGGATGAACGCGTGGAAAAAGGCAGGATACCGGATAGAGAAATAATTTTTCTTTTTTTCTATAACAAGTAATAAAGTTTATCTGGTAACATCGGGAATTCCAATGATGTGAGTTTATGGATATACTGAAAATCCCTCGGATGGAGAAACAGGAGTACGATCGGCTCATCGAAAAGGGCTATGTCTGCCGGATTGCATTCCAGGGTGAGAAATATCCCTATATAGCACCATTCCTGTATGTCTTTGACGGATCGTTCCTCTATTTCCTCTCAACAAAATACGGGAAAAAGATCGATTATTTCCGGAAAAGTCCCTATGTGTCTGTAGAAATTGAAAAATACACAAAGGATCTCTCGTCATACATGTTCGTGACACTTCAGGGTTACCTTGAAGAAGTTCACGACTCTATCGAAAAACAGATTGTCCGGGAAAAATTCGTCGATCTGATAGTAGAGAGAGATCTTTCCTGCAACATCCTTGCAGCACTCGGCCATTCTCCTCAGGATCCTCCTGCCTCAATCGCCGAAGAAGAGCGTTCACTGGTATGGAAACTGGTCGGGGTCAAGGATCTCGTTGCTTTGAAAAATCTCTGATTTTTCCCGCTCCAAAGAACTATTCTTCAGAATTTGAATACCTCTCAGTTTTTCATTTCCTCCAGGGAATTCCCGGAATATGACAGCTTCTTGAACCGGTACTTTATCCCCATAGAAAGTACGGAGTGGCAGGTGGGACAGATCCAGATTACTCGCTAATCACCCAGGTGATTCTAAATTCTTTGATATGAAAAAGCAGTTTTCCCCGTGTTTTTTTTACTTGTCTGGTCTCATGCATCCCAGTAATTCCAGCATCTGATCCACTTCAGTGGTGGGCAGGGCACAGGTATGGGCGGTACAAACATAGGCTGTTGCGGCACTCACGGTGGAATTTATAGTGCGTGTGAAGGGTGCAAGGGAATTGAGCAGGTGTCGGGATTTGTCTGCTGGCAGATAATGTACCATCACGGAAGGAAGATAGTGATCCCGAAGTGCATTGATCATGGCATGGGTGTCTGGGGTATCGCGATTCCCGGCAATCACAACATCACGTACAGGTCCGATAGCACTGTCGAGAGCACACAGGAATCCTGAATATGCCGATGGAGATTGTTGCACGATTGTCGCAAAACAGCGGGAAAGTTCTGATCCCCGCTCTTCGAGTGCAGTATCGCCGGTGAGATGTGCAAGTCGCACAAGATTTTCAAATGAGACAGAATTACATGATGGAATTGCTCCGTCGTAGATCTCTTTTTTGCGTACCAGAAAGATTTTTTCAGTATCTGGTATCGTGTAAAATCCCCCATGCAGTGGATCCCAGAAATGTGAGAGAAACCAGGTATTGTGTTCGAGCGCTGACGAGAGATACGATGGGTCGAAGGTGGATTCGTAGAGTTCGATTAATGCCTTGACGAGGAACGCGTAATCATCGCCAAATGCCGGGATTGCAGCTTCACCATCGCGATACCGGTGCATGACCCTGCCGTTTTCATCATGCATACGCTGCAAAACAAATTGCATAGCTCTTCCGGCAGCGGCCAGATATGTTTCATTCCTGAAGGTTCGTCCCGCTTGTGCGAGTGCTGCAATAAAAAGGCCGTTCCAGTCAGCCAGTATTTTATCGTCCCGGAACGGACGGGGACGTTGTACCCGTGCGCTGAATAATCTGGTTTTTATGGATGCAATCCGGGATTCTGGATCGGTGTCTGATATTTCGGATGATGATGCCCGATACGCCGAGGATGATGACTGGTAGAGAATATTTAGTCCCGTTTTTTCTCCAGAAGCAGGATAATTTCCGGCATCCGTCATAGTAAAGAACCGTGCAGCAAGAGCGGCGTCATCTTTTCCCAAAATTTGTTCGGCTTCATGCTTGGTCCAAAGATAATAAGCCCCTTCCCCCCCTTCACTATCGGCATCTTCGGCAGAGAAGAATGCCCCGTCAGGAGAGGTCAGATCGCGGATAACATAGGTGATAATCTCTTCAGCAGTTTTCCGGAATTGTGGACAGTGTGTTGCCTGATACGCTTCAGTATACGCCATGACAAGAAGCGCCTGATCATACAACATCTTTTCAAAGTGCGGCACCCGCCACCGGATATCAGTTGAATACCGGTGAAATCCACCTCCTATCTGATCATGGATCCCCCCCATACGCATAGCATCAAGCGTTTTTTCCACCATGTCAAGTGCACGTTTATTGCCGGTCCGCTTCCAATACCGTAACAGGAAGAGGAGTGTCTGCGGGGTCGGGAATTTAGGGGCACTCCCAAATCCTCCATATACCTTATCGAAGCGCACGACCAGATCTTCATACCCTTCCTGGAGAAGAGACACATCTGGATGGTCACCGGGGGGTGATTCCTGGGCTTTTTGAAGAGCAGCCGCTGTCTCATCTGCCGAGGCGGTAAGATCACTGCGCCTTTCCTGCCAGAATTTCGTAATACGGGGAAGCAGATCGAGAAGGCCACTCATGCCAAGCCGCCCTTCTTTGGGAATGTATGTACCTGCAAAGAACGGCTTTTTTTCCGGGGTCATGATTACCGTGAGCGGCCATCCTCCCTGTCCGGTCATCATCTGACTGACTGACATGTAGATGCTGTCAATATCCGGGCGTTCTTCACGGTCCACCTTGATGCAGATAAAATTCTTATTCAATAATACAGCAACATCGTTATCCTCAAAAGATTCATGCGCCATAACATGGCACCAGTGACACGTGGCGTAACCAATGGAAAGGAAGACGGGTTTATCCTCCTTCCGGGCACGTGTAAAGGCCTCATCCTCCCATGGGTACCAGTCTACAGGATTAGCCGCGTGCTGGAGAAGGTACGGACTTTTTTCGTTAATGAGCCGGTTATAATATACTTCAGAAGTGCCGGGTGATGGATCCACCATGCCTTTATCCGCTGGCATAGCTGCTCATTGGCAGTTGAGGATAATGAGACTTTCAGAAGTACCTGCGGGTATGGTATAATTATCAGTGACCTGCTTCCAAACATCATAGGTACGGTAAAAATGGACCAGAATGCGACCCCGTTTCTTATGGTCATTTGCATGGGAATCGTTGTGATTCTTATTTCCCGGGCATTAGACGTCCTTTGGGCTCAGGTAATCCCCGTAAGATTTTTTTATTATATAATCCGCGCTCCCGGTGTGATAGTTCACGAATTAAGTCATGTTTTCGGGTGTCTTATTATGGGAGCAAAAGTAAAAAATGTAGTCCTCTTCTCAAAAGAAGGAGGTTCCGTAACCTATTCCCAACCGAAAATTCCTTATCTTGGTGACGTTGTGATCGGTACCGCGCCGCTCCTCTGCATTCCTCTGGTTCTTGCAGGATGTACCTGGGTGTTTTCCCAGTATCTTGGCTGTGTATTTCCCGCACTTCCGCAGGGTATCAATTCGACAGACGATCTTTTTTTGCTCGGTACCAGTATCATGGGGATGTTCACCCGGAATCTTATAGTAGTATTCAATCCCTGGTTCCTTCTGTATCTCTATATCACACTTACGCTCGTACTGTCTGTTGCACCGTCTGCTCAGGATATTAAAAATGCGGCGGTAGGGATCAGTATCATCACTCTTGCGGGAATACTGATCCTCGGGAGCGCCATTCCCCTTGCGGTGAGCATCCTGGCGGAGATAACCCGCCTCATCAGTACTGGTTTTGTCCTCGGTCTTTCATTTGGGATTATTGCACTGATAATTTCATTTCCTCTTATGATCCTGTATATAGACAAAAAATTCCAATAACTGGCATCGCGATAAGATCGGTATTAATTGATCCGGAAGCAATTTTTTTGCATACATGAAACACGAGTCTCCCCCAGACAGCCCAAACGATAGGGAACAAGGTGCTCATTCCACACCAGTTATGCGGCAGTATTGGGAGATCAAAAAAAAATATCCGGATACTATCCTCTTTTTCCGCATTGGTGACTTTTACGAGACATTTGAACGTGATGCGGAACTTATTTCCCGGGAACTGGAAATCGTTCTTACATCACGCTCCAAAAGCGGCGAAAACCGGATCCCTCTGGCGGGTGTGCCTTATCATGCGGCGGACGGGTATATTGCCAAACTGGTTGGCAAGGGATACAAGGTAGCCGTTGTCGATCAGGTCGGTGATTCACAAAATACCAAAGGCATTGTGAAACGCGAGCTGGTACGAGTGATTACCCCGGGTACCGTGATCGATTCCACAATGCTTTCCTCTTCAGCATCATCATTTCTGCTCGCTCTCTGCCCTGATACGAAAAACAAGCAATGGGGATTGGCACTTCTCGATATCTCGACCGGAGAATTTTTTATTGTACTGGCAGATAATGACCCGGGTTTTGAAAATATCCTCTCTGAGGTTGCCCGTTACCGCCCGGCAGAATGCATCATCCCTTCAACACTTCCGCCAGGTCTTACAGAGCGCATCCGGGAACGGGGTGTTGCGGTGACAATCTTCAGGAACGACGAATTTTCCGAACGGCGGGCACGCCAGAATCTCATGGATCATTTCCATGTAGCCTCACTTGCCGGGTTTGGATGCGAAGGTATTCCCACGGCAATTGGTGCCGGAGGCGCGGCGCTTGTCTATGCAAAAGAAACGCAAAACAGCCCTCTCAATCACATCAGCAACCCTTCCATGCGCTCCTCTGCCCGTAGTCTCATGCTCGATGCAATCACATTGCGTAACCTTGAAGTAAAAGATAATATCCGCCTCGATCCAAAAGGGGCAACTCTTTTTTCCTGTCTGGATCAGACAAAAACACCCATGGGCAGCCGGATGCTCATTCGTCAGCTTTCCCGTCCGAGCACGGATCCCGAGGAAATTAATAAACGGCTGGATGCAATTGATTTTTTAATCTCACATACTCCCATGCGTCTTGAGCTCAGGACCATGCTTACCCAATGTGCAGACATAGAGAGAATTGCAGGACGGGTCGCGTACGGAAATGCAGGACCACGGGACCTTATTGCGCTTGCGACTTCGCTTGCTGTGCTTCCGAAAATCAGAAATCTCGTGGAAGGATGCGACATCCAAGAGATCCCCCATGATATCGTCGACGCTCTGAGGCACCTCCACGATTTACCGGACATAATAGACCTCATTGGGAAATCTATCGTCGATGATCCTCCCGCGATGGCGCGTAACGGGGGAGTCATACGCCCTGGCTATGCAAAAGAACTGGATTCCCTTAAAGGAGTCCTGCATTCAGGAAAGGACTGGATTGTCAGACTCCAGGCAGAGGAGCGGCAAAAGACCGGTATAAAATCACTCAAGATTGGGTACAACAGGATTTTCGGTTATTACATCGATATAACAAAACCAAACCTTCACCTCGTTCCTTCACACTACCAGCGCCGTCAGACAACAGTGACGGGAGAGCGCTATACGCTCCCTGAACTGCAGGAAAAAGAAACTATAATATCGAATGCCGATGAGCGAGTCCTTGCACTTGAGCGTGAACTCTACACAGGAATTATCGATATGCTCCGAACAGCTGTTCCTGATCTTCAGGTAATAGCCGGAGGAATATCTGTTCTGGATGTTTCGGCTTCACTTGCCGAGATTGCTCAGGTGCGTGATTATGTGCGCCCACAACTGAATAACGGCGATGCGATTATTATTCGTGACGGGCGTCACCCGGTTGTAGAACAGAAAGCTCCGGGGATTTTTGTACCAAACGATACTGAGCTTGCCAGTTCCGGTACCCAGGTTATGATTATCACTGGTGCCAATATGGCAGGCAAATCAACCTACATGCGTGCAGTGGCTCTGATTTGCATCATGGCCCAGGCAGGAAGTTTTGTACCTGCCCGGTACGCAAGTATCGGTATACTTGACCGTATATTCACCCGTGTCGGTGCCTTTGACGATCTCGCCAGCGGGCAGAGCACTTTTTTTATTGAGATGCTCGAACTTGCAAATATACTCAATAATGTTACCGCAAGGAGTCTTGTGATCCTTGATGAGATTGGGAGAGGGACAAGCACTGCAGACGGGCATTCGATTGCAAAAGCAGTTCTTGAATATCTGCATGGACGGGCAGGTGCCGGGCCAAAAACACTTTTTGCCACGCACTTTCACGAACTTGTCGAGGTGGAAGGTTCTCTTAAAAGGGCGAAAAATTTTCATTTTGCAGTAAAAGAGACAAATAATGAAGTTATTTTCCTTCGAAAGCTCATTTGTGGTGCCACCGACAAGAGTTACGGAATTCATGTCGCCCGGCTCGCCGGCATTCCTAAAAAAGTAACCGATCGCGCCAGTAGTATCCTGAATGAGACGATGAACCGCGACGTACCGTCGGGGACGCGTCCCCAGCGTTACACGCAAATCCTCCTTGTTGACAATGAAATCCCACAACAAACACCGGTCCATAACCCGATACTCGATCAAATCGCTAATATCAATATAAATGAGATGACACCCCTGCAGGCACATGCAAAGATTGTTGAGCTGCAAAAGATGCTGGAGAGCAGGGAATGGCAGTCATGAAAGAAAAAAACACTGATTCCACCATCCGTATCCTTGATCAGGCAACGGTGAACCAGATCGCTGCAGGAGAGGTAGTCGAGCGCCCTGCATCTGTCGTAAAAGAACTTGTAGAAAATGCCATTGATGCCGGTGCCCATTCCATTCGTATTGACCTTGCAACATCGGCAGAAGGAATCAGGAGTATTCAGGTTATTGACGATGGATGTGGAATGTCCCCTGCCGATGCTTTGCTTGCATTTACTCCCCATGCAACGAGCAAGATTCACCGAATCGAGGATCTATACCACGTGCATACTCTGGGATTCCGGGGGGAAGCTCTTGCCAGCATCGCCGCAATTTCGAGAGTCACCCTGACAACACGGCTTCGTGCGCCGGGCATTATTGCCGGGACAAAAGTTGTTGTTGAAGGGGGGAAAATACTTCAGACGTGCGATATCGGCGTTCCTGAAGGGACAAGGGTACTGGTACAAGATCTTTTTTTTAATACACCAGCGCGAAAAAAGTTCCAGAAGAGTAAGAACACTGAACTTGCGCATATTTATTCTCTCCTAGAAGGTATCTGCCTTGCCCATCCCGAGATTTCTTTTCGGATAGTTACCAACGGGAACCAGAAGCTTATGACGGAAAAATCACCGCGGATCCTCGATACCATTGCACGCATCTATGGAAGCGATACGGTAAAGGAACTTATTCCGGTGAATCTGGTGTTACCGTTCGCGAAGATCTCCGGGTATATTTCACGCCCATCACTCACGCGAAAAGATCCCTCACAGATTATGGTTGTAATCAATCGACGATATGTATCGTCGACAATAATCAATGGAGCTGCAAAACAGGGGTATGGTACTGTGCTTCCTAAAGACCGGTTTCCGATCGCTTTCCTTTTCCTGACGATTGACACAGAACTTGTTGATGTTAATGTGCACCCGGCAAAAAAACTGGTCCGGCTCTCGAAGGAAAAAGAGATTGCCTTATCTTTGACGGAGGCAGTGAACACGGTATTACTTCATCACGACCTGATCCCGGGTATCCAAACACCGTCGCGATCACACCCAAATAAATCAGATATAGAAACGGAAGCGGATGCAGACCAGTTATATGATTTCCGCACGCCGGCACCTTCCGGAGTCAGCGAAACCACACATGCCGGTACCCTCACAACGGATCGCCAGCTGCGACAAACAGAACTCGTTACCGGCATGGTACCGCTGGAGACCAAACTCCCGGTCTTGGAAGTTATCGGTCAATTTGGTGGGATCTATATACTGGCTACAACGGATACCGGAGAGCTTGTAGTTATCGACCAGCATGCCGTTCACGAACGTATCCTTTACGAGCAGGTCATCGCCAGCACAGCGGGAGATCATTGTTCGCAGGAGCTGATCGTCCCGTTTATCCTGCACAGATCAATGCACGAAGCCGCAGTTCTCCGCGATCTTTTGCCTGCTCTTGCACCGGCAGGGTTCATTGTTGAGGAGTTTGGAAAAGATACCTTCCTTGTCAGATCTATCCCCGTGGTATTGGGTAAACTTGAAAATATGTCCCTGATTGATGAGATGGTAAATGATCTTGTCAGTGAAGAACCGTCCGGTGCGGTAAATAACAGAGAAAGAATTACCCGCATTATCGCATGCCGGGGGGCAATCAAGGCCGGGACAGTCTGTACAATGGAACAATGCCAGCGACTGGTTCAGCAGTTACGGTATGCAAAAAATCCATTCACCTGCCCCCACGGGAGACCAACAATAGTAAGGTTTACCCGTTCAGACCTTGACGGGATGTTCAAACGCATCTGAATAACCATGATTATTGGCCATCTTTATCACTTTTTACCATTTTTGCCATCACCCGAATGAATATGTTCAGGTATGATAATACGATAAGGGTAAAAAAGATATTTTACGAATAGGCAACGATCTATGAAACATCCGGGTAAGAAAATATTCGATTATTTCGGGTCAAAATTTTCCCGTGATGATAAATCATATCAGGGAATTCAGGACTTCCAGCAGATGGTCCTGTCGTATTACGGCGAGCATGGCCGTGATATGGTATGGAGACATACTTCTAATCCCTACCACATCCTTGTTTCTGAGATTATGCTCCAGCAGACCCGGGTGGAACGGGTTAGCATAAAATTTCCGGAATTCATCAGAGCATTCCCTAATTTTGCAGTCCTTGCCACCGTCCCCCTGGGAGATGTGCTGACTGTCTGGCAGGGTATGGGCTATAATCGCAGGGCTATTTCATTGCAGAAATGTGCTGTCAGAGTTGTGACAGAATATAACGGGGTTCTTCCGGCGGATGTTGACAAGCTTACTACATTTCCGGGTATTGGCAGGGCAACCGCTTCATCCATTGCAGCATTTGCGTTCAATATGCCTGTGGTTTTCATCGAGACGAATATCCGCAGGGTTTTTATTCACTTTTTCTTTGCTGACACTGACAATGTACATGATACAGAGATCCTCCCGCTCGTTGAAAAAACATTATATCATAAAAATCCCCGTGTATGGTACTGGGCTCTGATGGACCTTGGCTCAGCGATGAAAAAGACCGCTGCGAACCCTAACCGGCGAAGTGCACACTACACAACACAATCCCCCTTCGAAGGCTCTGACCGGAAAATCCGGGGTAGTATTATCAGGATGATCCTTGCCAGACCGGAGATAACGGAAAAAGAATTTCTGGGCCTCCTGAATGATGACCCGGCCCGGATAAAAAAGATCCTGTCTGCACTGGAGTCTGAAGGATTTATCCTCAGGCATAATGGTCGGATTTTTCTGCCATGAGGATCCGGATTTCTGACAAAATTGTTTTAAAAATTTATTAGCCATTATTTAATTAAATAAATTTTTAATATTGAATTTTTTAAAATATTAAAAATTTATAATTAATACTTTCTTATTTATGTTAAACAAAAACATTCCTTATCTGAATACCTTTTTTTTCATTATTTTTAGCCCTTCAATAATCCGAAAGTATTATTCTATTTCTTCATCGTAGTATGAATATAATATATTTCTTATAAAAAAGCAGGGACTTTCACTTCGCCGAGCATACCTGTCTGGCAAATTTTTAATATACGTCCCCCGAGATTCAGATGCATCCCAGAAGAACTGGGGATGGGGGGAAAAGAAATGGAAAAAATTTTTCAGGAACTCAAAGATAAGGCCCAGCCCGAGCGGTGGACACGGGTTATTGCCCTCGAAAAGTTTGGGAAACCCGCAATAGATTACCTGCACAAAGCCCTTGATGATGAAGACAAGTGGGTCAGGTATATGGCAGCAGATGCTCTGGGAAACATTGGAGATGTACGGTCAATAGATCGCCTTATCCCTCTCCTTAATGACCAGGACCAGGATGTACGATTTGCAACAGCGTACGCACTGGGCAATATCGGTCACCCGAGTGCAGCACAGGCTCTGGCCGAGACATGCAGCCGGGACAACTGTTATGTGAAGGTTGCCGCGGAAGAGGCACTTGCAAAAGTGGAAGAAGCACAAAAATCCGGTATGGGGAAAAGTCACGGTGCTGTGGAAAGAGCATCAACAATGTAATCAGATAATTTACACTTTCGACCCTTTTTTTATTGGATATTTTTCCGAAAAATCATTTTTGATTGTTGTTTTTCACGATCCTGTTCTCCATGGCGAATAATTGACATATATCCCATAATTCCACCTTGACTATCAATAATTGATGACAGGGATGCTTCGGCGGGAATCCGACCGGATGGCGTAAGTATTGAAAGAGCTATTCGTCTACTCCCGCTTTTCCGAACATTGGTCAGGCAGTCGAGCGCTTTTTTTCTGTCCTCGGGGGCGATGAACTGCGCGAAACTTTTTCCTATCAGCGCCTCGCCTTTTTTTGGGGAGATGGTATACGCAAACGCATCATTTACCCATATACACCGTCCCGATAAGTCAAGAATTGTGATGGAATCCTGCGCCATTTTTAAGGCATTGGACAGGTAAAGGAGACTCAGGACACCGGGAGTTTTGGTCTCGTCATGAACCGGACTTACCAGACCACTCGTATCCGCCATGGGGTACTTCCTGAGCATATCTGAAACAAATCCGCTTTTTGCATTCTTCAGTAATTCCTGGAGTTCTTTGATTTCTGAAATATCCTGGATTGTCTCGATTGCTCCGATTCTTCTGCTTTCATTATCATGGAGTAGTGAAGCCCTTAAACGCAGGTATGCACCTCGTCCTGAATACATTGAAGGGACAAAACATTCTGCAGTGAGTGAGTTGCCCGTCCTGGTTACATGAGGATAATAGGTGGTAATCACGTGTTCGGGCATGTCAATAAGATCGAGAAGAACTGGCTGTGAAGTGCCAAAAAACGAAAAGGCATGTGCAAACTCAGTATGTCCCAGAATTTCATTTTTACTGATTCCCGTCATCAGCTCTATCGCGGAATTCCAAGCGGTTACCCGCTGTTCCTGATCGACTACAAAAGTCGGATCCGGTAAAAATTCTATAATATCTGCCAGCTGATCCCGCAGATTCTGTATGTGCGAGGAGATCTGTTTTTGTTCGGTGATATCTTCTACAATCCCGTTGATGAATTCTATATGACCGGATTGATCGAATTTTGCAAGCGCGGTAACCACTACAATGAGGATATTTCCATCCTGGCGTCGGAGTGTGATCTCCTTATTTTTTACCAAACCAGCTGATTGAAGCTCATCGAGCAGTTTTTTTCTTCCCTCTGTATCCACGAATATGTCTGCAACGTCGATTTCTTTGAGTTTTTCAAGGGAGGGAAATCCCAGTATTCTGATAAGTGATGTGTTTCCCCAGATAAATCTCCCTCTTGGATCCCCGGTGCTCCGGTAAACCCCGATATGAATATTATCAACAAGGGTCCGGTATTTATCCTCACTTTCTCTGAGTAATTTTTCCGATTTTCTGTCGGTAATGTCATGGGAAATGGTTGACGTCCCGATTACTGAACCTGTATCATCAATAATAGGGGAGATGGTTATCGAGATATCCATCAGGGTACCGTCTTTTTTAACCCGCTGGGTCTCCAGGTTAGTTACTCCCTGCCCCCGTGTAATCTGTTTCAGGATATTCTCAAGCTCTTGCCTGCGTTCATGGGGAACGACAAGGGAAATATTTTTCCCAAGTATCTCCTCGCGTGTATACCCGTACATATCTTCTGCAGCATTATTCCAGCTGATAATTGTCCCGTCGATTTTTTTTCCGATTATAGCGTCATTGGACGATTCAACAATACAAGCCAGGAGTTTTCTTACTTTTTCAGACTCGTGACGTTCGGTAATATCTTCACAGATTATACATTTTTCATTGTTCGAAAGTACCATCACCCTGAAGACAACATCCTTAATGGTCCCATCCTTACATCGCACAGCAAATTCCCGAGGTACAGTTCCCTGCTCTGAAAAGGCGGCAATATCGGATTTCCATAGTTCAACAGCATGTTTCCTGTATTCAGGTTCGGGAAAACCAAGTAAGAACCATTCTCTGCCGGTTTTGAAATCCGCCCTATCGTAACCAAAAATCCGGGTAAAACTTCGGTTAATATAGCGAAAGTTTCCCTGGTTATCGATGATTGCCAGAGGAAATGGCGACTCCTGCGCGACACTCTGGAATATCTCCTGGCTCTCTCTGAGCGAATCCCCTACAATACGGTGCTGGAGAGCAATAGAAGCTGTTTGGGCATAGGTTTCAATGAACTTCGTATCGGCAATTTTTTCACCTTTACGGAGGTAAATAGCAACAGCTCCAAAAAGTTTTTCCCGGTGAGTAAACCCCATGCAGTAATTATCCCCCAGATTAAGCTCTCGTTCGATCTGCTCGCACATCTTGATCGGAAGTGCCCTGAATGCACCCTCATACAACGAGACATTAATCTTATACAAATGACCGTCGCGCAACGTATTGAGTGCGAGAGGATATATGGGAAGATCAAGACCTACAATATTCATACCGAGAATCTGCTCACAGATTTTCCTGTCCTCCATTGGAATTATGGATTTTAATGTCACCAAGCCGGTCAGCGAGTTATAAGAATTGACATCGATCATCGCACCTGGTATCAGTGAATGCAAATCGTCGGCGATCTTTTCAAAAATATCAGCATCCGGGGGTAATTCGATAAATTCCTGTAATGCTTTGGAAAAAAATTCCATCCGGTTAATATAATTCCGTATTTTTTCTGCGGAACTATGCCGCTCGTTGATATCACGGAAGATGCCCTCAACACCCAGTATGTTACCGGAATTATCGAAATACAGGTGGCTGTTGGTTGAAACGTAAAACGGCCGGCCGTCTTTTGTTTTCAGAATAACTTCGTAATCATTTACTCTCCCTTTCGAGTATACAGCATCAAGAAATGGCTTCCGTTTTTCCGGTTCCCAGTAAAATATCCCTGCAATGTCCTTTCCGAGACACTCGTCCAATGAATCATATCCTAACATCGATGCCCAACTGGGACTTGCCATAATAAGGTTCCCGTTTTTGTCAGAGCGATAAAAAACATCCTGGATATTATCGATCACGGCGCGATACTGCTGTTCCCTTTCAACTAGTGCCATTTCGGTACGTTTGCGATCGGAAACATTCTCAAAAATTGCCATAATCCCTTCACTACTGTCATCAAAAATAATAGGTAGCAACTTTACTCTGAAATAGAATTCCTGGCTGTCAGAATGCAGATTTATTTCAAAATATTCGGTCTTTTTTTCCTGAGACTCATTTTTAATAAAATTATCAAGGGGGATATCGCGGAAAAGAGGGTTGTTTAATTTCGTTATATCCCTCCCTATAATCCCCTCATGAGTTACGTTGCAGAACTTGAGAAACGGATCATTTACCTGCAATACCTGCCCTTCAGGATTAAATATCACGATCATATCGGATGAGAACCGGATCCATCCCGATATCGGTACACGTTGAGAAATAGTATAGACTTTGGAAGTTCCCAGTTTCTTTGCCTCCACTTCCCCATTCATTGATAGTATCTCGAGAAACTTGGCGACCGAGTTCCTGTTCATCTGGAGCTGGGAGGCTATCTCTGATATGCTCATACCTTTTGATTTAAACCTGAGCGCATTCTTGACCCTGACAATTTTCTCCTGGTCGAGAATCATATTCAACGTAGATAATAGAAATCTAAATTATAAATTTTTATTTAAAAATATCCGGAAGTTTTTTTTGATCGTTCATAAACTTGGAAATCATCGAACTTTCTGTTATGCATTTCCGGTATATTCCAACCAATGTTTTGATATTCTCTTTCAACCATAGAATCGATCGGGCAGGGCAACTATGCCGGACCTGAAATCTATTCCCGATGAGGTGAAATGGCGGCTTGCAGCAAAGCTGGCCGCTCTTCTTCCTGCATTGTACGAGAGAGCATATCGCGATGTAGTAGGAGAGGTATACGATGAGATCGAGCAGGAGATCTGGATGGAACTCTCCCGCATGGCGTTAGACATAATCCGCGATTTATCACTTCCTAAAGGTAATGCGAGTGAGATCGGCAGCAGCCTGCGGATAGTAATGGCTGTCCTTTTTGGTCCTGATTACAAATCCGAAACCCTTGAAATTTCAAACGGGGGCGCAGTAATTCTCATAAAACAATGCCCGCTTGCGGACAGCAGTTACGATACCGGGGCAGGAGAAACCCGAACCTTCCGTAGGTGCATGGCGTTAACTCTTACTACAGTTCCGTTTCTTAATAAGGACTATTCTGCACGGTTTGTCAGGACCCTGTGTACAGGGGATCGCCAGTGCGAAATAAAAATCGAGGAAGCACAACAACCACATACCCATGAAAACGGGAAAAAATGACAGCAAGGATTGCTTCACCAGTGGACAGTTATTATTTGAGGTAGTACCCGATCACGACCAGTACCAGTCCCAAGTAAAACATTATGCTGAAATACTGGGATATACCGGGAAATATAGAATCAAAGGATTTTAAGTAAGGAATGAAGAGCATAATTAATCCGATGATAAAGAATCCGATGCTGAGCTGCGTTTTTGTTTTTTTATCCATGAACACACTCCTTTTTCCTGTAGTATCGAATCCGGCAGGAAAAAAGCTTTGTTATTATCCGGGGGATCCATAAGAGAATCTGGACTGGTCAGAAATCCCCGATTACCAGTGAATAAAGCGCCTCTGTCGGCTCGGGCGGTGACTGAATATCCCTGATAAGGATGTGCTCTTCAGGATACCCGAGATTTTCGCAGAGTGCGATCCTGACAGGAGGGGAAAGCAGGGCAAGCTGTGTATATAACTCACGGACTTCAAATTTTGGATCTGCAAGGAGAAATACAATTTTCCCGCGTTTTACTTCTTCAACGGTATCCTGCATCCCTTTTTTATGGCCTTTGCCGTGTGCCACAACCACTGAAACCCGTGAAACCGGAATATGCAGGCGGGCTGTTGCGACCTGAAGTGATGATATACCGGGGACAACCTCGCCTGAAAGATATCCTAACCCGGCAAGCATTGGATCACCGGTGGAGAGAATAATGGAATCTTCGCTGATTTTGTTGAGATTTTTGAAGTCATCAATCGTTTTTACAACACAATCACCGGGAATATATGATTTAGCCAGTTCAATTGCACGGTCTGATCCGAAGATAATAGCAGCCCGTGAAATCTCCCGGATAGCCTGCTCGGTGAGCATACCCGGACCACAACCGACACCGATAATTTTCATGGGCTTTCTCCTATGATCGCACCGTCACGGTTCAAGAGAACAACAGTTACCTGCGGGTGTTCTTTTCTGAATGCTTCAAGGTTTATCTGCATAGTGCGGTGAAATGCAGGTGATACTGCAAATTCTTCAACGGTGGCATATCCTGTCCCGTCAAGGATATCTGGGTTGATATAACGCAGTATGAGTGCCGGAAGTCCAAAAAGAATTACATCCCCCCTGGCAGCATCGAGGGCCTCTTTTATTTTTCCACCGACAAGCAGGATATCACGATTTGGATACAGGAGGCGTGCGTACCGCAGCCCGGTTCTTCCGGTAGTAAGTACAGCATTGCTGCTGGCAGCAACCCGTTCGCGCATTGATTCTTCCAGGTGGTCATCCCACGGCTCAACGAGTCCGGTTGTCCCAAGCACAGATAGTCCTCCTTCCACGCCAACCCTGGGGTTGAGAGTTTTTCTGGCAATCGCAGCACCATGGGGGATATGCAACCTGACACGTATACCGGAGAGTTTTTCCTGTTCCATCGCTCCCTGAATCGATGCAAGGATACATTCAAGGGGAGCTGGATTAATTGCTGGTTCTCCTTTATGGAACCGGGGTGTATCACGTGAAAACCGACCGATGCCGTCACCGGGGACGAACTGGATCCCTTCCGGCAGCGGCACCGCATCTGCGATAAACTCACACCCGGCAGTTACATCACCTGAATAATCTCCGGCATATTTTTTGCAGGATGCTTTCCCTCCCGACCCAATTACCGGTACAGTAACAGCGAGATCGCACGGCAGGTGGATGAGAACGGAGGTTACATTGCCTGAGAGGGAAAGGATTGCGGCTTTACAAGCTGCAGCAGCAGTTGTCCCGGTGGTGTATCCACGACGTAATACGGTACCCGAAGAAGTGAGGACTGCCAGTCCTTCCTTCACTAGACTGAGTAAGTCCGGTGACGGGCATTTCTTCACCCATGCTTCGGGATAATCAAAGCCGCTGACCGGATCTCTCATCTACTGGCCTTCAATAAATATGGTGATGCACTCGTTTAGTGCAGCGACTGCGACAGGAGTACCTCCCCGGGTACCTTCAGTCGACAAGGACGGCATGTCTATCGTGCGCAGCAGTTCTTTTGATTCCGCCGCATTGACAAATCCCACCGGGGTCCCGATTATGACAGCAGGACATACCCCCTCTCTTACCATTACGCAAAGAGACAGCAGGGCGGATGGAGCGTTCCCTATGACAACAATCGATCCTGCAAGTTTTTTTCGGAGGGCAATAAATCCGGCTGAACTCCGGGTTATTCCACGTTCCCGGGCGATTTCCGCACCGAAGTCCAGCGCACACAGCACTTCGCTTGTGTGGCCTTTTTTCTGGATACCTACTTGTACCATGCGGATATCGGTAATAATCGGTGCACCTTGACGGAGAGCGGCAATTATTGCAGATACGGGATCCCTGGAGAACCGGATGAGTTCAGCCATGCTGAAATCTCCAACAGCTATAGAACATCGTTGTCGGACACGGTCTTCGGGATTTACATTACCGACTGCTTTTTGCGCCAGCATACGCGACTTTTTTGAAATCTCATACGCTTCCTTGGTTTGAGCACCAGGATCAATATACATATTTGTAGTGATACCCCCGTGGCGTAATAATTCCCCTGACATTTTCACTCATCCTCCATATCCTGCTCTCCTTTCCACCGACAATCACTGTCGTATGCATATCGACAGCATCCTCGACCGTTTCCACCTCACCGAGGGTCGTTACAATCACTTCTTCACTGTCGCGCAAAGCATTCCTGACGATCGCTATCGGTGTCCCTCCGTCAAGATACTTCCGGGCGTGTTCCATGGCAAGAGCAAAATTGTGCGGTCTGCCCTGACTCTTCGGGTTGTAGAGCACTACAGGAATGCCGGTCGAAAATACCGCATCAAGCCTTTGTTCAATTATTTCAAGAGGTGTCAGAAGATCGGACAGACTGATAACTGCAAAATCCCCCGACAAGGGGGACCCGATTCGGGATGCAGCAGCATTTGCCGCCGTGATCCCCGGGATGACCTCTATATCGATATCAATACCGGCATGCTCAAGGACTTCAAGGACTATGCTTGCCATGCCATAGACACCTGCATCACCACCGGAAACAATGGCAACTGCAGAGGAACGAGCAAGATCGATAGCCTGCTTTGCCCTCTCAATCTCTTTACCCATCGAACTCCGGATCACATTTTTTCCCGTCAGCAGCGGTTCAAGAGGATCAAGATACGAAGCATTGCCAATCACGTAGTCAGCTGCGGCAATTGCCTTAAGTGCACGGGCGGTCATGTATTCCCTGCGTCCGGGTCCAAGTCCGACGATTGAAAGGTTTCCTTTTGGGGCTTTAGTGTGCAATGGCAATCGTGACTCTCCCGTACACTCTCTTTCTCATAACGAGTTCTTTTCTCTTTGCAACGGCAAGTGCACACGGCTCAGCAACACCGGAGAGCCCGATCTTTGTTGCCCGGGATGGTGAAACACCTGCCTGTGCGTTTATTGTATCATTGTCAAGGAATATCAAATTTCCAGACAGTGCAGAGATCGCTTCAACGAGTCCTGTTTCGTCCCACTTTTTCTGTGTGGTTGCATAGACAAGTACGTTGTGTCCTGTGACCCCCGCTTCCGCTAACCCCTCTCTGATTGCATCCAGCACTTCTCTGGATTTCACCCCTTTGCGGCATCCGACTCCAACGGAAAACTCACCACTCCTCATAAGGATTGAAACATCCGGACCAGCGATAACGATACCGGGACCTTTTACGGCATACACCGGTACATTCACTTCAAGCTGGGCGGTATTCACCAGCCGGGTCGAGTCCCGGTTAATAATATCACAGGAGAAGCGTTTCGCAATCGCCTCCACAGAATCCCTGCCCGTTGCTTCAGTTGCTGTAGTAATAACCGGCAGGACACCCAGTGGGGACAATTCCTTTGCCAGATCATTTGCCCCGTGATGTCCCCCAAGAACCGGGATGGCATAGAGAAGGTCAGGACTTACGACGACAACAGCCGGATCATTCCACTTGTCCCGGATAAGCGGAGCGATCTGACGCACAACAATTCCCATCGACATAACGGCTACTATCCGCCGGGTGTGGGGAAAAATCTCGGAAAAAAGGACGGGGGTATATTCCTGGACGTCAGCACCCAGAAAAGCTGCGATTCGTTCTGCTTGGCCCAAAAACCGTGAAAGTGCGATGACCAGAGTATCATTCATGAATAGAGATATGACCTCGTGTGACCTTTTTTTTCCGGGCCCAGTACGTCTCCCACAACCAGGAGTGCCGTGTGTTCGATCCCGTTTTCCCGGGCTTTTTTTGCAATATTTCCAACTGTCCCACGGACAATTTTCTGATCGGGCCACGACGCATGGTAAATAACCGCTGCCGGTGTACCGGGTGGACAGGTAAGTTTTTTTGTGATCTCGCCAAGTTTCTCGGTACCAAGGAAAATGACCATGGTAACACCATGCCGGGAGAGTTCCCGGATCTGGTCATATTCAAGAGTTTTTCCCGCCGGGCGCGTGACAATCAGGCTCTCGGACACACCGCGGAGCGTAAGTTGTGTGCCGAGCGCGGCCGCCGCTGCGAAAAGCGATGATACCCCGGGGACGATCTCAGCAGCAATTCCCCTTTTTTCAAGCTCTTCAATCTGCTCGACGATTGCACCGTAGAGTGAAGGATCACCGGAATGAAGCCGGACCACAGTTTTTCCTGACTTTGCCGTACTCTCCATTGATGAGACCATCTCCTCCAAATCCATTCCCCGGCTGTCAAGCTTTATTGTTGCGTTGGACCGGCCGATAAGCTCGGGATTGACCAGTGAACCGGCATAGATGAGGACATCTGCGTCCTTGAGAAGCGATAATCCTTTCACGGTTATCAGTTCCGGGTCTCCCGGACCCGCTCCCACGAACCAGACCTTACCCTGCATATCAGCGCCTCGCATACATGACGCTCAAATAATCGCTTTTTTCCGGGAGATCCTCGTTGCGGTATACCTTCATATCCGGAAAATACATCCGCTCGACCAGCACGAATTCGCAGTACCCTTCCCTGCGGAGTTCAACCGCTTTTTCTTTGGGATGCCTCACCTTGAGGAGGATCCGCGAGTCCGGTTCCTCTCCGTCTGACACAATAAAGCCGCCATTCAGCGAAATACCGGATGCGGCTGCAAACGCGGTGATTGAGCTGATCCCGGGCTCAGTGCAGTATTTTATGGATGGATACCTTTCCGATAATATTGTGCATAATCGTGAAAAGGTGGAGAAAAAATTCGGATCGCCAAGAATCCCAAAAACGGCAAGTCCATTCAATGCTGCAGGTGCAATCTTCTCTGCATTTTCTTCGAGGCATTTCCGGATTTTTGATTTATCATCTGTCATTGGAAAGTTGAGCACTGTTGCATCACGATACGGGGCGACAAGATCCCGTGCGATCCGCCCGGGTACAAATACAATATCTGCCTCCCTGAGCAGACGTACTGCCCGGAGAGTGAGAAGCTCGGGATTTCCCGGCCCCAGTCCCAGACCAATCAGCATGCAATCCCTTTCCCGACAATCACATAGACAGGATCGATAGGTTTGAACATAATGCTCCCCGCGATCTCATGGGATCGAACGACCTGGACCTGTACAACTTCACAAAATATGCCAATCTGCTGCATGGTTGCAACGGTCTGGGCCAGCGTGCTCAGGAGAACTGCATTTACCACAATTGTTCTCCTCACCTTTTTTGCAAGTACCGGAAGGATCTGAGCGAGTTGCTGTGTTCCACCAACAAAAGCACAGTCATAAGTCTGGTCAGATTTAAGAAAATCAATGGCATCAGAACAAAAAAATTCTATGGTCTGGATACCAGCCTTATCTGCAGATTTCCGTGCAATGTTGATTGCATCGGGCCTTTTATCGATAGAAAATACTTTTTTTGCCTTTTGTGCGGCGGCAATCGAGACTTTACCTGATCCGCAGCCTATCTCAAGCAGGGTATCTGTGCTGCGGAGTCCCAGCTTGAACAAGGATACCGCCATAATCTCATCCTGGGTCTGACCACCGGCAAGTGTTGTCCCGGACATCTTTTTCAATTTTGTTGTGGTAATGTATCAATGCTTGTAAAATAATTCCTCTCCGGAGAAATCCTCATCCCGGATCAATTGAGGCTTCCTAGAGAATTATTCCTTGGCCGGCACTCATAAAAAGACGAGGAAAAAAAGTATCAGAACAGGTACATCAGACGCTCGCGGCGTCGCTTTCTGCCGTACAGGAAGATCGCGACGGCGATAATGATGATCCCGACGAAAATTATCATATTCTCTCTTTTGCGTTTGCTGCCGATCGGATCATTCCTATGAATGTGCTCATCGCTGTTAGCGGTGGTGCGATTGGTTTGGGGATGAGCTGCGTGGGTGCGGGATCAGTGGTCCGTGAAGGTGCGCCGGCACTCAGGCTCGTTCGACTTAAGATGTCCCCCCAAACATTCGCTGCGATTTTCCATCGCCGGAACCTGATAGATATCAAGCCGGGAGACAAGGTCCAAATAAATGTTAGGGGTGTATCACGAAAAGGGTGGAAACGGTGAATTCAGAGAAATGATGTAATCAAAGTCATCATCAAGAAGACTACCACAAGGGAAGCAATTGATGATATGACGACCATATCTGATCAGCCAATCTTCAGCCGATTTTATTCAGGGCAACTATCTTTTTGCAATTCTTTTTTTTCGTCCGGTAACACATTCACCGTCAGTCATTTTGCTTATTGTTAGAATTATACTTCTTATGAAAAACGGATACAATCTCAATTTTCACATACTTTACCGGATAAAAAATTGAAGAAATTTTACTGCTTTTAAAAGTATCAAAAAGTTTTTTTTCTAAGCCGTGTCGCTTAATTCTTGTTTTTCTTATGATATGAACACAAAAAATCTGAACAGCTGATCATCTGGAATAAAAAGGATCAAGAAGATCCACCGTTACTTTTTAAGGTCATAGAGAAGAATTTCCCATGTTATACCAAAAAAATAACATTCGGGAATTACCTTGTTTTTCCAGCATTTCACCAGAGTAAAAATAATTATTTACATATTTACGGCTGTATATCTCTATCTATCTGAGATACTTGGCGATTCCCGCTTTCAGCTCCCCAAACGAGACCGGCTTTGTGAGAATCCCAAGATTCGGGTCTTTCAGCTGCGCCATCTTTTCGTCAACTAGTGGTGAGGCCGTAAAAAGAAGGACCGGAATCTCCGGCATTCCATATTCCCCGCGGAGTGTTTCCAGAAATTCCCAGCCGTTGATAGGTGCCATCATGATATCAAGCAGGATAAGGGATGGAGGCTCCTTTTTCACCAGTTCAAGCGCTTCATATCCGTTTGCGATCAGGATTGGCTCGTACCCGAGTTTCCTGATCAGCAGGTCCATAAGATCGAGGATGGGCTGATCATCCTCGACAACCATAATTTTACGTGCCACCGTGTTTAACCTCCACAGGTCTATTTTTCGGGATGTGGATACCGAATGTAGTCTCGATACCCATGATGCTGTCCACGCTGATATAGCCCATGTGCATCTTGATGTATTTTTTTGCAATGGCAAGCGAAAGACCGATCTTATCGAACTTCAGGGTTTTTCCGGATTCGGGAATCGGGAATGGTTCAAAGATCTCGTCAAGCCGCTTATCCGTGATGCCGACGCCATTATCCTTGATAGAGAGATGGTGCATACTGTCTTCCGGCGGAGAGCGGTACCTTATCTGGATCTTGCGGGGATAGGTTGAATACTTCACTGCGTTGGAGAGCATAGTATTTATCACCGTTGAAATCTTGTTTTTGTCGGCATCAAACGTGAGATTTTGCGGGACATCAATGGTGATGTCCGCATGTTTCATGTATCCACCTGCATCGATAATCGTTCTGAGCAGGTCAGGGACTGAGAAGACCGAGTAGTCGAGAGGTACCTTACCGGTATCAATGACGGAGAGCTCGAGCATCTGGTTGATAATCTCGCGCTCCCGGTCCACGCTCTGTGCGCAGCGGTCAAGGATGATCCGTGTCTCCTCAGAGACCCCATAGGTTTCAGGGTCCTGCATGAGCAGGTTAATGTATCCCATGATCGGCTGCAGGGGTGTGCGCAGCTCATAAGCAAAAGTGCTGATAATGCCCCGTCGTCGTCTGTTGTCCAGCTGGTCACGGTCTTTTGAGCTTTCCTGTCCCGGCATGTCTATCAGGTTGATGAGAATGGCAGGAGTCCCGTTCTGCAGTATCCTGGTGAAAAAAAGGGTTGCAGGCTGTGTCTCACCCGATTTTACGAGCATACTGACCTCTGACCTCTGGGGAACATTTGACAGGTTCTCCGCGATGTTGCAGGAATCCAGAAAGGCTGCCTGGTCGTTCGGATGAACCAGCGACAAGGGGTCATTACCCAGCAGATCTTCAGGCTGGTGGCCGGAGAATGCTGTAAATGCCGGATTTGTGTACACGATCATCTGGTTTCTTATGATGATAATACTCGTAGGAAAACTATCCGTTACTTGTTTGTACTGGGAATCAATCTCATCAGCTGCCATCTTGGCAAGTTTGAACGCATTGATATCGTTGACCGTGCAGCTCACCAGATTTTCGGTGATCCTGCTCCAGGAAAGATTTACCCAGATCGGTTTTTTATCCCGGTTCACGAAAACGGCTTCGAAATTCCGTATCTCATCACCCGTCGCAAGAGATTCGTTGAATTTCTGACGGTCTTCACTGTTTGAGAAGAGCTGAGGGAACGTCATTTTGGCAAGGTCTTCATCAGAATAGCCGAGCATGTGTTCAAGATGGGTGTTGGTGAGCCTGATTGTATGGGTGTTCTGGTCAAAGACAATGATGCCCATCTGCGATTTTTCTATAATGCTGCGGTTGCGTATCTCGGTGGCATTCACCCTCTCACTGACAAAGGCAACCATCGCAGCAATACAGATGAACAGGAGCGCCTGGACAGTAATGGAGATCAATCCACCGGTATCAGGAAAAATATAAGCGTAAGCGAAGGTTTCGTACACGAGTGCACAGCCACCGGCGAGATAGAGTCCCCGCCGCGGGTAAAAATAGGTCGCGTAGATGATCGGGAAATAGAAGAGCTGCGCGTATATCGTTCCAAGATCCCGGGAAACAGATGATGTCGTGATGAGAATGCACAAAAGGGTCAGGGATGCAATAATGATGAAACGGATAAGATCGGCTGGTGAAATTGAATAACCTGAAAGCCTATTGTACCATTTCATGACTATTCCTGTGTTCATTTTCAGAGTTTATAAATATACTATTTTTATCGTTTGATCACGTGAATTGTTTCTATTCACCATAATGGTATTTTACCCACGAACTTCTCCGGCTGCTTCCGTAAAGTTCTCATATTTTAAAAAGTAGTCATAGCGGTGATGTATCACCTGCAGAGCGGAGTGAGTTTTTCTACAACCCGATCTACCTGATGCACCGATGTACCAATGTAGGAATCCGGATTGAGGAGTGCAGTTATTTCGGCTTTAGAGCAGTACCGCAATACTATCGGATCTCTCCCAAGCACATCAGCAAGCGGTTGTTCTTCATTAAGTGCCTGCATGCTTGCCATCCGTATCCGCTCGTGAGAGTCCTGGCGGTTCATACCCCGCCGGGTGAGTTCAATCATGATGGACTCGGCCATATTGATGCCATGGAGGAAAGCGAGGTTCCGGCGGATTGCCGCACGGTTGATCACCAGCCCTTCGAGCACGGTTGCCAAAACATGAAGGCAATGATCAGTGAGAATTGAAGCCTCAGGGAACAGCACGCGTTCGCAGGATGAGTTTGTTAAATCGCGTTCGTCCCAAAGCGTGTTGTTCTGCAACGCCGGCTCGACTGCCGAACGTACAATGCGGGCAAGACCGCACACCTGCTCGGATTTTATGGGATTACGTTTGTGCGGCATAGTCGATGAGCCAACCTGATTTGCACCGAATGCTTCTTCTACTTCACCAATTTCAGTCCGTTGGAGTGTGCGGATCTCAATACCGATCTTATCAAGTGTGGTTGCAACGTTTGCGCAGAACATGAAATATTCCGCATACCGGTCGCGGGAGATGACCTGGTTGGATACGTCCACTGAACCAATACCCAGAACTCCCATCATGGTTGCCTGCACTTCCATCGCTTTTGGTCCGAGTGCCGCCTGAGTGCCCACGGCACCGGTCATCTGTCCTACCACGACACGGGGACGGAGTTGTTCCAAGCGTTCTATATGCCGCCCGATCTCACTTGCCCAGATGGAAAAACGCAGGCCGAAGGTGGTCGGCACCCCATGCTGCCCGTGAGTCCTGCCTATGCAGACCAGGGACTTTGTTTCATCCGATCGTTTTAAAAGCACTCCAAGGAGGATACGGAGCTTCTTATCGATCAGGGTGAGTGCCTGAGAGAGCTGCAGGCCGGTTGCGGTATCGAGTATATCGTTGCTCGTTGCACCATAGTGGACCCATCGCCCGGCATCCCCGGAGACTTCCGAAATCGCCTTCACAATCGCCATCATATCGTGGCTGATTTCGAGCTCGATTGCCTTTGCCCGTTCCAGCGATGCGGTCTGTGCTTGCCGTTCAATCTCAACTGCTGCTGTCGCCGGTATTATGCCGTGCATCGCTTCAGATTTTGCCAACGCCACTTCCACTGCGACAATACAAGCAAAACGGTTTCTCTCACTCCAAACGGTACGCATCTCAGGGGTACCATATCGCTCCTCAATGGGGTGGACTGCCATGAGAACAGATCTGTTGTTTGGGGATATAGCGTTTAATGATCCGGGATGGAGGTTTATGATGATCTATTTGGTATTTCGTTTTTCGCTGTTCAAACAAAGTATCCTGTGTTTTTCCCTAGGGAGGTATTTTCCTTGAATAATTGGGAAATTATCCAGCGGCTGCAAATATTATCACGCGACCATTTTTTTATCTGGAACAATTTTTTTTACTGCTTGCAGGATTATCCTCTTTTCCGAAGGAAAAAAATTCATTTGAAGGGAATAAGGAACCTCCTAAAAAATATTAAAAAAATTCCGGGAAAATTTTTTAATTGTAACTCCCCTTAAAAAAGTTTTCTTCCTTTCATCTCACCTCCGATTCTTTCTGAGATATGTTTTCCATGAGATCCATTCCAGTAGAGTTTGCTGCACTGCTCGCACCAGCAGAAGGCAAGCCCATTCTTATCCCGGGGAGCATAATCCGCATCATTAATCTCATCCATTGTCGCCTCCCTCAGCACCGTATTGCATAACGAACAGCGGGTCATCATCACCCTTCGCACAATCAAGCTGCGATCGATCAGCTGCTGGACCTGTTTCATTACTTCATCGGAACCAATCAGCACCGCCAGTTCCTTACCCCGCTTCGCAAGTTCAGTATCCCTGGTGAGCAGGATGCGATTCTCGTGAGAGGCGAATTCGAGAAGCAGTGTATCTTCTTTTGTATTTCCTTCGGCAAGTCCGTTGGCACTTACCGTATCGTATCCCATAAACCGAAGATAACGACTGAGCGTGCCGAGCATGCGATCAGTAATAAATCGAGGTTCAGAAACTGGTTTTCGGGACATGACGCACGATCTCGATCTTCTCACCACAGTTCGTGCACTGCTGCCCATCGAGTTTGCGGATCGTGCTCGAAAATCCCTGCCGTTCGATGAGCGTTGCACCGCAGGCCGGGCAGTAGGTGTTCTCATACCGGTGGTTATACACATTGCCCAGATACGGGTACCGTAGCCCGAGCTCTTTTGCTTGATTGTAAATTTTTTCGAGGGTCGCAAGAGGTGTTGCATTTCGGTCAGTCATCTTGTAATCCGGATGAAATGCGGAGAAATGCATCGGCGTTGCCGGGCCGAGGTGGTCAATAACCCAGCGGATCAATGACGCCGTCTCTTCTTTACTGTCATTAAGTCCGGGAATAACGAGTGTAACCGTCTCCACGTGCATGCCGAGTTCCCGGGCAAGCTCCGCGGAGTCAAGGACCGGCTGGAGGCGGGCACCGCAGACTTTTTTGTAAAAATCATCCGTGAATGCCTTGATGTCCACCCGGTAGGCACCGAGCATGGGAATAAGTTCCCGGAGTCCCTCCTCGGTGATATAGCCGTTTGTAACATAGATAGTACCAAGCCCTTTTCTGCGGGCAAGTGTCCCCATATCAAGGGGATACTCATGCCAGATGGCCGGTTCATTATACGTCCATGATATGCTCGCGCTGCCGGATGCAATTGCCCGTTCAACTCCCTCTTCCGGAGAAAGTGAACGTAGCCTCGCATCCTCAAATGTCGCACGTGAGATATGCCAGTTCTGGCAGTGCTGACAATGGAAATTACAGCCGATGCTTCCCAGCGAGTACGAGAGTGTTCCCGGCAGGTAATGGAAGAGTGGTTTTTTCTCGATCGGATCCACAGCTTCAGAACTGATCTTCCCGTAGGTAGCAGCATACAAGGTGCCGTTTTCGTTCAGCCGTATGCCGCAGATCCCGTGTTTGCCTTCCTGAATAGTGCAGCCGTGGTTGCAGAGTGCGCATTTCACCGTATTGTTTTCAAGTTTCTGGTACAGACGTGCTTCGTGCATAAGGATTCCCAAACGGAAATATCGCTTACAACGGTTATGGTTCTTTTTCTCCCACGCGGGTTTCATACCCGTCATCGGTTTCAAGGACAAATGAACCACGGTACCTGCATTTCTTGCAGACATAAACCTGACCGATATACCCCCCGGCAACAGGAAAGATATCCCGGCTTTTACAGACAGGACAATAGAGCATATTCAACAACTCTATATGAACACCCGGTACAAAAACTAGTGCAATGAAGACCGTTGTCATCTCTCTGGGCGGCTCTGTCCTGATCCCCTCCCTCGAGAAGAATAAGATCAAGGAATATGTCCCGGTGCTGGGGGAAATTGCAGCACACCACCGCCTGTTTGTTGTAGTTGGCGGCGGGGGTGAAGCCCGCCGCTACATTGCAGTTGCCCGCAAACTCGGTATCGACGAGGGTACGTCAGATGAGATTGGCATCCTGATCACCAGGTTGAACGCAAATCTGCTCATTGCTGCGCTTGGGGAAATGGCGTACCCGAAAGTGGCTGAGAGTCATGCCGAGGCAAAAAAGTTTGCCGAATCCAGAAAGATTGTTGTTATGGGAGGGATCACCCCAGGACAGACGACCGACGCGGTTGCGGCGGTGCTCGCCGAACGTGTGGGTGCATCGGTATTTATAAACGTAACCTCGGTCGATGGTATCTATTCTGTCGATCCAAAAAAGAACAAAAAAGCACAGCACTATCCAACGCTTACTTATGAGCAACTGCTTCAAATCGCAGGTGGAACTGCGCTCACCGCGGGTTCCAACACAGTGCTTGATATTGTTGCTGCCCGAGTGGTAGAGCGCAGTCATATCCCACTCGTGGTCCTTGACGGAAATAACCCAGAGAATCTTTCCCGTGCGATTCTTACCGGAAAATTTACCGGAACTATGGTGAGCGGGAGTAAGAAAAAGATCCTGCCGCTCTGAGGGTTAGCTCATAGCCCGGGAACCACTACGTATTTTTACGTTCCCGACACAGGTATGATGGCACGGGGTAGTAGGGTAGCCTGGTCCATCCTAGAGCGTTTGGGACGCTTTGACGGCGGTTCGAATCCGCCCTACCCCATATTTCATGATAAAACAGGACGCTGAAAAAATATATTCACTCCTTTCCCGACAGTATCACGATTCGCAGGGTTCTCCCGCTCAGCTCTCGGGTGGTTCTGCCTTTGAGGTGCTCGTCCTGACTATCCTATCAGCACAGACCACCGATCGTGCTGTGCTGAAAGTAAAAGAACCCCTTTTTTCAACATACCCGACTCCCTCATCGCTCGCGAAGGCAAAGACCGAGGATGTGGAAACTATCATCCACAGTCTCGGGTATTTCCATGCAAAAGCCCGGCATATCATTGCCGCGTCTCAGGCACTCATAACAAAGTTTGGCGGGGAAGTACCTGAAACAATGGAGGAATTGCTTTTAATTCCTGGTGTGGGCAGAAAGACAGCAAATATTGTGCTCTACCATGCACTTGGCAGAAACGAGGGGATTGCTGTTGATACCCATGTCCGGAGACTCGCGCAACGTATTGGATTTTCTGATACCGACAATGTGAGCAGGATCGAGCAGGACCTGATGGCTGCATTTCCAAAGAACCTGTGGGGGGATATTACTGATGTCCTGATCGCCCATGGAAGGGAGTGCTGCACTGCAAAGAAACCAAAATGCAGCATCTGCCCCATCAGACGGCACTGCCGGTATTTCCTGACTTTGAATAGAAAATGAGAGTTTGTTGATTTTCTCGTTTACTGCCATGAGAGAAAATTATACTTAGATAAAAATAGGGACAACAGCGCTGCCTCCTTTCTAATTTTGTGCTTTTTATGAGGTTATGTGTGACCTCTTCTTGGATCATTGCCGCATATAAAGGCCACAGCGGTGGGGGCAAAGACTCCCAAAAACGGTCAGATATTGACGGAATCTCCCTCAAGAAGCCCGATTTTCCGCCGGTAAAACGATATCTCGGCAAGACGCCACAGCGGTAGTTTTGAGGTGTGAGAGGGGAATTTTTTTTGTTAAAATTGTATACAGGTACTACGACATTATCGCATATTTGGCTTGCCGAAGTTGCCGGAAAACACCTGAAATGAGAAAAAACAAAGTCTCATAATTAATACCCGATAACCACCCGAATAACCGCAAATGAAAGAAACCCGATAAGCGCACTGACGGGGATAGTAAGAAGCCATGCGATCATGATACTCCGGGCAACTCCCCACTTGACTGTGCTTGCCCCCATGGTGGAACCCACGCCCATAATGGATGAACAGATGACATGCGTGGTACTCACCGGAATTCCTGCAACTGATGCACCGAGAATTGTTACAGCACCTGCCGTTTCTGCCGCAAAACCGTGAACTGGGCGGAGCTTGGTGATTTTATACCCCATGGTTTTTACAATACGCCACCCCCCGGAAAGAGTCCCGAATGCGATGGCCGAATACGACGCGACGATCACCCACAGGGGAACAGGCAGGTGATTTGGATTAACAGCCGCTCCGAAATACCCGATGGAAAACAGGAGCGGGACAATGATCCCCATGGTTTTCTGGGCATCGTTTGTCCCATGGCTGAAACTATAGGCTGCCGCTGAACAGAGCTGGAGCCGCCTGAAATAATTTTCAGCGGACTGTTTGTTTGCTTTTCTTGTAAGATTAAGGACACCAGCCATAAACAGGAATCCGCAGAAAAGACCAATGAGGGGCGAAATAACCATGAATATCGCAACCAGTGAAACGGTGGACCACTTGATCGCAGCAAGACCTGCCGCCGAAATACCTGCCCCTGAGAGCCCGCCTATGAGGGCGTGGGAGGAGGAGGTCGGAAGACCAGAAAGCCAGGTCATCAGGTTCCATACAATCGCTCCCGTCAGGGCGCTCAGGATAATATAGGGAATAATCTCTGTCCGTACATAATTCAGTTCAACGATTTGACTTATCGTGCTTGCCACCGCAACACCAAACCCAAATGCAGCAACAAAATTAAAAAAAGCAGCGAATACCACAGCATTACGGGGTGAGAGGACCTTTGTGGAGACTACTGTTGATATCGAATTTGCCGAATCGTGAAAACCGTTCGTAAAATCAAAAATCAATGCGATAATGATGATAGCAATTATAAGTATCGTCGGTGCTTCGATCATCCAATCCTCTTTCGGATATTCTGTCGTTCATTCATGAGTGCCGGATTGCTATATCGGAAAGTACGTTTGCGACGTCCTCACAATAATCGGTCGCAGTCTCGAGATGCTCGTAGATATCCTTGAGTTTGATAATGGCAATTGCGTCTGTTGTCTTGAACAGGTCGGTGACTGCATGGGCAAGGACATCATCAGCGAGGTTTTCGAGACGGTTAACCTCGATACAGCGTTCCTCGATGTACCTTGGGTCCTTGATGGAACGGATACCTTTTACTGCACTCTCAATCTCGACAGTGGACATGTGGATCAGTTTTGCGAGTTCGATCATGTGAGCATCAGTGGCTTCAATATTGTAATAATACATCTTCTCTGTCGCACCATCGATATAGTCCAGCACTTCATCAAGGGTGGAAGCAAGTCGCGAGATCTCCTCGGGATCAAGGGGAGTGATGAACGTGCGGTTCAGCTGGTCATAAATATCATGGGTAACCTGATCGCCCTTATGCTCAAGCTTCTCGATCGCATGGCGTTTCTCCTTGACATTGGTAAAATCCTCAGTCAGCGCGACAAGCTGCCACGCTGCCTCCTTGATAATTCCTGCCTGTTTTTCAAACAGGTCAAAAAAGACCTTATCATGCGGTATCAACAGCTCACGAAGACCCATAATAACCTACGGATAATCGGTCAATCATGGTAAAAAATATGGCGATTTTACTGTTTTATCAAAAGAGGAATTTTAAGAGGATGCTGATAACGAAGTATCCGGTATAGGAAATAACCAGGGCCAAGGGAATGGTGATTACCCAGGCTGTGACCATCTCCCGAACGACTTCCCACTGGACTGCATTTTTTCCCCGGGTTGCCCCGACTCCTACAATTGCCCCGCTGATGACATGCGTCGAAGAGACCGGTACTCCATACGATGTCACCATCGCAAGTACAGCACTCCCGGCCATGGCTGCAGAAAATCCTTGGTAGGGCCGGATCCGGGTAATCTTTTTTGCCATCTTGTCCACCACATCCCATCCTCCGAAAACGGTACCAAGACCGATTGCAACTGCAGAACTCAACAGTACCCACAGTGGTATCGAAAATGTTGTGAGAATGCCAGCGGATACGAGCAGAGCAGCGATGACTCCAACGGCATGCTGACCATCATTTGCCCCATGTCCTGCTGCCTGAAAGAGACATGCAATGACATGAAGGGGTTGAAAGATACGGCGGACTCGGTTTTGTTTCCGGTGCTGGAACAAGTGAGAGATTATGATGTTAAATAAAAATGCTGAACTCACTCCCATAACCGGCGAGATGAAGATGAACAGGACGATGGCAAGCAGACCGGAAATCTTCAGTACTCCCGCGAGCATCAGCACAGGAATGACCAGTGTACCTCCGCAAACCGCTCCGATCAGGAGGCCGAGACGTACATCCCCTTTCAGTGCTGTAGTCAGGATACCCAGAACAATAGTCCCTACAAGAACACCGATGAGAGCGGCGATACCGAGGTCGATAAACGTGGTAGTGCCGGGAAGGATGATGGCGGTAAAACCACTGGTGGCTATACCAGCTCCAAGAAGCCCGCCCACCATAGCATGACTGCTTGAGATCGGGAGACCGGCACGGGTGGCAACAAAGACAAGTGAGATGGCGGTCCCCATTGCAATAATGATGGATATCGGGGTCAAGGAACCAGGATGGATGATGGCAGTTCCGATCGTTGTTGCAACGGCGGTGGTAAAGATGAATGGTCCCAGCATGTTACAGAGGGATGTCAGGAGCACTGCACGCCATGGCGACAGGGATTTTGTTGCTACGACGGTTGCAATCGAATGCGCGGCATCGTTCAGCCCATTGACGAAATTCAGGGCAAGTGCAAGGATAACACCAAAAATGATCAGGGGCTCCATGGGGTCAGCTGTGATTCAGGATGATATCGTTAAATGCGTGACCGACATCATTGCATTTCTCCATCACCAATCCAAGACTTTCATAGATATCCTTGAGTTTGATGATCAGAAGCAGGTCTTTTGTCTTGAAGAGTTCGAGGACTGCCTGGGACTGGAGTTCAATGGTCCTGTTGTACAACCGGTTTATTTCATTTGCATGTTCCCGGATTTCCTGGATTTTGTCCATGTTCGGCAGCTTTTGAAACGCTTTTATGATCTCTGCAGTTGCAAGGAGGATCATATAGGAAAATTCACGGAGCTTGTCATTTTGCTCGGTTAAACCATAGGTGCAGATCTGTTGGGTGACACGGTCTATACGATCCATCACATCATCCATTGCTGGTGCCAGCCGGGAGATCTCTTCGGGCTCCAAGGGAGTAATCAGCGATTCATTAAGTTTCTCGTATATATGCCGGGTAATCTCGTCACCTTTATGCTCAAGCTGGTGCACTTTCTGGGCTTTTTCTGCCCCTTGGGGGATTTCGTGGGTGATCTCGTTGAGAGTGGTCGCTGCCTCGCCAATAGCTTCTGACATCTCAGCAAACAGCGAAAAGAACACCTTGTCTTCAGGAAGGATCAGGTCACGGACATGCATGGTTGTTCTGAATAGAGCCTCTCCCCGTAAGCATAAAAAAGTACGGTTGGGTGAAGGAAAAAATCATAAAAGTGTGATGGACCGGGCGGGAATTGAACCCGCGGCCTCTTCCATGCCAAGGAAGCGATCTACCACTGATCTACCGGCCCCGCTTTAACATTGTTGTACGGCATTGGTTAAAAGAATTGGGCTTTCTCTTCCCTAACGTCTTTTTATGACCAACTCACGAGGTTCCAACAGTTCCTACAGGAGGTATAGAATGAAGGCGGGGCGGCCGCTGCGGGAACCGGAGATGGTAGTGCAGCGGGTGCGAGGGACACTGGGCTCATGTTTCATCAGGGAAGAGCGACAATTTGAACAGAGTTTGTTTGTAACCGGATTTAAGACCCGTACTGGTCACAAAACATATAAAAGTCCCCTGCGATACGATCTTTCCTCAATGCTATTGAACTTTTCACCCTGAAGCCGTAAGGGCAGGTTTATGGGAAGGGAAGTGTGTGCAGTCTCTCCAGCACTCTCCGTCGTGCCTCCTGCATTCCGGAGTCCTTTATAATGATTCCGTTTTTAATAAACGGTTCGATCAGGGGTTTCCCACCTGCTGGTGCCTTTTTATTGAGCGGTAGCATTTGATGTTCACCGCCGGGCAACTCATAGACCTGCTTGACACCGCTCCTCTTTCCCCGCTTGGCTTTGGACTTTCCTTCAATCTTGACAATATCCATGCCGAAGTCGATCACGGGGGCATTTGCTATGGCACCACCAACACCAAATGCATCAACAGTCTGCCTGGAGGTGATTATATCTTCGCGGGTCACCCCGCCGGTCAACAGGATCTTTACGTTATCATACCCGTGTGTATCCAGCTCCCATCGCACCTCGTCGATGATCGCGAGCATATCGCCACGCCGGGATCGTGGTGTATCGAGACGGACCATGGCTGCCCCGCACTCTGCAGCCTGCAGGGATTCGGACTTTTCGTCGCACCAGGTATCGCAGAGCATGATCCGGGGGACCTCTTTTGGGGCATGACGGTCAAATGACCGCCAGGCATCCTCAGGTTTTTCATAACACATCACAAATGCATGAGGCATTGTACCGACAACAGGTATCCCTTCGGGGGCACAGGTGTTCGAGGCACCATCAACACCACCAATCCAGGCAGCACGCTCAATCATCCCGGCGATGGCAGGGTGCTGCCGCCGCGAACCAAAGGAATAGACCGGATGACCCCGGGCAGCGACAGTGATATGGGCAGCTGCTGAGGCTATTCCCGAGGCATGGCAAAGGAATCCAAGAATTGCCGTTTCGTACCGGCAAAAATCCCGGTACTTTCCCGAAATCCGCAGGACCGGTTCGTTTTTTAAAAAAATAGTGCCTTCCGGCATCGCATCTACCATAACCGGAAGATTTTCAAGCAGTGTGATTACATCGGAAAGCCCGCAAAAAACCGCCCATGTATCCGGCAGTGTTGCAGCGGTCACTTCCATAGAGACGACCGGATTGATATTTTCTTTGTTCAGCGTCTCTTCCGTGCGCACAAAATAAATATCCGTGCATTCGCCCCGTTTGATGGTTTCGTCGCTCACGGTTTCGAATCTAGCCATGGGAAACTATGGTTCGTTTTCGAATTTACGCTTATTTATACCATCTTTACACAGGGTGTACGCTAAATATTAGTGCAACAATGGACAACCATTGTCCAGGGCAGGGAACATATGCAGGGTTTTGATATAACTGAAATTCCGGCAGGATCGGCACAAAAACACAGGTGGTACTGATGTTGGGCATCATCGGGGGCACAAGTTTTTTATTCTCAACACTCCCCCCACTGGAAAAGGAGAATGTGAGCACGCCGTTTGGCATGGCGGAGATCCTTTCTGGTGATATCGTGATGCTGATGCGTCACCAGAACGGGCTCCCTCCTCACAGGATCAATTACCGGGCGAATCTTGCGGCACTTGCAATCGCCGGTGTTGACAGGATCGTTGCATTCGGATCCTCGGGATCACTCAAACCTGAAATTAAACCCGGATCCCTTTTAATCCCCACTGATTACATCAGCCTGGCAGACATCCCGTCAATCCACGATCACGCGACAGAGCATGTCCGCCCGGAACTCTCCACTAATCTTGGAAAGGATCTCTTCAGACTCGTACCGTCCGCACAGTTCGGTGGTGTGTATGTGCAGACATGTGGCCCCCGGATCGAGACGGTTGCCGAAGTAAACGCACTCGCACGTGTTGCTGATATCGTGGGAATGACCGTTGCCTCAGAAGCAACACTCGCGTGCGAACTCGGCATGGAATTTGCAGCGCTCTGCACAGTTGATAACTACGCAAACGGCCTGGGTGGTGAGGTACTGACCTATGAGCACATCCTCGCCACTTCAAAGGAGTACCGTACCCGGACAGAAGAGATAGTAATGAAAATCATCAGGCATTTGGGTTGATACCCTATGGTGAGGATAACTGACATATTTGAAAAGAAGCATTCGCTCCTGATTACCAATGTGGAGGCGGATGGAAAAATAGTCGACATTTTTATTGACGAGACGGGAACTATCGCCGGCCTGGGTGAAGATAAACGAGTGAAGCACAAGGGTGAGGCGGAGTTTATCATCGACGGCGACCGGGCGATTGCACTTCCCGGTCTGGTGAATACCCATACCCATGCGGCAATGAGCCTGCTGCGGGGGTATGCAGATGACATGGTCCTGCAGGACTGGCTCACGCAGAAGATCTGGCCGCTCGAGGCACACCTGACTGGTAATGATGTATACCTTGGTACACGTCTTGCCTGTCTTGAGATGATCCGGAGCGGTACAACAGCGTTTAACGATATGTATTTCTTTATGGATGAAGCAGCCCGGGCGGTTGACGAATCCGGTATGCGTGCAGTGCTCTCCTACGGGTTCATCGATCTCTTCAATTCAGACAAACGCGAAATTGAGTGCAAAGCGACCGAGAACCTTATCGCACGTGTCCGACGCATGAAGAATCCCCGGATAAAAGCGTCTGTAGGGCCCCATACGATATACACTGTCTCAAAGGAAGGGCTGATATGGTGTGCAGAATTTGCTAAAGAACAGAAGATCGCTATCCATATCCATCTCTCGGAAACAGAAAAGGAAGTGCAGGACTGCATCACCAGATACGGCATGCGCCCGTCGGCATTTCTTGATACCTGTGGGATCCTTGCCCCCCGGACGATGGCGGCGCACTGCTGCTGGCTGGATGAAGCGGAATGCACCCTGCTGAAAAAACGTGGTGTCAGTGTATCGCACAACCCTGCAAGCAACATGAAACTTGCCACCCACCGGGCGATGCCATACCCCTGGCTGTCAGCTGCCGGTGTAAACGTCTGTCTTGGCACAGATGGCTGTGCCTCAAACAACAGTCTTGACCTGTTTGCGGAGATGAAGATTGCTGCACTCCTGCAGAAATTTTACTGGAATAATCCAACCCTCCTCCCGGCACAGGACGCACTTGCCATGGCAACTGCACATGGGACAGAGGCACTTGGTTTTGGCCCGGGAAGACTTACGGTCGGTGCAGCAGCCGACATCGTACTGGTAAACACCCACAGGGTATGCAATACTCCGCTGCATAACGCCACCTCAAATCTCGTGTATTCCTGTAATGGCGGAGCTGTTGAAGCGACAATCTGCGATGGAAAGGTACTGATGCTTGAAGGTGAAATTCCCGGTGAAGCAGTGATACGGGAGAGTGCTGCACTTGCAGCACAAGAGCTCGTCTGCCGTGCACAGAACGGCTGATATGTCCGGACCCGGGCAAAACGAGGGAGGGATGCACCGTGCATCACCTACCTCAGCCATTTTTCTGGTCCTGGTCGGATGCATTATCATTACTACATGTCTTGGAACGATTCTTTATCCCAGTTTTAATATGAGCGGGCAAGCAACTCAGTAATCCGGGGAAAACTTTAATAAGAGGATTGGGTCTGGACGGGTCCTCACTATTCCGCTTTACGATTTTTCCTGATGAAAAATTTATTCGAGCCATCGCGTTACATCGTCAACGGGAGGGCGGATTGAGGGTCCGAGTTCTTCCTGCGGATAACCGATCGCACATCCCATCAGCTCCCATTCTCCTGCTGGAATTCCGAGAATCTTACAGAACGCCGGATCTGATGACATCTGTGCGGTGACGGAGACCATCTGGAACCCAAGATTGAGTGCGGTTGCTTTCAGCCACATATTTTCCATACAGTGAGCAAGCGACTGCTGTTCCACCGGAGGGAACCCCTTACGTTCAGCGACGACAAGGTAATAAGGAGCAGTCCCGATGCCTGGTATCATCCCCATCTTCCGGATTGCCGTGAGCCGCTGGACAAAGGAAACTGCTATTGTGCGCAGCGCCGGATTTTTTTCCATCTCTGTTTCAAGAGCCTGTGCCATGACCTTAACCTGTTCCATCACAAGAGGGGATGCAGCAGCTATGGTCCGGGAACCCTTCTTCATCACAAAGAACCTGCGGAAGTAATCCGTTGAATTACCCAAGGCGGCCGCTGCAAATGGTGCCAGAAGCCCGGCATGAATTATGCGCCTGATCGCATCCTCTGGGGGGAATTCGGGTCTGAACATCCTATACGAGCGCCGCCCGGCAAGAATCTGGTCGAGAAAGGCATTTTTTTGTTCCATGAGTTCAGTGCACATAATACGTCTCCTTAAATTTATTGAAAGACCCGGTTCAAGAATCTTGGCACATATCCGGATTCTTTAGTTGTCTGAACGTATGAAACGTGTAAGAACTCTAAAGTAATGCTGGATGTGATTATCACTATTTCCGTTCTGCGTGGAGCACCCCCATTACTCCAAGTGCTGAGTGAACGGGCTTTCGTTCAATTGCAAAATGATAATACCGGTCAATATAATCAAGGAGCAAAGAGCTGGGTGGTCCGCCAATAGGGGGAATGTGGAGTTCCATCTCTATCCTGCGGACACCGGCAAGATCATCCGGCTTCACCTGCCATTCTGCGCCTTCACAATCGCATTTCAGGAAATCACAGCCCCCTGCCATTTCGATGATTCTGCTGAGCGGGAATGTGGGTGAAGTGACTTCGCAATCATCCCAGATGACTTTCTGAGGTTTCCCGTCACCAAGCGCCCCCTCAATGACCCGCACCGAAACATCATTCAGCAGGATGTTCTCCCGCAGAAGAGCAGTAGTTACCGGTTCGACCGCGACTATGTAGGGGGAATACCGGAAAGCCCGGATACTGAATGCTCCTACATTTGCCCCTATATCGATTACCCGGTCGCTAGGACACATGCCGTCGAACCGGTATTCCGGTACTGAAAAGATCTGGCGAAACGGCGTGTCCTGAAGAAGAAATTTTACCTTATCCGGAGACGTAAAAAAAGAGAACTGATTCGTTTCGTCACCACCAGTCCAGCCAAGCAGAAAGTTATGCTTTCTTTTTGATAAATGTCCCGTCCTGATATTCCCGGAAAGCCTGTCGTAATTCCTCTGTCGTATTCATAACAATAGGACCCCACCATGCAACAGGTTCATGAATTGGTTTCCCAGAAAAGAAGAGGAATCTGAAACCCTTCTTAAAAGATCTTGCCGTGATAGACGGACCATCTCCAAACAGGATCAGGTCGCGATTCATTACCGGATGCCCTTCCCGTGGATCAAACGTCCCGTCCCCGCCAATCACATAGGCTAAAGCGGTGTAACCCTCCTTTACCGGGTGGGAAAAAAAGGCATCGGGATCCACAGATACATCCAGATATTCAGGATCAGCAACAATGTCCCGCACCGGACCGGTAACGTCTGCCACCGAACCGCATAGTACTTTGATCGTAGTGCCATCAGGTATTGAAACTTCCGGGATCTGCTTTCGGGTAATCTCCTGGTATCGCGGATCCATCATCTTGTGGGATTGGGGAAGGTTGACCCAGAGCTGGAATCCCCCCATCTGCCCGTTCACTGGTTTAGGCATCTCCGAATGAACGATACCGGATCCTGCTGTCATCCATTGCACAGCACCGGCGTTCACCTTCCCGGCATGTCCCATGCTGTCTGCATGCTCTACAGATCCTTTGAGCATATAGGTGACCGTCTCAATTCCCCTGTGCGGGTGGGTGGGAAAACCAGGAAGGTAATCTTCCGGCCGCGATGCCCGGAAATCGTCCAGCATCAGGAACGGATCGAATTGCGGGACTTCGTAGCTGCCAAACGCCCGGTGAAGGCGGACGCCGGCACCTTCAATGGTCGGGTACGCCCTGAGGATTCGTTCGACAGCGCGGACTTGTGTCATAAAGAAGAGAACAGGAAGTTATGGCTATTTAATATATGGGTCGGGAATCTTACGGAAAAAACGCATGCGATCATGTTTATCGGAACCGCATTCGTATAATCTGGCAGTTATGGGTCTGAAAGAGCAGCTGAAGGGTATCATCCAGGAACGGGCGCTCTGTTCCCTTTCCAACCGTTTTGACGTTATAGGGGATATTGCAGTGGTCTCGCTTCCTGAAGGGCTCAACAACTATCAGCATGTCATTGCGGATGCTGTTATCTCCAGGCGGCATAACATCAGAACGGTAATCAACAAAATCTCCCGGGTAGACGGCAGCAACCGTACGGCTCGTTATGAGATCATTGCAGGAAGCGACACGGTTACGGTGCATAAGGAGTATGATTTTGCCTACCGACTTGATGTCAGCACGGTATTTTACAATCCCCGTCTGGCCAGTGAGCGCAAACGCGTTACTGACCAGATCCGTCCTGCTGAACGAGTACTTGTGCCATTTTGCGGTGTCGGACCATATGTGATTCCGGCTGCTGCCAAAGGTGCGTTTGTCACTGCTGTTGAGCAGAATCCTGAAGCATGCCGCTGGCTTGGAGAGAATGCGGTGCTGAACGATGTTGAGGATCGGGTCACCATATTCACCGGAGATGCGTTTGATACCTCTCTTCTTCCGGCAAGCGCATTTGATCGCGCAATCATCCCTACACCCTATGGGATGGATGCGATCTTCGATGTCATTACTCCTCGGGTAAGACCGGGGGGGATGATACACTTCTATACGTTTTGCAACCGGAACCAATCAGATGCACTGGGGATTGAGTTTGCACGCAGGGGTTTTGAGCTTGTTGTACAGAGACGATGCGGGAACGTCGCCCCGGGCATAAGTCGATGGGTGTATGATCTGGTGAAACAGGGATTGTAGAAAAATAAAAAAGAACTCTTTTTTCAGAGATCCCTGCAGTACCGGGCATCCTTATTTTTGGCACGTCACCCAAAATTTTATCGCCGGATCCACTGGCGGTAAATAATAAGAGCACCGATCCCGAACCCGCATAAGCTGGCGATGCTTATCATCATATACACTAATGAATTCCCCGTATCCGGTTCGACTGGTTCAGGCGGTACCTGGGTTTGTGATAGGACAGGGAACTCGAATTTTCCGGATGTATCTTTTGAAATAGTGTCTTTTTCAGGATAAGTCTGGAAAGCATTTCCTCTTTGAGCGATAAATGTTTCGTTTTCCAAGGCAATAGCAAAAATTGAAAATTCCGGACTGTCTGCACTGTAGCGTGCCCGGCCGTTTTTATGCCCTAGAGAAAGGGTAGGCAGGCAGACCCAGGTCTGGTTCCGTAGCATACACAACCTGACATCGTCCGGCGTGACATGATTATCTTCGATAAAAGTAAGCGGCACATCAAATTCGATGATTGCTGCACTTATAAACGCGTAATGTATCGGTATGAGGTCAATAAACTGGTATACAGGCATATCCAGGTGTGTGGTATTGGGAGGAAGGGTGGTAATCTTATGAGAAGTGATGATTATATCGGATATATCCCTTCCCGTTACGATGACGCGACTTACGGCTGAATCCCCGCCAACATTCACGGTTTGGCACATCACAGGTCCCGCATCCAAGCGAATCGGGGTCAAGTATAGCCCCGGGGGAGGGTCATCGCTACTGTCTGAAATTGAAACAAGGGACGATGATGAAGGAGAAAATATGAGTACGGGTGTTGGAGTTAAAGTTGGTGTGAGATTATCCGGGGATGTGGGGAGAGAGGTGGGTGACAGTGTGGGAGTAGGTGTAGGTGAAGATGTTGGGATCGTTGTGCCGGAGGGTGTGATGACTGTGATATATCCCGATTTGCTCAGGCTGCCCGCAACAGTAATATTCTGAACAATCATGGTCACGGTGTATGTTCCGGCAGTTTCGTACACATGAACCGGGTTCCGCTGGGTGGTCGTGCTGGTATTAAACCACGACCCGTCGCCAAATGACCAGTTCCAACAAGATGGTGATCCTCCTGTGGATGTATCAGAAAACTGCACGTTCAACGGGGCGGTGCCGTACAGGGATGAAGCTGTGAAGTTCAGAATCAGCTGAGGTATACCGATGGCATATTTGAGGTCGCCATTTCCCCCATCCCGGTAACTGATACAGGGATTTCCCGCACCGTCCAGTGCAAGCGAGGTATATAATCCAACATTCAATCCGGTGTCCACGGTTTCATTAGTCCAAACAAGCCCGGTCTTCACCGCATATTTCAAGTGACCATTGGTTGCGTCATAATAACTAACATGGGGATTCCCTGAAGCATCGAATGAAAGGGACGTGTACATGCCGACGTCCCCAGCACTGTCCACAATCTCTTTTTTCCAGACACCTCCCGTTTTTGAAGCAAATTTCAGATCCTTGTTGAGCTTATCATAATAGCTGATTCCTGGATTTCCTGCGTCATCGAGGGCTATTGATGTATAATACCCTGTATTTCCCGTATTTTCTATGGTAGTATTAGACCATAGACCCCCGCTCTTTACTGCATACTTAAGGAACCCGTGCCCTGCATCATAATAACTAATACTTGGATTCCCGTCACTATCCAGTGCCAACGATGAATAGGCGCCTACATTTCCGGAGTTGTCTACTGTTTCATTTGTCCAGAGATCGCTGTTCTTCTCCGCGTATTTCAGTCTCATATTAGGCGGGTCCTGGTAAGCGATCCGCGGATTACCAGAACTATCAAGTGCAAGTGAGGTGTATCTCCCGACACTCCCGCTGTCTACCGTAACTCTGGTCCAAGCATCTCCGATTTTCATTGCTAAGGTAAGATTTCCCTGGTTTCCATCGTAATAACTAATGAGGGGTTGTGCAGATGCATCAAGTTTTAAAGAGCTGAACTCGCCTGCACCATGCGCCGCATCCACGGTTTCATCGATCCATATCCCATCTTTCTTTGCTGCATATTTCAGATGATAGTTTGTCCAGTCCATATAACTGATCCGAGGACGATCGGAATCATCAAGGGCAAGTGAGGTATACCATCCCACATCACCCGTGGTATCGACAGTTTCCGTTGTCCAGTCAAGGGCAGCAGCGGGGGACACCAGTACTAGGAAAAAGATGATTTCTGGTACGAAGAGAAAGGCAACATGGAGTAACATGCACGATCTGTATGAGGAATGATTGAAGGCGTCGGTATAGTCGATGGCACAATAACGGCTAATAACAGAAAAACCATTTTTTGACCCATGCATTATGCGATCACCCCTTTTAACTACAGGGGTGATGCAGGAATCAAGTCAGGACAATTTAGGTATAAATCATACTGATGTGTCTTACAGAGCCCTGGTATTATTAACCGTTCTGTGTCAGATTTAATAAGCTTTGTTAAATCATCGGATGACTCCGGCATGGGTGTAGGGAGTCTTGCTAAGAAATAATCCTATCATGCCGGATCAGCACTCATTATCCAGAACCCGCCAAACGATCTGCTGAACAGAAAAAAGAAAGGTCGCTTGCATACCGTTAGGAAGAAAAGAATTGCAGAAAATTCTCATACTGAGCAATTATCAGCCTTTTTTTGAGATTTTTGGCGGGCAATTATTTCAGGCTAATCATGCCTGCAGGAATATCTATACAGAGCGTTTCTGAAAATGCTGGATTTGATACGTTTTAATCCTCAAAGAGCGGCTGGTCTTCTCCTTCAGTCTCAAACAGGAACATTTTTTCTATCGGGACTTTGAACAACCGGGAAATCCGGAACGCGAGTTCAAGTGAGGGATCGTACTTCTCTTTTTCTATGGCGAGGATTGTTTGTCGTGTTACCCCAAGCTGATCGGCGAGGACTTCTTGGGTAAGGTTGCGCAAGGCCCGGTAAACTTTTATTCTGTTCTTCATTGCCGGTGCACTCCGGATTTCGCCAGATACGATGGGACGAGGGAGATCTGGAGGATCGTGCGTTTACCGGTGATCATCGTGATGCCAGATCTTTTTTGTTCCCGGACCTGGATATCATGACAAACATTGAAGATGATCGGTCGGATAAGAATAGAGAAACTGGAAGGGAGACGGATCGCATAGTGACGTACTTCGCCAATATATATAAGCGCGTTTCTCATCTCGGCAGACATAGGAATCCTGATGCAGGGAATGGTCGTATTTACGGAAAGGATCCCGAAAGTCTGATGGCGTGCAGGACAATAATGGCCATTGTCACCATTACGATTGCTGCGATCCAGAGGCCCGGGTGGCTGATTGCTGATTCCGATCGTCGCCTTGTTACAACAGGATAGGAAGTAGCAAGGCCACCCAGGATGCAGATGCTGAGGACAAGATCCACGGTGAGCAGTTCCGTTGGAACATCGAGAATATTGTTAAGTGCTATAACAAGGGCAAGGAGACACGCAGCAGCGGTGAGTGCAACGAGTGTCTGTCCTTCCTGCCATGCAGCATCGTGTTCTTCATGGATGAGTTTCCTGTATTCAATACGATCCATAATTGTCCAACTTCCATAACTTAATGTAAATTAAAATTAACATTTTAGAATATATACTTTCCTTTTTGTTGAATTAAATATACTTTTTGTTATATCTATTTTCCAAAATTCACATGGGTGATAAGAATCCGGAAAATATGCGGTGATAGTCACTGATCTCATCTGATAATATGCGGAGAATCTGCCAGGGTTTGTCGGTTTGACACCGAACTGATGGGCATCGGGAAATTTTAATGATTGAATCCCTCTATTATGCAATATTTTTTCAAATGTGTCTCTGTATATTAACCTGATCCCCATGAATTGTGTTATGGAGTTTATGCAGAATCCGGTTGGATAGCATATTATCATAGTAAAAAAAACTCGTATATCGCGAGGCGTATGGAGCAAAAAAATGTAATTGTGGGTCTCATTCAGATGGCAGTCGGACTGGATCCCGAAGAGAATTTTAAAAAAGCGTTAGCGAAAGTTGACCAGGCAGTAAAAGACGGATCACAGATCATCTGCCTTCCAGAACTCTACCGGACCCGGTATTTCGCACAAGGAATTGGCGTGGATGTATCTCCGCTCGCAGAAGCGATTCCGGGAGTCTCCACGTGGGCATTTTCCGAGATTGCCCGGCAGCACAAGGTAGTGATCATCGTCCCGCTCTTCGAAAAGTCAACCGACGGCAGGTTCTACAACTCAGCAGTTATTATTGATGCTGACGGCACTCTCCATACGCCCTATCATAAAGTCCATATACCGCAGGATCCCGGGTTCTTTGAAAAAGGGTACTTCTATCCCGGGGACCGGTTTCATGTTCATTCAACCCGGTACGGGCGCATTGCGGTTCTTATCTGTTATGACCAGTGGTTCCCGGAAGCGGCGCGGTGCGTTGCTCTCGATGGTGCACAGATTATTTTTTATCCGACTGCGATAGGGCATCCCTCCTGCGAAGAACCGGTTGAAGGCAACTGGTATGAAGCGTGGGTACTAGTTCAGCGGGGTCATGCGATAGCAAACAGTGTACATATTGCAGCCATAAACCGAGTGGGGCAGGAAGCTAATATCCGGTTTTTCGGCGGATCGTTTATCTGCGACGCTTTTGGTAAGATAATCGTTCAGAGTGGAGACACCGAAGAAACGATCATCGCCTCTCTTGATTTGTCCATGAACTATTCGGTTCGGGATTCGTGGGGTTTTTTCCGGAACCGGCGTCCCGATACATATGATGCTACATGCTCCCTGTTCCCGGGTGGAGATGTGACGTTTCCCGACATTCGTCCTGGGGACACACCACGGAACCGCGGGTTCCACATGCCGGCGGAATGGGAACCACATGAATGCGTGTGGCTTTCGTGGCCACACAACAAAAATACCTTCCCCCAGCTCCCGGCGGTAGAAGATGCGTATTATGTATTTGTACAAGCTATCCATACTTCTGAACGGGTTGAATTGTTCGTCCCCACCGCAGTTGTGCACCGCAAGATCCGGGCGAGGCTTCGTGAAACAAGTGTCGATCTTTCACGGGTTATCCTCCATACGACCGACTTCTCAGACGTCTGGATCCGGGATTATGGGCCTACGTTTGTAGTCAACCGGGCATTGAAACGGACTGCGATGGTACGCTGGAACTTCAACGCATGGGGAGGGAAATACGATGATCAGCTGCGGGATGGAAAGATCCCAGCTATTATGAACCGCTGGCTCGAACTGCCCCAGTTTGTCCCCGGGATCGTGCTGGAGGGTGGATCTGTGGATGTGAATGGCAGGGGCACGGTGATGACCACCCGCTCATGCCTCCTGAACCCGAACCGGAACCCAGCGCTTTCCCCAGATGAGATCGAGCAGTTCCTGAAAGAGTTTCTCGGGATAGTGAAGATCATTTGGCTGAATGAGGGAATCGTTGGCGACGATACCGACGGACATATCGACGACATAGCCCGTTTTGTTGCCCCATCAACTGTCGTCTGTGCATACGAGAGCAACACAACTGATGCAAATTACCCGGCCCTGCGAGAAAATTACGAGATCCTGAAAAAATCCACTGACCAGGATGGCAAACCCCTCTCTGTAGTGAAACTTCCAATGCCGGCAAAAGTTGCCAGTGGGAATGAGCGGTATCCGGCAAGTTATACGAATTTCTATATTGGCAATACGGTGGTTATCGTACCGGTTTTTAACGACCCGAACGATATGGCGGCAATACAAATCTTACAGGGTCTTTTACCGGACAGGAAAGTAACCGGGATCGATGCACGTGCCTTGGTTGAAGGATTTGGCACGTTCCATTGCGCCTCACAACAGCAACCACAGTTATAAGTGCCGAAATAATCCCTCTTTATTAATAGTTCTGGAGAATCATTTTTCCAGCGATGGACTTTGCACTTTTTTACAAAAGAGGGGACAGTGTCAATCCCTCTTATCAATACTCGCTTTACACGTTTTGATGTCAGTACACATTTTTGGCTGAATCATATCTACAGGAGAAGTACAGTGGGTGGGGTAGAAAAACCATTATCGTTTTGGTTTCAAGGACATGGATCCAGTACCTTTTTAATAAAAATACTACCGGCCTCGATACAAAGTCTGATATCGGATGAACGAGAGGATGAATACTGTTGGTGAACGTATGCAACCGCAGCAGATAATCCAGCCGGGAGATCCGGCAGGGAATTTTTCATTGAAAGACCAGAACGACAAGACCTTTGATCTTTTTGAAAATATGGGTAAGAGAACGCTTCTTTCCTTCCACCCCCTGGCATGGACAGCATTCTGCGCCGGCCAAATGAAATCCCTTGAAGATAATATGAACGCGTTTTCTTCGCTCAACACTGTTGCAGTTGGCATCAGTGTAGATTCCGTACCGTGTAAAAAAGCGTGGGCGGAGCATCTCGGTATATCCGGGACTCGACTGCTCTGCGATTTCTGGCCTCATGGAACAGTGGCACAGCAATATGGTCTCTTCAGGAACACCAATGGTTTTTCCGAAAGGGCAAATGTGATCGTCAATGAAAAACAGAAGGTGGTGTTTGTCAAAGTGTATCCGGTGCACTCCGTCCCGGATATCAAGGAAGTGATCGCTTTTATTAACGATCTCGAAACAACATGATGTCATAGCTGGTACCGTGACGGGGAGATCCGTTCGGTATGAGCTGCATGGAGAGGGAGTTTCCCTGCAAGAAAACGCGTGCCGTGTTCAGACATAAACCCAAAAACACTCTGTTATTGGTATATTCCCGAAGTACATCTTTTGAGGACAGGCACGAGTCGCCTTGTTAAAGGTACGCAGAAGGAAGACACTTGCAGCAGCAGGAGAAATCTTTTATCGTCTCACGGCAATTGCCGGAATGATTAAAGGGAGGAAGAATATGCCGGAGAATGACTGCACGGGGATCACTCCTGTGCAGGAACAGAAACTCAAAATCGCTGTCGAAAATACCTGTGAGCTCTGCCATGACTATCATCCCGAATCATTTCTTGAAATCCATCTTATCTCACGACGCCTCTATAAAGAGATGAAACGTGACCCGTCAACACGTATCCTGATCGTATGCCCGTTCTGCCACAATCATATCCATGATCTTCCGGTATCGATAGGGAAACAGAGAGCAATAATAAAGGGACGTTCATTTTTTATCCGGCGGGATTTGCGGAGGATCATGGGATACCAGCCCAAACCTTACCAAGCACCTGATGATATCAATCTCTATGTAATCTATGAAGAATACTTTGGCCGATGCCCGCCGGGATCGTATCGTATGGGCGGGTAATGGTGTAGCATCCTTATGAATTATAGTAGGAAATTTATCCTTTATCAGCTCTCTTTTTTTTAAGATCCGGCCTGGCAGTCTATCCGGCTTTCGCATGACTGTGTATGATTTAAGGGTTGCAGAACATAAGACAGGACAAGGTGCGTTGAACGGTACCCTGCCCTAATTATCTGAACCGTGCATCACTATTTTAAAAAAATGATCCGATTTCTGTTTTGAAATTATCGTATTTCCTGGAAACTATTTCGATGAAAAACAGGAAGAAATTTCTTATGATACCATAATGATAATCGAGAAGGTGGACTCGTTTCCGGTTATCGGTTCCCACGAACGTTTGTATATCGCATGGATCTCCTGTTTGCCGATCATGTCTGTTGAAATATCCCATATATGAGTCCCGCCGGATCCGACCAGCTTTCCGGAGGTATCGGTTGGTATATATTCGTCTTTTGTTATGCGGAGGCCGGCTGTTGTAGTCAGGTTCCACTGGAAGCCTGTCGAGGGGTTTTCCGCTAATTTGACGGTTATGAGACTGCTCTGGTTCATGTATACCGTAGCGGTGTTCTGCGTTTCATTAACCACTTGATGACCAACCTGGACCGGTGTTTCCGTTAGCGTAGGCAGTGATACGTGATTTCCCGGACCGGATCCAATTCATCCTGAGAATACGACAGCAATGAGGCATATCATCCCGAGACAGACAATTATAATAGTATGATTCATACAACTAATTCTCCTCGTATATTATCTGATGTTTTGACGCAGGATTATTTATGGTTTTATTAAACTGCAAATATTTTTGGTGTTATTAAAAAATCCGGGAACTAAGAAAATTTCATGGAAAAGTAATCTGCAGTGCAATAAAGATATTAGATGTAATAACGGGAGGGGTGGGTATGCATACTTATCGCACGGTGCTTTTAAGGATTTTGAGATAGGTCATATTCAGGGTAGAACCTTATCTGGTGGTCATAGGACTTCGCATAAACGGCCAAATCACGATTCATGAGAGTTTTGCCGCCTATCACAAGGTTAAAGGGTATTCTCGTGGTTTATATAAGATACATACATTTCGCGGAGACTATCATCCAATAGCAAGAGACCTCACTATGGCTTTCGAACATCCTGATAATCCCCCTCTTTTTGTCCCGCTGCTGGAATTCGAAAATGTTACCATAATCAAAGGTGACAAAAAAGTCCTGGATGCAGTATCAGTCATGATCCATGATGGAGAGAATATTGCAATTTTGGGACCAAACGGGGCCGGGAAATCCTCATTTATCAAGGCAATAACAAGGGAATATTATCCGGTTATCCAAAATGATCCGGTAACGTTCCGCATTCGGGGCAGGGATGTGTGGGATGTTTTCGATCTGCGATCCACACTGGGGATTGTTTCTCCTGACCTGCAGTACAGTTTTATGCGGGAACTTTTGGGCAGGGACGTAATCCTCTCCGGATTTTTCAGCAGCATCGGGATCTTTAATCACAAAGTCACGTCGGAGATGGACCAAAAGACTGATGAGATATTGGCATTCCTTGGGATCGATCATCTCCAATACAGGCCGATGACCACGATGTCTTCTGGTGAAGCCCGGCGTTTTCTTATCGGGCGGGCCCTTGTTCATGCACCAGCGACACTCATCCTTGACGAGCCAACCGGTAGCCTTGACTTGCATGCACTCTATACATTCCGTCAAACGATCCGGAAAATTGTCCGCTCCGGCACCGGCATTATCCTGGTGACTCATAACCTCCATGATATCATTCCGGAGATATCCAGGGTTATCCTCATGAAAGACGGGAGATTTTGTTGTGATGGGCCAAAAGCAGAGATTTTATCTGATGCGAATATCGGAGGGTTGTTCAATGTACCGCTGCATATAAAGGAGGAGGGCGGGTATTATTATGCGACAGGATACTAAAGGTGGAATTACGGTAAGGAGTGGTTGTTGTGATACCTGTTGTGGAGGACAATGATCCGGACTGAATGTATCGTTTCTGCCAGTGCTGAACAAAATTTCAATGTTGGACTCAACACAACATATAGCATACCTATGACTGGCATGAGGCTGGTTCCACCGGAATATTCTGTGTTTATCGAGCGTAAGTCGTTCATACCGACATATGATTAGTCAGGAAGGAAGATACTTTTTTAATTTCTTCGCCTAAAATTCCTGCTTCCAAGCGATTGTTAATAAGATTCCGCTGACTGTCCTGTTGTAATGAACACAAAGAGCAATATATTCGTCGCGATTATAGCTGTCACTCTCGTTGCAGCTCATATTTTCCTCTCCTTGGACAGGGCAGCCTGCCCGTTTCACCCCAGGCACTCCCGGAAGTTGAGGTGAGAGCGTACGACGGAAAGGATCTCTTCTCTATCAATGATTTTCGTGAAAAATCCATCAAAGGTCCCCAGTACTTCAATATATCCGAGATTGCCATCTTACCGTTGCCGGGTCTGAGCAACGAAACCGAGTGTTGACCCACAACGAAGTTCTGGAAAGTATCCCCATTATACCAAGGTTGTCACCCTCTTCTGCTGGAAGGCTGGGAAGTAACAATCCTCTGGGAGGTGTGATGGTCTGCGATCTCATAAAAGATGCAGGTATCGATCCCCGCGCAAATATGGTAAGCTTCACAGCCCATGATGGCTATACCACTTCCTTCCCGCTCGATTTCCCGATGAATAATGACATTATCATGGCCTATTGGATGAACAATGTCACGTTCCCGGCTGAACGGGGATACCCGTTCCAGCTGGTCGTGCAGGACAAATGGGTTACAAATGGATCAAGTAGATCGAGCAGATCGAGCTCAACGATGATCCAAATTACCGGGGCTACTGGGAGCAGCGGGGATATTCAAATACCGCTGATTTACGAAAAATTTCTTTACGGACTAAAAAACCACCCTGCATTTTCTATTCTTTAAAAAAACAAAATTTCCGGTTTTTTAATTTTTCCATCAGGATATTATTTTTCCGATTCTCAGGATCCTCCTTGTCATCGTTTTGATCCATCCGCGGTTAACAAAGAGATGGGCTGCGACAAAGAAACCCAGGGCGAGACCGGTCCAGTCATGGATATCGCTCATCAGGGCAAGGGGAAGAACAACGTCTGTAAGCCCGAATATCCGCATGAGGAGAGTAAACTTGAAGAACCCGGTGATAAAACTGACAAGGAAAAAAATGCCCATACCGAGATCCAGAAACCATCTGACAACCTGCATATTCATGACCGTCACACTCTTCTGATATACTCCGGCTTTGCGGTGAAAGGTGATGGAACTTGTGGATCCCGTAGCCGGGTGTGCTTCCCTGGCCGATGAATCCCCAGCAGGGGTTTTCAGGGCCCATTTTTCAGGGCCCATGTTCGGGATCTTCACCGGACCATGCAGACTTGTTTTTCGGAAAATTCTTGGAACCTGCCGGATATCAACCGCGAGATGGACAAAATTAACAACGACATCCGGATCCTGTCTTACCTGAATGTCGCCCCTCCCGCTGATTGCAAAAATGAGAAATGAACTGGGAGTGCCTGACAAAATAATCAACAGGATTGAAGTCATTATCAGGACTTATTTTATCCCGGCGGCATATGCACTTGCGGAGGTTGCGACCGGAAGCGTGAATCTCATCCTGCTCTTCTCCAAGATGGACCCCAATCTTGAAGGGATCATCATCTTTGCCGTGGTTTGCAGCATGATAGTCGGGCTGTTTCTCCTATGCAGATATTGATCTGGAGCCTCAATTATCTGACTACCTAACATGATGAGCATGATGCCGGAATGGAGAAAGGAAGAACCGGGTCTTCATAAGGTCACGGAACAGAAAACAGCGATAAATTTCTGGGGTGATTGTGTTTCACCAAAGATCTGAAGCAGGTGAACATTCTCACTCTTTTCTGGAATTATCGGGAAAACAGATACCCAGTGCTCATAAGATCACAATCCTGACGGGAAAGATGATCGCAGGATCCTGATAGATTTTTTAATGAGGGTTATCACTCATCTTTTTCTGAAGTGTTCTGCATCGCTTTTTCAATTCGTGTCTTCACCTCTTCAGGGTTTACAATTCCATACAGACACATTAGCGGGTCGTGGGCTTCCTGCTGCCAGTGCACAGTTGATTCCTGATACGTATCCGGATGGAGCATATCGCCCATTTCATGCTGGCCGGTCATATCTATTTCGGAGAGCCCGAACACTTTTCCAGCCGTGACAATTGTGCCGAAATGGAAAAAGTGCCCCAGCCGGCTCTGCACGAGGCCAATCCTGTCGATCTGGTGAAGCGGGATTACATTCTCTACCTGGTTCCAAATGCCTCCCGTAATGATAACTACGTCCCGGGTAAGGGTATAGTGCAGGGTGCGACGGAACGCTTCATTCCCCACGATTACAATACCAGCAGCAACAAAGCTTGACAGCTGGACATAATACGCTACCCATTGGAAGAGCGTAAGCAGGTATCCGGTTGAAAGTACCGGGAAATCCGTGCCCTGCACTTTTACCAGCGCAGTTATCAGGCTCAGGAGCAGTGTAAGGCCTGCCCCTATCCAGATTTCGGGACGACGGATAACATCGCCCAGCCAGATGAAAAAAAGGAAGATGGCAACGGGAGCAATGAGAAGTACACCTATCTCAATATATTGAGGCAGTTCCGGTGCAACAGTTTTCAGGGAGTTTACCAGCGTTGGGGAAAATCCATTCACCAATTCATGCAGGAGTGCCAGGGCAATGAGCGAGAGGGCTACCAGTACGATGGGGGTAAGGCCAAGTAAATATTTGTAAATAAAACCCCGCGGAGCCGGCTGGGTGGTGAGGATGACCGGGCCATACACCCCTACCTTCTCCAGTTCTGTCCGTTCCATATACACCGTGTCTTTGAATATTCATTTATTTATAATTATCTTTATGATAATTCGCTCAATTTATCAAGAACCAGGAAAATAATATCATAATCATGGACATTCTCCGAAAAATGGGTATTTGGGGTACGGCGAGAAATTTATCACCACCGGCAATGGTTTGAGGTTACCGGGAAAATTATGAGTGGTATCTATCTACGCTTCGATCATGATCGATATTTCCTTGAATTTGTTTCACAAGGAAACCGGTACGCCAGAAGGACTCATCCGGTTTGACATTAATACATCCCGGGGATGCCTGATGTCTCAGCGGAGATGCAGGTTGTGGGGCGGCAAACATGCCGTATGCCAGATATTCCCTATTATTTTCGTATGAGGGATTTTCAAGAACGGCATTACTCCTGGCAGCAGGCAGCAGATCCAGTACCGGACCGACCCGGTTATCGTTATACCGGGTATTCCGTGGACTAATTTCACCATCATTACCAAATCTACCGGTGAGTTCGAAATTAAACAAGACAATCACCGATACGATTACTGGGTCTTCAATACATCCGGCATTGTTTCGACCGGACATCAGGGAGATCTTCTCTAAAAAAAATATTATTCCGGTAATGAAATTTTATCATTTTAGTCCTGAAATGTAATGTTCGGGCTGATGAGATTAGACTGTCTGTTTTACCATGGTTAATGAACGTATCAGTTTCTGGGTTTCTGCAGGCGATCCTGTCGTGTTAACGAGGTAACATTGTGTCCGGGTCAGGAGATCTGCGATGTACCGGTTCCTGAGGTGTGTTTTATGGGGGTTATTAACGAGGAGGTGGGGGTTGAAATAGTTTTTTTCCGCAAATAGTTTCATGCCTGTCTCCGGATCGAGGGATCGTGCTGTATCCGGATCAGCTGGGTCCCGTTTAAGGACGATTACAGTCTTTATGGTGGTCAGGGGGAGGATCCTCCCTTTTCCAATTACCCACCGGACATCAGTAATTGCCCTCCCATCAGGATCATACTTATGATCAGGAACCAGATTCCCGAATTCTTTCCAGATGGTTGCGAGATCTTCCTGGATGTAAAAATTTTTTTCTGAACCATAAGCAAGGATATCTTCCCCAAATACCCGGGAAAAGAACCAGTCGTCTGATATAATCCTGGTACGGGGGCTGGTCAGCAGCCCGTATGTCTGTGTTGTCTTCCCGGATCCAGGTTCACCGACGATACAAAGCCCTTTTCCCTCGATGTCCACGCAGGCGCCGTGCACCGACCAGATGCCGTGTTCATCTTCAAGAATATCGCCAGCAAGAGAAAGTGCGATGGATTTTATCCAGCCGTAATACCGGACATTTATCAGGAACGCAGTTTTTGCATGCGGGTCAAATAGTACGGTGTCAGGCTGATAGGCCGTATCTTTACAGACGAAGAGCCTGCCATGAGAACGGACATTCTGCGACATCGAATAAAAGTTGTCTTCCCATGTGTCTTTGAGGGCATGATCATCACAGAGAAGCTTTATGCAGCAGCCATAGATTTCGGATTTGATCTCATAGCGGACATTCGGGAGGTACCGATGTGAAAGACGCTCGTTCTCTTCCGTTGATATGAGGGAGATGGTGTAAGTCATAGGCATCGCGCGAACTATAAGGAAAAGATATTTTCTTCTTGGTATCTCATACTATCGCCTAGGGTATTTGGGAAGGCTGTTAACTCGTAGTGGCGGAAAATTTTCCCAGTATGCGTGTAAGCATTCAATCCGTTTTTCAGCTATAGCGGAGTCCAAAAAAATTCCTCAGGGTTTTCTCGTTGCTACGATGAGGAGAAGAACGAGAAGGAACCCAACAATAATACTGAGACGTACGATGACGGGTGAACCTTCGGGGATTGGACGTGGATCTTCAGACATTGGAGTTGTTGTACGTGAACTTGTTGTCTGTCTTTTTTCCCGCGATTAAGCACGGTTTCTTTCTAACCTCACCCTTGCTGAATAATGTTACGATGAGGTTGATCATTACCCCGTTCCCTGAAATAATAAAAGCTGGCAAGGCATTGGTGCATTGCATCCAAGTTTTGGATGATATATCCATTCATAATAAAGATCTTTGATAGTGTCTCCCCTACCGGTGCATGGAGTTGATTAAAAATTCGACCGGATTAAAAAACCCGAAATGAAGAGTATGATTGAATTTATGCTAAAATTCTGTAATCAGCAAACATATAAAGTAGTGCGGTATCTGTTCAAACGTGAGAAACTGATAAATTTTTCAAGCTTTATTATGGCTGGTATTAAACAAGTACCGCTCACCCTGCGGAGGCATATTCTGTTTTTCATGCTGGCGTTCTATTAGGAGTAAACCCCACGTGCAGTATTCCAAAAATTTTTATTGGAACACATTATTTTAGATCTTATATGGAAGTGGAGATTGACTGCTTCGAGTGTCTTGTATGTGGTTATATCTACAACCCGGAAGCAGGAGATCCGGCTGGCGGGATTCCGCCCGGTGTGACATTTTTCAGCCTGCCAGATGACTGGTTATGCCCGGAGTGCAGTGCCGGAAAAAACGAGTTTGCTCTCGTGGAGCTGTGATCGAGCGCGCCAGGGAATTTTGTTAGCAGTTGCAGAAATCCTGATGTACTTTCAGGAGTTTGTAAAAAAAAGGCAATTAAAGCCCGGTGTCACCGGATCTTCGTCCCCGGCTCAACAGGCTTGAAAGGAGTGAGCAGGGATGCGGTATCCCCGGCAGCAAGGATCATACCATTGGATTCTACACCAAAGATCTTTGCCGGTGCAAGATTCGTGACCACCACCACATCCCTGCCCACAAGTTCATCAGGTTTGTAGAACTGTTGCATGCCAGCCACGATCTGGCGCGTTTCACCCCCGATGTCTACCTGGAGTTTTAAGAGTTTGTTTGACTTTTTGACAGGTTCTGCCGCAAGCACCCTGCCGGTCCGGAGGTCCAGTTTCTGGAACTCCTCAAAGGAAACGACAGGTATTCTCTCCATTTTTCTGTTCGCCTCAGCTACACGTTTCTGTAACAGAGCTTCCAGCTCAGCGATCTGAGGTTCTTCTATCCGGGTAAAGAGTGGGGTCGGGGACATGAGGGAGGTCTCCACAACCGGTTCTGTTGCTTCGCTGACGGGATGATCTGCGAGCTTGTCCTGGTACCCTAGCATGGTCCAGCACATCTGTGCCTTTGCCGGCATAACCGGCTCTATGAGCATGGCGACTGCCTTGACGATCTGAATGCAGTTTGCGATCACCTTTGCCGCCGCTTCCCGGTCGGTCTTGATCAATTTCCACGGGGCATTGGTCTGGATGTAAGTATTGCCGAATGCCGCGAGGGCCATTACCGCATCCACAGCTCCCTTGAATTCGTAATCCCGCATCAGACTGTCAACGTTTACAAGGCTCTTTCGTATCTCTGCAATAATGGTAGGATCGACGGTGCGTAATGGTATCCCGCTGAATTCTTTGTGTGCGAAAAAGAGTGTACGGTAGACAAAGTTGCCGAAGATATTGACAACCTCGTTATTGATCCTTTCGCCAAAGACTTTCCACGAAAAATTCAGTTCTTTGGTGTGGCTGGTGTAGGCGAGCAGGTAATACCGGAGATAATCCGCGGGGAGACCCTTGTCGAGGTAATCATCATTAGTCCAGACAACATACCCCCGGGATTTCGAAAATTTATGGTCATCGACCTTAACCATCCCGCTTGCGACAATGGCATGCGGGACGCCATACCCTGCCCCCCGCAGGAGAGCCGGCCAAAAGATGCTGTGGTGGTAGATGATGTCTCCGCCAATGAAATGCGTGACCCTGTTATCCCCACACCAGTAACGCTTCCAGTCTTTTTTTGCCTTCTCTGCCCATTCTTCGGTAAATGCAATATACCCGATAGGAGCGTCGACCCAGACGTAGACCACAAGATCGTCGCGGCCCGGGAACTTCACGCCCCATTCAAGAGTGCGGGTGATGCACCAGTCGTGCAAATCCTCTTTGATCCATCCGATCGCGTAATTTTTCGCATTAATCGTCCCTTTGACGTTATCAAGGAAGGAGAGCAGGAAATCCCTGAACTCTGATAATCTGAAGAAGTAGTGTTCCTGGTCCCGGAACTCCGCCTTTGTCCCGCAGACCTTGCAGACCGGATCTTTGATCTCACCCGGTTCCAGATGCTTGCCGCAGCCCTGGTCACACTCATCGCCCCGTGCCGCTGTCCCACAATGGGGACAGATCCCCTCAACGTACCGGTCCGGAAGAAACCGCTTACACTTTGTGCAATACGCTTGATGCACGATCCGCTTGTAGACATAGCCGTTTTTGATGAGCTCTGATACAATTGCTTTTGTACGGCGGTGAGTCGCCGGGTCATCAGTCATGCCGAACCTATCGAACATCACCCCCATTCTCTGGAATGTCTCGTCGAAATGCCGGTGATAATGTTCGGAAAGTGCCCTGGGAGAAATGCCAGCTTCCTCTGCTGAAACAACGATAGGAGTCCCGTGGTTATCCGAACCGCAGACGAAAACGACTTCTTCGCCTGCCCTCCGCATGTAGCGGACATAAGCGTCTGCAGGAACGTACGTTCGGAGATGTCCAAGGTGGCAGGGGCCGTTGGTATACGGCAACCCGCAGGTGACCAGCAGCGGTGGGTTCATCAGTACTTTTTAGATGTTTATGAGTAATAAGATCTGTATATGGCAAAATGGCAGAATCTGGTAACGCGGGCGTTGGGTGCGGAGCCCGGCAGACCGGATGTGCCCGCGCTGGCCGCATGGATATCAGGGCATCGTGGTACCCCTTCAGACATTATAACATACCAGCTCGACAAGTCGCTATTGCCCCAGCTCACAGCGGGTATCACGTCGCCCTGTGCCGGGGGGAAGTTCTATCGCGACCGGATAATGACGTGCCTACTCGGGGTTGATGATGGAAAGGCAGCTGCTGAAATTAGTCTGGATCCCAATGAAATCACGCAAGATGCTGCGGGGATCGTTGCGCAGAAAAAAGGTGCCTGGTGTGCCCTGCCTGCCCCCCATCTGCTCGGCGTCACGGATGCATACTATGATGATGAAGAGGAGTGGAATGATGCCCTCGCCGGCATATACCGCATCCTGATGCGCTCGATGCGGGATGTCGGGATCAGCGGGCATGTGCTGATCTGCGATACTATACAGGAGCCAGAGATCGTTTCCCTCATACGTCAGAATGTCTTTTTTTTCATGCCGGAACCTGACAGGGATGATCTTGCCTTCCTGATGGAACACCAACCACAGCTTGCAGTCGGCAGAGACCAGCTCGATACCCTCCTCGATCTTGCGAGTGAATATGATGTACGGAAGATCATTATTGTTGATCCTGATTACACCTCTATTACCCGTGCCCTCTCATGTCTTGATCCCGACCAGGTCAGCGCCGGTGGGTATTGCACGGACTTGTGCGAAGATTACTGGAAAAATCTCGTCCAGTCTGCCACATATGCGGTGTAGTGCATCCAACTTATATGTATGACCAGACGGATTGCCGACATTAAAAAGAGGAGCCTCCTAGTCATTTTCCACTGGCAAACCGATTATTTTCACCCGTAATGACCGGTACCACGGTGCGAGGATATACTCTTTATAGGCGCAAAAATAACACCATTATCGAGAGTATAGGAGTAATAACCAGCCTTTTGTCAATATGACATAGTTTGAACATGAGGTTATAACGTATATCAACGGAAGATCCATGGAATTAAAATGCAGATCCCGGATGGGAGATTTCCTGTCTTCAAAACACTAAAAAAATTATACCGGTTGCCCGATTTATTTCAGCGGGATTTGATTTATATTTCTGATGTATCAGTTCATCACCAGCTGATGGGGAACAGAGGGGATGATAAGAATATTGTTGAAGCTCGTACGGTACCCATCCGGAAAGATGATCGTCGTAATATCTGGAGAGAAATCCGGTGAGATAAGCGGGGCAAACCAGTACTGGTCCAGCACCTTCTGTGCCCGCTCAAAGGAAACTGAAGGTGTTACCATTGTTGTCTCATCCCCGTTGGTACTGACGGAGGCAAAAGAAGGAATAATTACCCTTGCAGACGAACCAGTTGCCTGGGTAACCGTAACCGGGTTTTTTGAATTCGCATCAAATGCCTTCTTGAGCTCCGCTGCAGGATCGGCAATCCGGAAAAATATCGCACCCTCCTCAAACAGAGTGAGGTCATAGTGGATGTCAACCTGTGCATCACCATTCGGTGCAAGTATCATGGTAAGTGATTTGACCGTAAATGCCTGCACAGGCATGACTGCGAATGCAAGGAGACAGAGACCCCCGATAAGAATGCATATTCTTTTCATAGTCATTGGATGCAGGTTCGTTAAGGTGATATAAATATATCATGGATAGTTTAGGTTAGGCTGACCCAGCTGCTCTCATGGTGTTTACTCTGCTGACAATCGATAACAGAATGAGGGAATCGTCGTAGCACTGATATGGGGACGGGTATAAAGGATCCGTTATTTAGTAAAGTTCGGCAATCCTGGCAAACTCGGTAAAATGCCGGCTCTTTTTAAAGAGCCACCAGGTGAACCGCTCGATGATGCTAAACTTGAATGAACCCCCGGCAGCATTCGGGTGCCCTCCCCCACCAAACTCCCGTGCTATCAGGTGACTTACCGGGGGCTTGGACCGGAGTGAGAACTTCCCGTCTTTACCGACGATTACCTCGATATCGGTTTTCATCTCTTCACGGATGAAATGTGCCGTCTCGCTCGGGTAGCCGTAGAGCGGGGCAAACGCTATCCTGTACCGCCCCCCGGTAATAGTTGTGCGCTTCAGGCTTCGTTGCATCATTGCATCCATCTCGGTTTTGATCTCTGCGTACTCCTGCTCGATGAGGGTGTCGCTGAAAATACCGGACACAAGGCAGTCCCGTATATGCTCCCGGTTCTTTTTGCGCTGGAGCACCTGGCCAAGCACTGCGGAACGAGGATCGGTATGTTTCCAGAGATCATAATCGCATACAACCCGGGCGACTTCTGCAGCGACGGGGTTTTGCGGAGCAAGATCGCGGGCTACAATCCCACACGCACAGACAGAGGTATCAATACGGAACACCGCAACCTCCTGTGCGACTTTTTTCATTTCATCCTCGCGCCAGCGGTGATGGTCCCGCCATTCCACGTTCCAGCCATGTGCCCGGGCTAACCCGGCAATTGTCTCAGCGTCCTTATGATAGCCGAGATCTGAGATAGAGAGCAGGTCGCCTTTCCCCTCGCAGGACGCAACCAGGGAAAACAGCGAGGCAAATTTTCCTACCGAGCTCCAGATAGTGAATACATTCACGTTCCCGTGTTTCATACGATGGATTGCATCCGCTCCGACAGCATCAAGATCATTGTGCGTGAGGTGAACGACACGCGCCGAACGGCTTTTAACCGCGGCTGCAAGTCCTCCATCCTCTCCATCTGCACTCTTATCCGCACGGGACATCTGTTAATACTGCCATCGCGGTGTATAAAAATGAACGGTCACAGAACACTCCTGTAAAGCTCCAGAGTAGATCATTTATTAGTCACGAGCGACAATATTTGTATCCTGCCCTAGTAGCTCAGCTTGGGAGAGCGCCAGACTGAAGATCTGGTTGTCGCCTGTTCAAATCAGGCCTGGGGCATTTATTTTTGTTTTTGTTTTTGTTTTTTTCAGACCGGATCATTTCCTTCATATCTGCACCAAACATGCGCTACCATAGCTACATTCTTGCACCACGTGATGCACGTATTGGTGCAATTTCAGGAAAGTAATAAGAGCTATCCTCTCAATTTTCTAATAACTACGTCTGGGAGAAGTGGTGCATGAGCGGGGAGTATGAACGGGCATTCCGGGAGTCTGTGGCTGATCCGGAACATTTCTGGGGAGCGGCGGCAGAAAAAGTCCATTGGTACAAAAAATATGAACGGGTGCTCAACAGTGAAAATTCCCCGTTTTACCGATGGTTCGAAGGTGGGGTAGTCAATTCCTGTTATAATGCCCTTGATTATCATGTCGAGAACGGAGTAAAGGATCGCATCGCATTGATCTATGACAGCCCGGTCACAAAAACAATAAAACGCTACACCTATGGTGAACTGTTGGATCTCGTAGCGCGATGTGCCGGGGGATTAGAGCAGCTGGGTGTCGGAAAAGGTGATCGTGTCGTAATCTATATGCCGATGATCCCCGAAGCAGTCATTGCGATGCTTGCTTGTGCCCGCATTGGGGCTATCCACTCCGTTGTTTTCGGGGGTTTTGCCGCACGGGAACTTGCTGCCCGTGTAGAAGATGCCACGCCCCTTGTTGTCATAACCGCGTCATGTGGGATTGAAGTCAACCGCATCATCCCGTACCAGCCGCTTCTGGATGCTGCCCTTGACATGTGCGCCCATAAACCTCAAGCCTGCGTTGTCGTGCAGCGACCGGAGTCACCAACGATTCTCAAAAAAGGGCGGGATGTAGCTTGGAATGTGCTCCTGGAGGCAGATCCTGTCGCGTGTGTTCCCGTCCTTGCGACCGATCCCCTCTACTTGCTCTATACTTCCGGCACGACAGGAAAACCCAAAGGGGTGCTGCGGGATAACGGGGGGCATCTCGTTGCGCTGACCTGGAGCATGAAAAATATTTATGATATACGCTCAGGCGAAGTCTACTGGGCAGCTTCGGATATCGGCTGGGTAGTCGGGCATTCATACATCGTGTACGGTCCCCTGTTTTATGGGTGTACCACTATTCTCTATGAAGGAAAATCCGTTGGGACACCTGATGCCGGTGCATTCTGGCGGGTTATTGCAGAGCACGGGGTTTCGGTGTTATTTTGTGCCCCAACAGCATTTCGTGCTATTCGCAAGGAAGACCCCAATGGTGAGTATATTAAAAAATATGACCTGTCTGCGTTCCGGACCCTTTTTTTAGCGGGTGAGCGATGTGATCCTGATACCCTGATATGGGCGCAACAACACCTTGAAATTCCGGTCATCGATCATTGGTGGCAGACAGAGACCGGCTGGGCAATTGGTGCAAACTGTACCGGGCTGGAACTCCTGCCGGTCAAGCCCGGTTCGTGCACGAAGCCGGTCCCGGGATATGATGTCCATGTGCTTGATGCAAAAGGTACCGCATTACCCTCAGGAGAAACCGGAAATATTGTAGTCAGGCTCCCATTACCCCCCGGATGTTTCACTACCCTCTGGCAGAATGACAAAGATTTTGTCAAGACCTATTTTTCTGCCTATCCCGGTTATTATCTGACCTCTGATGCAGGGTATATCGATGCGGACGGGTACCTCTGGATCATGGGCAGGACGGATGACATTATTAATGTCGCAGGGCACCGGCTCTCCACGGGAGCCATGGAAGAGGTGCTCGCATCGCACCCGGATGTCGCGGAATGTGCGGTTGCAGGAGTTCATGATCAGGTGAAAGGAGAGGTACCGCTGGGTTTTGTCGTTCTGAAAGCCGGGATCGTAAAAGAGCAGGATGTTATCGGGCCCGAGCTCATCCTGCTGGTACGGCAGAAGATTGGCCCGATTGCATCCTTTAAGGCAGCTGCGGTTGTAAAACGGCTGCCCAAAACGAGGTCAGGAAAGATTCTGCGGGGTACCATAAAAAAGATCGCAGATGGGGTTACGTACCAGGTTCCTGCCACTATTGATGACCCTGTTATCCTTGATGAGATCACTGTGACCCTTCGGGGAATGGGCTACCCGAAACGATAAACACTATCTGGAGCTGAAAGGAATCAACCGTTTCAATAACCCGGCGACAGGAAAAAGTCAATGAAAAAATAGATACAATGGCACGTGACGCGACCTGATACCATGCCAGTTAGCCCTCGGTATCCCGTAAAGCCATATGATTTTTATCGCAGTGCTATGATCTTTTCTGGAGGGGACAGGCAGATCAGGACCTATGAGCAAGGTATTTTCTGTGCACTGGAGATCCAGGGCATGCCGGTTCTGGTAGAGATTTTTTCAAAAGGCACTGTAGAAGAACCGGAATTGTATCTCTCTGTCCATACTGACAATTCACTCTCGAAGGGTAAGATAGTCTTCATCCGCAGCCTTATTTCTTCAATGTTCAATCTCAATGAGGATTTAACTCCTTTTTACCAGGCTATGGAGACGGATGCGATCATGATGAATCTTTTATGCAAGCTCCGGGGTATCGGGTGGTGGACTGCAGAGCTTACCCTCTTGAGGGGCTGCATCGTCCTGACGCATTTCCGGCTGATGATATAGGAGTCCGGCGGTTTATTGCACAGTTCTACTTGAATAATAAAAAAAATATCTTCAGATGAGGCCCGTTCTTTTGCAGAGCGATGGGGAAACTGGAAAGGATTTGCTGCGTACTATCTTGAAATCGCAGATCTGCTGGGAATCATCCCCTCTTTACCGGAGAAAATCATTGACGTGATCCGCCACGCACAAGGCCTCAGGCATCCGGGCCTTACGCAAAGATGAAAGCCGACAGGATTTGGGAAGGTGCTCGATCAGGTAAGAAAGATTTAATGAAAAAAATATACAAACCGCTATTCTTTTTAATCTTAAATGGTGTATTGTAAAGTGATATGCTATAACATAGCATAGTAGGAATTAGTATGAAGTACTCGGTTCTTTTCATCGCAATTATACTGATTGCAGTTGCATTAATTGCAGGTTGTACGCAGCAGCAGACAGCCTCAGCCGCTCCGGCAATAATCAAAGTCGGGGTCATCGCGTCACTGACCGGCCCCGCAAGCAATGTCGGTACCAGCATGTGGCAGTCCGCCCAAGTTGCCGCCGACAAGATCAATGCCGATGGCGGTGTTACCCTTAAAGACGGATCGAAGGCCCAGCTCAAGCTCATTGTGGGTGACGACGAATCAACCCAGCAGGGAGGCCAGACAGCCGCGACCAAGCTGATTACCGATGACAAGGTAGACATCCTTGTCGGCGGGTACTCAAGCGCGGTCACCTCAGCCTATGAGCAGACCATTGCCGAATATAAGGTTCCCTACATTGTAACCGGTGCGTCGAGTCCGATCATTACCCACCGCACCGACATTGACACAAGCTACATCTTCCACCATTGCACGACAACCGACACCTATGGGCAGTATACCACGACGTTCATCGACCAGGTGTTACGGTCTGCCATCAACAAGAAATTCAACTTTACCGCAGACCGCCCGCTCAGGCTTGCACTCATCTATCAGGACACCGCGTTCGGAAAAGGGGTGCAATCTGCAGTAAACGATACCATCACAAAAAACAAGCTGAACATCCAGCTGGTTGCCCAGCAGAGCTTCAAGATGGGAGAGAGCGATTTCAGGACGCAGCTGACCGCGATCAAAGCGGTAAACCCTGACGCGGTTTACCTTGCTGCATTCCCGAATGAAGGAGCTCCCCTCATTACGCAGGCACGGAGGGATATCGGCCTCAACACAATATTCTTCAACGTAGAGAACAATGACAATGCCCAGTTTTACAAGGATGTCGGGCAATATGGCGAGGGATCGATCATCGAGAGCCGATTCTCGCCCTATACTGCTCCGGCAGGAGCAGTTGCTGACGCCCAAAACGTTTTCAAGCAGAGTTATTTTGCAAAATTCGGGACCTACCCTGACGCTTTGGGTGCCTCCACGTATGAAGGGGTCTTCATCGCAGCAAAGGCAATCGGGAACACGGGGACCACGGACAAGGCATCGGTAAGACAGGCTCTCGTTGACCTGAAGATGCCCCAGATTATTGAGGCGATGAAGGACCAGACCATCTCATTCTCACCGGACTTCCGGGAGTCGACGTTCGATCTATGGATGGAGCAGTTGTCATACAACGCCACCCTTGGTGAAACCCGTCCCGCTATTGTCTGGCCCGACAACCTGAAGGCAACGGACTTTATCCTGCCATCCTGGTATGTGGCAGGCAGTAGTTCGTAAATAAGTTACCTCCCTTTTTTATTTCGGGCAGACTGATATACTGCATATATCCGGATAGGCGCTGATCAAGTCATGGACAATCTTGGGGTATTCCTGCAGATCATTTTCTGGGGACTGTATGCCGGCTGCATCTATATCCTGCTCGCTACCGGGTTGAACCTGATCTTTGGCGTCATGAAAATCGTGAACTTCGCGCATGGCGAATTCCTGATGGTCGGTGCCTATATCACCGCAACCATATTTTTCCTCACCGGCATCAATCCTTATCTCATTATCCTCTTGTCCATGCTTGTGCTCATCGGCATAGGCGCCGTTGTGGAACGGTTCTGTTTCCGCCCAATCCTCGGTACTGGTAAGCTCAACGAGATCTTCCTGTCGATAGGCCTTATCTATATCTTCCAGAACGGAGCTGCTATGGTGTGGGGGGACAGCTGGCAGAGCGTAAAAAGCCCCTATGACGGTATTACTGTACCAGTGGGGTCACTTTTTGTCCCGCTTGATTATATCCTCATCATGATTTTCACCGCCGCAATCCTCTGCGGGTTATACCTGTTCTTAAAAAAGACAACGATCGGTATGCAGATGAGGGCAACGAGCCAGAACCGGAAAGGAGCAATGCTCGTCGGCATTAATGTCGAACGTATTGATGTCATCAGTTTCGGTCTGGGTTGTGCACTTGCTGCAGCTGCAGGAACACTCTGGATAGTGAGCGGGCAGGTCTTCAACCCTTACATGGGATCGATCCCTGCGATCAAGGCCTTTACAATCATCATCCTGGGAGGTCTTGGCAGCATCCCTGGTGCAATCATCGGCGGATTGTTAATGGGTCTGGCCGAGAACGGCGCAGCGTTTCTCCTTGGTGGCATATGGAAGGACGCGATCTCGTTTGTGATCCTTATCATCGTCCTCGTGGTAAGGCCGACCGGATTGTTCGGGGAGAAGGGGGAATAAGAAGCAATGCATATCAAGCATAATGAGATGGCAAAATACGGAATTATTGCCACGCTTGCCATCGCCATCGCCATCCCGTTCCTCATCGACAGTATGTTCATTCTCAACCTTCTCGTCCTGATGCTGATCTTTATCATCTTTGCATCGGCATGGAACCTCCTCGCATATTCTGGGCAGGGGTCACTCGGCCATGCCGCATTCTTTGGCATAGGGGCGTACGCATCGACACTCATTGCTGCAAAAAGCGGTTTGTCCCCTTTCATTACCATCTTTCTCGGTGCGGCCGTTGCAGCATTCATTGGGATCCTTATTGGTCTTACCTGCGTCAGGCTCAAGGAATGGTTCCTTGCTATGGTCACTTTCGGCTTTGCTATTATCGTCCAGACCCTGACTGTCAGCGTACTCGCCCCGGTCACCGGAGGCTGGGACGGCATCGCATCGAGTCGGCTCCTCAGCCCGTCCATTCCGGGCTACCAGCTGATTGAATATTACGCGGTCCTTGCCATCACCATCGCCTCCATTACCGCGATCTGGTATATCATGAAGTCACGGATCGGCCTTGCCTTTCTCGCAATCCGTGAAAACGAACTCGAAGCCCGGGCTGCCGGCATCGATCCGGTCCATTACCGGCTCCTCGCATTTGCCCTCTCTGCCTACCTTGCAGGTGTTGCCGGGGCGCTTGAGATCCACCACATCGGCTACCTCACACCGGAGCTCTACGGGGTCGAGAACTCGTTCTGGCCCGTTACATACGTCATCCTCGGAGGGCTTGGTTCACTTGCCGGCCCGGTTATAGGGACGATAGTGCTGACCATCATCTGGGAGGGACTAAAAGCGACCGGGCTCACCTTTGGGAGGTACATCATCGTCGGGATCATGCTCATCCTCGCTATCATATTCCTGCCCCGGGGGCTCGTTAGTCTGCCGGAACAAGTACGGGAATGGCTGAAAAGACGGTGGAAAAAAGATCCCCTTCCAGAAACTGCGGGAGGATAAAAGAGATCCCGTTCTTCTCACCTGAAGAATTCCGGACGTTTTTTTCTGGTCATCATGGGGGATCGCCACCATTGACGAAGATCTCACCAAATACAAGAACAGTCCGGTTGCCTCAGTCGCATATTAGAACCCAAGGTACGCTTTCTGGATGCGCAGATCATGCAGGAGTTCCTTTGAACGACCCTCCTGGACGATCCTGCCGTTTTCGAGCACGTACCCCCGGTTGCACATGGCAAGTGCATTTCGGACATTCTGTTCGAGCAAAAGGATTGTCATTCCCTCCCTGCCAAGCTGTTCGAGCGCGCGGAAGACCTGGCCGGTAAGAAGGGGAGAGAGTCCCGTTGACGGTTCATCGAGAATGAGAAGCCGTGGTTCTGACATGAGCGCACGACCGATGGCAAGCATCTGCTGTTCGCCACCGGAAAGCGTACCGGCCATCTGCCGCTGCCTCTCCAGCAGGATCGGGAAGAGACGATAGATGTGGGCAAGGGTTTTGTCCGGGTCAGTGTTACTCGTTCCACCCAGGAGGAGGTTCTCGATCACGGGCATGGTCGGAAAGATCTCACGTCTCTCGGGTACTAAGGCGAGTCCTTTCTGGAAGAGATCATACGGGTGTCTGCCAAGAATATTTTCACCGTCAAACGTAATCAGACCGGTCGCCTTCCGGTTGAGTCCCACGATCGTCTCAACCGTAGTCGTCTTGCCGGCGCCATTCGGACCGATCATGGTGACGAGCTCGCCTTTATCGACACGAAACGAGAGGTCCCAGACGACCTGCAGATTCCCGTGGAAGATATTGAGCCCTGAAACGGTAAGCACGAACGGTATCCCTCCCTTTAGAATGCGTCAATATCACCGAGATATGTGTCGATTACCCGCTGGTTGTTCACGACTTCGAACGGTTTGCCGTCCGCGATCTTCTCCCCATGGTCGAGTACAACGACCCGGTCGGAGACCCCCATGATAACGCTCATTACATGCTCGATGATGAGGATAGACGTTCCCTGGTCCCGGATATTCCGGATGAGACCAACTGCCTCTTTATTCTCTATCGGGTTGAGTCCGGTTGTAAGTTCATCGAGTAACAACAGTTTTGGTTTTGAGGCCAGGGCCCGGGCAAGCTGCACTCTTTTGAGTTCAACCACGTTCAGATTTTTGATGGTTGTATCTCGTTTTTTATCTGGGAAACCTACAAAATCAAGCGTCTGTACCGCTTCTTTTGTTGCATCCGCCATACTCGTCTTCCGATGGTTGCCAAACAATGCACCGATCATCGTGCATTCAAGGGCAGTAAGCCCGGGAAATGATTCAGCGATCTGGAACGTTTTAGCAATCCCCTTCCTGCATATCCGGTCTGCCTTCAAACCAGTGATATCCTCACCGCAGAAGGTAATGGTTCCGGCAGTCGGGGGACAGATGCCGGAGATCATATTCAAAAGGGTGGTCTTCCCTGCCCCGTTCGGACCCACAAGCCCGACAATCTCGTCTTCTTCCAGCAGGAGATTTACCTCATTCACCGCCCGCAGGCCACCGATCTGTTTGGTCAAACTCCTGAGTGTGAGCATTTGAATACCGTGCTGAATTGTCGTGCTAAAGGTTAACATGGTGCGGTATTAAAGATAGTCCCATATCTCCGTTAAAAAAAGACGGACTGGTGTTCAACCACAGAAAAATCCATGAAAGATCATCGGGGTATGCGGGTTAGGATATTCACTTATGCACAGAAATAGGAACGCTTTTCTCATGAATACGATAACCGAAAAATAAAATATGGGCAGGGAGGGATTCCCTGCATGGAATCCTGATGCTGGCAGAAAACCAGTACATGGTATCATGCTGGTTCGAGAGACTGCGGGAATCTGATCAGCCACGTCCTCTCTTCAGGTTCCCGCTCCGGCCGCGATCTCCCAGCGTGAAATCTTCCACATTGCCCCACTAGCGAGTAATGAGCAGTGACGGGAAGGTGCCTCTCTTCCTGACCTTACCTGGGGTACTATCTTGCGTGCATTAATTGGAGATCACCGAAGTTTTTTTTCCGCTGCACTTGACCTAGGGATCATTAATCGTGAAGGAATGCAGCGTGAGCAGGCAAAATATTCGTGCCTGAATATCTTCACGGCTGAAGCGTCCAAACATGTTGATCTCCTGATAATCCGGTGCAAGGAGTGCATCAAGTGCACGGAGATCCTTGCGGAACCACGCGTCTACCCGTGCATGTTCCCGGGCTAATAGGATCTTCAAGAGCTGCTCGGAATTTTCGTAATCAGATGGAGTTTGTGTCATACGAATCGACCTTCTCCCATTGAGACCTAGTATTTTACCGTTATGTCAATGGGACTTTTTTTTAAAAGAGTCTGTCACTGCGATCTGGTATCCTGAAAAAACCCGATACAAGGAGAAAATCATTACGGGGATTGTTGGGCATCTCAGATACGAAGAGCTTACTGGCTATTTTGCACAGATTTTGGCAGATGGAGAGTAAACGTACTGCCGGTATGTAAAATGCTCTCTACGGTGATATCTCCTCCATGCATCTGCATGATCTTCTTTGCCATGGACAAAGAGAGCCCGATGCGGTCAAATCTGCGGGATAGTTTTGCTGCATCTGCAAGCTGGAATGGCTCAAAAATTGATGATAATGCATTTTCGGAAATCCCGGACCCGTTGTCCTTGACAGAAATATGGTGAAACGTGTCATCGGTATCCGAACGGTAACAGACGGTAATTTTGCGGGGTGGTTGGGAGAAATTCACAGCATTTGAGAGGAGTGAATCAAATACCCCAAAGAGTCGATCCATATCTGCATTGATAACCAGATTTTTTGGAATATCGATGGATATTTCAGCTTTTCCGCCATACCCGCTTGAATCCAGTACACTGTTAATGAGCATGGCCAACGGAAATTTTGAGTAGTTTAGGTGGAGTTTCCCACTATCGAGCACAGAGAGCTCAAGCATCTGGTTGATAATCTGGCGTTCTCGGTCAACACTCGCAAGGCAGCGTTCAAGAATCTTTTTTGTATCGTCAAGGATACCGAATCCTTCAGGATCCTGTATGAGCAGGTTGAGATAACCGAGGATCGGCTGGAGTGGTGTACGCAGTTCATGGGCGACTGTAACGATAATCCCCCTCCGTTGTATGTTGTCAAATTGGATCTTATCTTCCAGCCGCTGTTTTTCAGAAATATCGACCAGATGAATCATGGTTGCCGTTTCGCCGGAGAGCATGACCGGCGTGCTGAAGAACATGGCTACCTTTCTCTCTCCAGATTTTGTTATCAGCCGGAACTCGCATCTTTTTGGCAGCGGAACTTCCCCGCTTCTGCCTTGTTCAAAATCATCGAACGAGTTCTTATCTGAGGGATCAACAAAGGAGATGTAGTCCTTTGCTATAATTTCTTCCGCCGTGTGCCCGGAAAAGACGCAAAATGCCGGGTTTGTATACAGGATTTTGCCGTTCCTGACAACGAGCATACTAATTACCGAGTTTTCAGCGAGTTCCCGGTATTTTATCAGATCTTCACAGTCCGCACTTTCCGCAATTTTACGGGCGTCGATGTTAATTACGGTACAACAAGATGTATTATTACCTAACGGACTCCACGAAAGAACTACCCAGCAACCTCTCCCGTTTTTTGTCGCAAACCGGGTTTCAAAACCAGCAGTATGAGCGTCCTGGTTAATCTGTTTTAAAAAAAAACTCTTGTCTTCAGAATTGAGAAAAAGGTCAGAAAAATTCATTGTCTTCATTTCTTCCGGTTTATACTGGAGCATATCCGGGAATGCAGAATTGGTCTGCCGAATCGTAAAATTTCGGTTGTTTATAAGGATATACCCATGGTGTGCGTTCTTAAATACTGATTTGTACTGCATTTCTCGTTTCCGGGGCTGCTCGATGGCATGCGCAATTACACTTGCAACCAGAATGAACAACGCTGCTTCTAAAAAGAATATTGTGAGTTCTGCAGAATTATAGAATACAAAGTAATATTCTATTGAAAAGTATGCTATGCCACAGATTATTGCAATGGGTATTCCGTGCTTTGTAATAAAAAACGCAGTCCAGACGACGGGTAAGAGGAAAAGTACGGGCAAAAGGAAGATCAGAGATCCAGAAGCTGTTGACGATCGGGAAAATACAAAAGTTGAAATAAGAGTACACGAAGTTATCAGTAAAGCGACGATGAAGAAATGGTAAATATCTGTTGATATTGTATATTGGCGAATCCGGACACTCATTTTTTCCATTCTATAGTTGCCATTTGAACTTATTGTTATTTTAAGATACATGAGCATAACCGAAAACGATCTTTGTATAGTGGCAGTTCCTAAAATTCCTGTGCCAGCTTGAGGGACGTCCATAAAGATCAGTGGGTTGAAATAACTGGGAGAGTAAAAACGGTATGCTATGCGTCCGTACGTCATAGTCAATGTCGCAATGAGCGCTGATGGTAAGATATCCACTCGTGAACGCAGACAGGTCAGAATATCGGGTGAGCAGGATTTCACCCGTGTTGATCGCCTCAAAGCAGGGTGTGACGCAGTCATGGTAGGTATCGGTACCGTTCTTGCCGATGACCCATCGCTTACAGTTAAATCGGAAGAATACCGCTCATATCGCAGAAAACAGGGTCTGGATGATCATCCCATTCGCATTGTCGTAGACAGTTCAGCCCGCATCCCCCCGGAAGCATCAGTGCTGCACAAGGGTAAGGGAAAGAGGGTGATCGCAGTATCAGGGAGAGCAGACAGTGCGAAAATTACCGTTCTGGAAAAAAAAGCTACGGTGCTCGTGACCGGAGAAGATGAAGTCGATCTTCCCAACCTTATGGACAAACTCGGTGCGATGGGTATTCGTCGTATTATGGTGGAAGGGGGTGGGACATTGATTGCCGGGTTGATCAAGGCTTGTCTTGTCGATGAAATATATACGTTTATTGGCAATGTTATTATCGGTGGTAAAGACGCTCCCACATTCACCGATGGAGAAGGGTTCATCGAGGAATCATCATTTCCCCGTCTTACGCTGCTGGAGGCGAACAGGATCGAAAGGGGCATACTCATGCACTGGATGGTTACCCCTCCGGTTCAGAAAGAAGAATAATACGTCCCCCTTTTAAACACCATGAAATCACTTCCACCCAATCCAATAATTTTTTAGAGATCCTTGTTATAGCACCCCTCAATTTTACGAGAAGCCTAAATAAATGCCAAGGCTCATCACCCATGACTAAAAAAACTGTCTTACGTACATTCCGGTTATCGTTCTGGCTACTGTGTTCCTGCTGACTGCTGTACGTCAGGTGGGGAGGTTCAATCTCAGGATCTGGCAGATCATGCTTGGTGGAGCCGTTGCAGTCCTAATCAGTGGACAGATTTCCCTTCCCGACGCGCTGGGTGCGATCAATATCGAAATCATGCTTTTTTTATCCGGTATGTTTATTGTGGGTGAGGCGATGGTGGAAAGTGGATACCTATCTATGCTTTCCCACCGTTTCTTTTCTTATGCCCGCACGCCAAACCAGCTGATTTTTTTTATTCTCTTTGGCATGGGGTTTTTTTCAGCCGTCCTGATGAATGATACCCTTGCCATCATTGGTACACCTCTAGTGCTCTCCCTTGCCACGAAATTCCGGATCTCACCAAAACTAATGCTTCTTTCTCTTGCGCTAGCGATTACAACCGGAAGTGTCATGAGCCCAATTGGTAACCCGCAGAACCTGCTCATCGCTGTGGACAGCGGGATGGAAACCCCGTTTGTTACCTTCGGGTTGTACCTCCTTATCCCTACGCTCATTAGTCTTAGCGTTGCATTTATCCTTCTCCGTTTGTCTTTTCCGGCAGATTTTTCAGACAGGATCTTTGAGCAGGATGTGATTCAGATCGATGAAAACAAAACCGTTCTTCCGGTAAAATGCTCCCTCGCTATCATCCTGATACTGGCTGTCACAAATATTATCGCATCCTTTTTTGGAGGAAAAATTCTCGTACCTCTGCCGTTGATTGCGGTGTGTGCTGCGGTTCCTGTTATGCTGTTCAGTAAGGATCGGGCAAGACTGCTCAAAAATATCGACTGGTCTACACTCGTTTTCTTTACTGCCATGTTTGTTCTGATGGAGAGCGTCTGGCAGACAGGATTTTTCCAGGCAATTGTTGACCGGAATATGGTTACTTCCGTTCCGATGATTCTCGTGACCAGTGTAGTCATCAGCCAGTTCATTTCCAATGTGCCATTTGTCGCCTTGTTCCAGCCGATGATCCTTCAAGCAGGCGGTACATCCACTTTGCTCATGGCACTTGCAGCGGGGAGCACGATTGCAGGTAACCTGACAATACTTGGCGCCGCAAGTAATGTGATCATCATCCAGAAGGCAGAAAAGCAAGGTGAAACCCTTACATTCTTCGAGTTTGCAAAAATCGGAATACCGCTGACCATGCTGCAGCTCACGTTCTACTGGGTGTGGCTGTTAATCCTCCCGTTTTAAAATGTCGACAACGTCCCGTATTTCTGGTAAAGGGGGTGGTCACTTTCCGGTACCTTATCACCCGGAAGAGGAAATCAATAATACCCTCCCGCTTTAACAACTGCAAAGGAAGAATCACGAGCATGGCAGAATACCGACCTGAAAACCCGGACAAACCTGATAAAAGACGTGAAGAACTGAAAGGCAAAGTCCTGCAGCTGAAGGATCTTGTGAACTATAACGAGGGTACAGTCGCCAGCCGGATGATCATCTCCCGCAAGGCGGGTAGTATTACCGTCTTCTCCTTTGACGAGAATGAAGGGTTGTCGGAACATACCGCACCGTTTGATGCAGTGGTTACCATCCTCGACGGGGAATGCGAAGTCTGGGTCGCGGGGCAGACCTCCCGGATGAAGGAAGGCGAGACTATCATTTTCCCGGCCAATGTTCCCCATGCCCTGTCTGCAGTCACGAAGTTTAAAATGTCGCTTACCATGATCCGGGAATGAGAAAAATGGGCGGGGATGACAAGGATGGATATTATTGTTCGATCTGCGGGGGAATTCCCCCGGATAAGATTACCACAAAACGAGTGCTTATTGACGGAAAGGAAACAGGCATAGATCACCTTGACTGGATCTTCGATGAAGTAAACAAGCTCAAACTACCTGATGATGCTTCAATCATAGAGGAGCTTATGAAAAGAATAAAAGAGTTTAATTACGTGCCAACAAAAAAGACCGACTCGTACGCGGCAGCGCTCCTCGCTGAATATAAAAAACAGCGATCCTGATCGATAAAGACAATCCTTACGGAGAATCCCATGGCAGAACCGGAAAAGAAGAAAGCCGAATTAAAAATTTCAGGCATGCACTGTGCAACCTGTGCAGTCAGTATTGAGGAATCGCTTTCCCAGATTAAGGAAGTCGGGAAAGCACAGGTAAATTTCGGCACAGACACGGCGCATGTTGAATTTGATCCCGCCAAAGTCACCCTTGCCGAACTGGAAAAAGCGATAAAGGATGCCGGCTACGATGTTGTGAACCGCGAAGTTACTCTGAAAATCGGGGGCATGGTCTGCGCAACCTGTGTCCAGACAATAGAGGCAGCACTGCGGGCACTTCCCGGCATCCTGTCTGCAAACGTGAATCTCGGCACAGAGAAGGCATATGTCATATACAATCCTTCGGTATCTTCTATCCCGGATATGAGAAAAGCCATCGAAGATGCCGGTTACCAGTACCTCGGAGTCGCAGGTGAGGTGAGTGAAGAAGCCGAGAAGACGGCACGGGAAAAAGATCTCCACGACAAATTTCTCAGGTTTACGATCGGGTTTGCGGTGAGTATACCGCTCATGCTTGCCATGTGGATGCCCCTGCCAATTTCCATGCAAAACCTTGCCTATGTGATGCTAGTTATCTCAACACCGGTTTTTTTCTATGTTACCTCTCCCATCTTCCGCGCTGCATCTATGGCACTGCGCAACCGTTCCCTCAATATGGACGTAATGTATGCAATGGGCACCGGTGTTGCGTATGTCTCAAGTGTCATGGGTACATTTGGCATCATCCTCACCGACGAGTTCATGTTTTATGATACTGCAATCATGCTCGCTGCATTCCTCATGCTTGGGCGCTACCTCGAGGCCCGGGCAAAAGGGAGAACATCAGAAGCAATAAGAAAACTTGCCGGGCTCCGGGCAAAGACCGCCACTGTCCTCCGCGATGAAAAGGAAGAGGATATCCCTATCGAAGATGTCATCGCAGGAGACATCGTTATCATAAAACCCGGAGGAAAGGTGCCGGTTGACGGTGAAGTTGTTGTTGGTGAGAGCTATGTTGATGAATCAATGATCACCGGTGAACCCATTCCCCCTCTTAAGGTCAAAGGTTGCCGGGTGGTCGGGGGTACACTCAATACGAACAGCGTGTTGTCCGTAAAAGCTACAAAAGTCGGCAAGGAAACGGTACTCGCCCAGATCATCCAGCTCGTGGAAGATGCACAGGGCTCAAAACCGCCGGTTCAGCGGATAGCTGACACTGCAGTGGTATATTTTATACCCGTCGTTCTTGCCATTGCAATAACTGCGTTCATCGTATGGTTATTTGTGTTGCATGCCACCCTGTTGTTTGCACTGACCGCACTGATCTCTGTACTTGTGGTCGCTTGTCCCTGTGCGCTTGGACTTGCAACTCCCACTGCAGTAACCGTGGGTGTTGGGCGGGGTGCAGAGCTTGGCATCCTGATAAAAAATGGTGAAGCACTCGAGGTTGCCGAGAAAGTCACAACCGTTGTTTTTGATAAGACCGGAACATTGACAAAAGGTAAACCGGAAGTAACAGATATCCTGCCGGTTGGCATTTCCGAACAGACACTTATGGGATTTGCCGCAGGTGTCGAGAAGAACTCGCAGCACCCTCTTGCCCTGGCAGTTGTACGGAAAGCACAAAACATGGGGATTACCATTGAACAGGCAGAACACTTTGACACCTACGGTGGCAAAGGGGTTAGTGCAATGGTGCTTGGAGAAGTCGTTCTGGTAGGTAACCGCAACCTCATGCAGGAGAGGGGAGTCCTGATCCCCGAAGAGACCGAAGTAAGGATCACTGCCTTTGAGCAGAATGGCAAGACTGTAACCCTTATTGCTGTCGGTAGCCAGATGGCCGGGGTAATCGCCATTGCAGATACCCTCAAGGAGACATCCGGCGAATCTGTACGGCAGTTCAAGGCGATGGGGATTCATGTCGTCATGATTACCGGTGACAATAAACGCACAGCTGATACAATTGCCCGCCAGATTGGGATTGAGCGCGTGGTCGCCGAAGTGCTCCCGCAGGACAAGGCTGCTGAAGTAAAATCTCTCCAGGAAAAAGGGGAGATCGTAGCATTTGTCGGTGACGGGATCAACGATGCACCCGCACTTGCCCAAGCGGATGTCGGAATTGCTATTGGCAGTGGTACGGATGTGGCGATTGAAAGCGGGGATGTGGTCCTGATCAAGGATGACCTCCTTGACTCGGTTGCGGCGATCCAGCTCTCAAAAAAAGTGATGGGGAGGATCAAGGGCAATATCTTCTGGGCTTTTGCCTATAACACTGTTCTCATCCCGGTCGGAGCAGGAGTACTCTATCCATTCTTTGGTTTTACCTTCAAACCTGAACTTGCCGCTCTGGCAATGGCCCTCAGCTCGGTAACCGTAGTCAGCCTCTCCCTGATGCTCAAAAAATATATACCAGAAGCAAAGAAAGGGAGATAACTGAGGTAAAAAATATGGCGATTGATCCGATTTGTAAGATGACCGTTGATGAAAAAACGGCAAAATTCACCAGTGATTATAAAGGTAAGAAATATTATTTTTGTGCCCCGGGCTGCAAAAAGAAATTTGATGCTGATCCACAAAAATACGTTTAAGCGAACCGGGCAGGCTCATCCGCGCGATCCCGGATTCCATTCCAAATCTCCTTTATTTTTGGATTTCTTGGGTAATCCTGATATAGAAACAGGCATCATTTTGATCAATCGATTAAAACAAGATCAATGCTAAGGGCAAGGAGAAATAAATTTGTCGTTTTTTATCATCAGTCCTGAAATCTATGCATGGGTGATCCTCCCTCTCTTGATCTTTGTCGCCCGTATATGCGATGTCAGCATGGAAACTATCCGTGTTATTTACATCTCCAAGGGAATCAAATACCTCGCGCCCTTCATCGCGTTCTTTGAGATTGTCATCTGGCTTCTTGCCATGGAAGTCGTGATGAAGGACTTATCAAATGTTGCAAACTTTCTTGCATTTGCCTTCGGGTTTGCCATGGGTACTTATATCGGGCTAGTAATCGAAGAGAAGCTCTCGATCGGTATGGTGATTTTGCGTATTATCACTACAGAAGAATCCAATGAAGAGATCATCTCTTTCATGCAATCAGAAAATTACGGTATTACCTCCCTGGATGCCACCGGTTCGCGGGGGAATGTCAAGATGATTCTCTCACTTGTCAACCGGGTTGATGTTCCTAGAATTACTGAACATATTCAGTCCACAAATCCTCATGCATTTTTTTCGATTGAGGATGTGCGGTACGTGAACGAAGGAGTCTTCCGCCCAAAAAAACCCAACACCATCACCGGATTGTTTCATTCGTTCATCCGCCCCAGGAAGAAAAAATAATCCTTTACTTTCTCGAAAATATACGAAAGCATTATTAAACGAAAAACCAATCATCGAATAAACAGAGGTTTTTAATATGATTCCCAAGACTATGGAACAAGCCCTAAACAAACAGGTAAACCGTGAATTCTATTCTGCCTACCTGTACCTTTCGATGTCTTCGTATTTCGAGACTACCAACCTGAAAGGATTTGCCAAATGGATGCGGATACAGGCAAAAGAAGAACAGAGCCATGCATTAAAGATTTACGACTATCTTATCGCGAGGGGGGGCAGAGTCAATCTCCTTGATATCGAAGCACCCAAAGCAAAATGGTCCTCTGCAGGTAAAGTGTTTGAGGAAGTGTACGCACATGAGCAGAAGGTCACTGCTATGATTAACGGACTTGTTGACCTTGCTGTAAGGGAAAAAGACCATGCATCTTTTGAGATGCTCCAGTGGTTTATCAAAGAACAGGTAGAAGAAGAGAAGAATGCAAGCGAGATTCTTGCTGAAATTACAAGCATAGGGGATATACCTGGCCCTCTTTTCTTTCTTGACCATAAGCTGGAAAAGCGGGAATAAATCCCAATCTTTTTATTTTTTTGCATCATTATTTTCGTAAGGTTACTGTATGCTGTCTGTTCTTGTTATTGATGACCAGAAACCAATGCTTGAAGTAATACGCCTTTTTCTTGAGCGTTTCGGCAATATGAATGTGAAGACAGCACTTTCTGCCAAGGAAGCACTGGAACTTCTAATGAACAGTACATTCGATGCGATGGTTGTCGATTACGATCTACCGGAGATCAACGGTATCGATTTCCTGAAGATGCTCCGGGCAAGGGGGGATACGACCCCGGTAATTATTTTTACAGGTGTTGGCAGGGAATATGCAGCGATTCAGGCACTTAATAACGGTGCAGACTTTTTCCTAAAGAAAGGAGATGATGCCCAATCCCAGCTTCTCGAAATGGTGCATATGATCCGGCAGGCCGTAGACCGGAGAAATCTCGGGAGGGGGCCGGGTACCACCCAGAAGATACTTTCTGATGCGCTCAACTTCTTCCATCAGGCAGCATATGTCATTGATCGTGAAGGTAAAGTGATGGTATGGAACAAGGGAATGGAAAAGATGACAGGAGTTGTCGAGGGAGATATACTTGGCAAAGGAGACTGGGATTATTCTATTCCGTTTTTTGGGCACAGGGCACCGATGCTCAGCGATCTCATCTTTCAGGACGATACCACCCTCTTGGAAAATAACTATACTATTATAGAAAAAGAAAAGGGGACGATTGTTGCATGGATAAAGGCGATCCCTGAAGAAGGACGTCAGACCATTTTATGGATGAAGTCAACGGCACTTTACGACAGCAAGGGTATGTTCATAGGAGTGATGGGAAAAATTCGGGATATTACTGAAGAGATGGGTCCTGAACTGTTTAACAAACCTGAAAACGTGATAACTAGCGCGGTGCCTTTAGAATCAACATCCTCTTTACCGATAGGGATGTTTGATAAGATACTGGGAAAAGCAAAGGCGAGCTATAAAGAGGGACTACGGCTCTCCTTCCGGGAAGGGAAGTACACTGAGGCGATTCCCTTTTTTGACCAGGCGATCGAGATCGACCCCTCCCTTGCCTATGTCTGGCATGACCGTGGTGTCTGTTACCGGGAGATCGGAAAGGATACAGATGCACTCCGGAATTTTGACAAAGCGGTGGAACTTGCGCCTGGTGATGAAGAGTTTTTGTTTTCCAGTGGTGAGATGCTTAAAAAGATCGGGATTCTGCGTCAAAGGCGGGATCTCATTGAATCAGCAGTCCAGGTTCTGAATCGAGTTGTAGAGCTGAACCCGAACCATGCGGAGGCCTGGAACAGCCTCGGGGTCTGTTCAAAGGAACTCGGAAAAGAGGCGCTATCACGCCAGTATTATGAAAAGTCCAGGGAATTGATCAAACACGGTAAAAACAAGAAAAAAACCCGCAACCTGGATATGCTGGTATGATCGCGTAACGATAGATTTTACATACTTACCCGTAAATATCCTCTTTTTAGTGGAGGATACTAATGAAAAGTCCGGTCTATTTTTCAGGCCTACGGGCACATTCGGATCAGGAGAGTACAACGATAAAAGTGCAGCGGCTTTTTGACCGTGCCGGCTTCCCGGATATTGTTGCACTACATGACAGAACAGCACTGAAACTCCATTTTGGCGAACGGGGAAATGATGGTTTTATCAGTCCCGTTTATGTCAGGCAGGTAGTGGATAAAGTGAAAGCGTGCGGTGCCCTCCCGTTCCTTACAGATACCAACACGCTCTATGCCGGCAGCCGTTCGAATGCGATAGATCATATTATGACTGCCATCCTTCACGGTTTTGACTATTCCGTAACCGGCGCCCCGGTCATTATTGCTGATGGGCTCTTTGGCATGAATGTACGGAAAGTGCGGATTGATAAGAAACATTTCAGAACAGTGATGATAGCTGGAGATATTGCTCTTGCCGACAGCATGATTGTCCTCACCCATTTTAAAGGCCATATCGTTTCGGGGTTCGGGGGTGCAATCAAGAATCTTGCGATGGGATGTGCCCCTCCTGCAGGAAAACGGGAACAGCATAATGCCCGCCCGTTTACTATCGCCGAGAACTGTATCGGGTGTGCCAGGTGCGTAAAGGTCTGCCCGAAATCTGCTATTTCCTTAATGAAGAAAAAATCTATCATCAACCGCGACCTCTGTATCGGGTGTTTTGAGTGCATGCATACCTGCCCTTCGCATGCGATCGATATCGACTGGGAGACAGAAATTCCCGATTTTATGGAACGGATGGTCGAATATGCCTGTGGAGCAATAAAAACCAAGAAAGGAAGGGTGGGATACATGAACTTTCTCATCCGCATTACTCCAGATTGTGACTGTTTCCCGTTCAGTGACGCCCCGATTGTACCGGATATTGGTATCCTTGCGTCACAGGATCCGGTTGCTATTGATATCGCCAGTTATGATCTTGTGAACCAGCAGCAGGGTTTTTTCGATTCACTGCTTGCAACCCACCACCGGAAAGGCGAAGATAAGTTTAGGGGTGTTCATGCGCAGACTGATGGTAAAAGACAGCTAGAGTACGCAGAAGAAATTGGTTTGGGCAGCCGTTCTTATTCCTTTATCCAGATTTGAATCTTCTCCAATCCATTTTTTTCCGGTATTTCTGAAGATAATTTTTTGTAGGCAGGCAAGTACTTAATACCCCTTTTGTCGTAACACCTTTGTTATATGAAATTACAATGCATATCAGAATCTGAGTATTTTGTTTCGGAACATGGGCAGATTTAGAAATGTGTGGAGAAGAGTATGAACCTGCGGCAACCTAATGCGAATGAAGCAACTGGGACTGTAAACCGGTCGAGGAGTGTTTCCCCGGTGTCTGGGATCTGTACCCGGTGTATGGATGGATGTAAAGGCAGTTGTGAGAGCTGGTTGTCATCATTCCGTGGCAGGGAGGTATTATATGCCGGTCCTTTTGGCGAGATCACAGCTGGTGCAGACAAAAATTACCCCATAGATTATTCCCACTTAAATATTCAGGGATACGCGGCCGGGGCAAAAGGGCTGCCCGAAGGAACTGAGATCAATTCCGACAACGCGATTTTTACCAGTGTCAATACCGAGACCGAGTACGGATGGGATAGGAAAGTAAGAATGCGTATCCCTATTTTTACCGGTGCGCTGGGTTCAACTGAGATCGCCCGGGCAAACTGGGAACACGTCGCCATTGGTGCTGCGATTTCAGGTATTACATGCGTCTGTGGAGAAAATGTTTGCGGTGTAGATCCGGACCTTGTGTTGGATAATAAAGGAAAAGTCCAACGATCACCGGAAATGGATCGACGGATCGAAATTTATAAAAAATTTGCTGAAGGCTACGGAGAAATGCTTGTCCAGTTAAATGTCGAGGATAGCCGCATCGGCACTGCGGAATATGTTTCAAGTAAACACAATCTTGAAACCATCGAGCTTAAATGGGGTCAGGGAGCAAAAAGCATCGGTGGAGAGGTCAAGGTTCCCTCACTTGAACGAGCATTGGAATTAAAAAAGCGTGGTTACCTGGTCCTGCCTGATCCAACATTTCCCATGAACGCAAATGCGTATAAATCCGGCGCAATCAAGGAGTTTGAACGCCACTCCCGCCTCGGATTCATAACTAAGGAAAGTTTTTTGGAACATACTGACAGGCTCCGCGAGATTGGATTCAAGCGCATAACGGTAAAAACAGGTGCTTATTCTGCGGTTGAACTTGCCATGGCGATCCGCTTCAGTTCAGAAGCAAAGATTGATCTCCTTACCATTGATGGGGCATCTGGTGGTACGGGTATGAGCCCTTGGCCTATGATGAATGAATGGGGTATTCCCACATTCTATCTTGAAGCGCTCGTGTATGATTTCTGTGAGCGGTTAAAACAGAAAGGGAAGCGGATCCCCAACATTGCCATGGCTGGCGGTTTTTCTGATGAAACGAGTATATTTAAAGCGATAGCAATGGGCAGCCCGTATATAAAAGCAGTTTGCATGGGCAGGGGTCTGATGATCCCCGCGATGGTGGGCAAACATATCGGAAAATGGGTAAAAGACGGTGACTTACCCAAGACCGTCTCAAAATATGGCACAAGAATTGAAGAAATCTTTGTTTCCTATGAAGAACTTAAACAAAGATACGGTGAACGATTAAAGGAAATCCCAACCGGAGCCATCGGAGTGTATACCTATACCCAGAAGATCAAGACCGGGCTTCAGCAGCTTATGGCGGGAAGTAGGAATTTTGCACTGACCACAATTTCACGTAAAGATATCATGGCGCTTACAGAGGAAGCCGCAAAAGTCTCCGGTATCCCATATATAATGGATGCATATAAAGAAGAGGCCCTTGAGATTTTACTTGATTAGAGAGAGTATTATCCCACATAATGTATTGCGGACGCCAGTTAAATTTTCTAAAATTTTTTATTGTAAAATAATCTGAAATTATTTCCTTGCCGGTTCTTTTATTGAAAATGCCTCAATTACTTGGAGGGTTATACGTATTCCAAGTGTGGGTTGTATTGTTTCGAGCCAGAGAAAAAAGCCCACCCTTGACGGTGTCGGACGTTCGAATTTGAAGTGGCCATCCTTTACCTGCACCATTTTGTGATATTCTTTCTTTTGGCGTGAGCGCAGATATAAGATCAGTTCAAAACCTGGAAGATCAGTTGCGATCACAGCTTTTGAGTAAAATTTGGAGAGATCGTTAAACTCAAATCTCTTTCCTTTAACTGTCAATCCGTACGTATCAGATACTACTTTGACTGCCTGTGGGAACAGTCCGCCGTATAGCACCTTTTTTACAAGCTGCCCGGTCGGGTCAGTAATTTCAAAGTGTTTTTTCCCTCCGGGTTTGGCTATCTCAGTAAAAATTCTGTTACGCACTTCATCATGGTACCTTTTGTACTCGAATGGTTGTTTTATGTGTATGTCTGTTGCCCTAATCAGTTTTGGGTGATTTACAGGGTTGTTATAGATAATATTGGGGCGATAATATTTTACAAGCGATTTTATCTGTTCGCATGAATTGGTATTGATAATTGCATTGGTTTTATCCTTGGCAAGCCTTTTTACGACTGAATAGTTGGAGAGATCAAAAGAAGAAATGAGAAGGAATGGTGTTATCTTCTGCTGATAAAGGTAGCCCAACAGTTTTTTCTTGAATGCAATCTCCTGTTCAAACTCTTTTAAGTCCGCTGGCGATGTGACAACTTCCGCGAAGGCAACATTGTTGTGTGAATCGACAAGAAGCATATCAAACTCTGCAAGATCCTGCCCGTTGCCCCTGATTGTGATGTCTCCATACTTTGAATAATAGAGACCATTCTGCCCAAGTTTTATATAATCACGCTTTTTTGGAGCATCAGCTCCTTTCATAGCGAGATATTTTATTCTGTCTGATTTCTTTGAAATCTCCAGAAACATCTCGTATACTATTGATTCAAACCATCGTCCCTCTGCAGTCCGCATTGGTTCGATATCAAGAGAAAACAGTCGTTTCCGTTCGATTTTGTTCATATGCCGCGTGGCATTTATTGCAATTGCTGCAGTTGGTGCAAAATTTTTAAAATTTATATTTAGCCATTGGATCATGAGTACAGTAAAAGATTTTTGTGTTAATAGTAAATAAGAATCTACTATCAAATTTAATGAATCCTGACAATAAGAATTAAATATTAAGGAAATGTACTTCCTTCATATTTATAATGAGGTTAAAGTATAATGCAGGGATTGTGTCCGGGGATTGGAACAAATATGCAAACCCAAGGCAATAAAAATGGAGATGAAGGGAGAAATGGCCATCCACTGGATGAAATACCTATGGAAATCGACATACTTTTTAAACGTCTCTATGAATATAGGAAATCTCTAATCGGCTCTTCTCATTATTACTTGAAAGTGGAACAGGATTGCATATCCTTATGCAGGATGGTGTATGCCGGTGGCAAACTGTATTTTTCTGAAGTTGTTAATCATCAGGAATATGGTATATCAGATATAGAAATAGAGGAAGCAGTCAGACTGAATTGTCATAATTTATGCCTAGCCGATCATTACCATATCTCGCCGCACATTGAAAAGAAATTGCGAGCGCTGCTCGATTTTTCATAATAAATAATTATGTTTATTATAAAAATTAGATTTTTATCTATAAAATAAATTATGGAAGAGTTCCTTATATTTTCTCTCTGAAATGATTTTAAAAATTTTTTCTTAGTAGTTGCCTTATTAATAAACTATAAATATGATAGAAAATCATTTCCTTCATATCCTAAGCTATACATAGCGAAGGTGGGGAGAAAAACAGTGGGGAATGAAGAATGTCGAAAGCAAAACAAATAAACGGTGTAGAACCTGTGCCACGTTACATAATGCCAGATCGATCAGCACCTGATTACGAACGTATTATAAGAGAGCTGCAAAACTGTGGTTGTTCACCGATTGGTTCATCATATTATTATATAAAAGCGGATAGTGGTTGGCGCTCCTTGTGCAGGATTATTCATGGGGGCGGCAAAGTGTTCTTTCATGAAGTTATTGACCATAAAAAGTATTCAATATCTGATAAGGATATTGACGAGGTAGTGAGACCTGAAATGGAAATATCATCTTTACAAGGACATTATCAGATCTCACCAGATATCGAAATTAAATTGAGTACACTAACAAATATTCGATAAATATTTTTAAAAAACATGTTTTTGAGATCTTTTTGAATGAGCCATTTCAAATCTTTTTATTGATAAAAGACCGATATAATGCGAGATTAAAAAGCGTTCCTTTGTATAGTGCCAGATTGTCAAGTTCTTTTGTTCTCATCCGTTTAGCACTTGATATTGGACAAGTAAAAATTTTTTTTTCATCACTCTTATGTTTATTTTATTGAGCCGGATAAGCGTCTGCACGTCAGAAAAAACATAGAGAAAATTTCACCGTCCATGCGCTTCCTTTTCCAGCAATCTCTTTTGAAGATTCCCCACCTCTACTTCTTTCTCTGGTCGGAGATGTGACAGACTTTTTCCTGAATCAGACAGCCGCTTATGTATGTGGTGAATCACTTAACCAAAATAAGAAGAGGAAAATTTTTGAATTTTTTATAAAGCTCGTTTACCCCTCAGTTTCTCCTGTTCGGATTCTGATGGACTTCTCAACAGGAATGACAAAGATCTTTCCATCTCCGATCTTTCCGGTGCGAGCTGAATCAATAAGTGTCGCAAGCAAAGAATCGAGGTCCTTTTCTTTGACTACAATTTCGAGCTGGATCTTTGGCAGCAGATCAACAGTCATCAGTCCGCCACGGTATTGGAGGGTTATACCTTTTTGTTCACCTCTGCCTTTGACTTCATGGATCGTCATACTGATGAAGCCTTTGTCTTCAAGTGCTTTTTTTACGAATTCAAATCGTTCCGGTTTGATGATAGCTTTTACCATTTTCATAATTACACACCTAGCATCAGGCCCGTTCCCCGTGCTGGGAAATGTCAAGGCCCACATATTCTTCTTCTTCAGTGACTCGAAGTCCGATAGTTTTGTCAATGATTACCGCAAGGATGTAGGTTACGACGAACGCGTATATGAGTGCAGCGAATGCACCCGTTGCATTTGCAACGAACTGGTGGACGTTGCCTTCAAGGAGTCCTGACGCTCCGTTGACTGCAGCAGCAGCAAAGATACCAGTTGCAAGTGCCCCCCACAAACCGCCTACCCCGTGACATGCCCAAGCGTCGAGGCTTTCGTCGAAACCTTTCTTTTGTCTGAATAGCATTGCACTATAACAGAGCACTCCTGCGACCGCACCTATCACTATGGAAGCCATCGGAGTCACATACCCCGCTGCCGGAGTGATTGCTACAAGTCCGACAACGCCCCCGCTGACAAACCCAAGCGAGCTCGGTTTGCCTCCGTGAGCCCAGCTGACGAGCATCCAGGCCAGAGCTCCTGCAGCTGCTGCCGTATTTGTCGTAACAAACGCACTTGCAGCAAGTCCGTTTGCGGCTATTGCACTGCCTGAGTTGAACCCAAACCAGCCGAACCAGAGGAGTGCTGCACCCAGGATCGACCACGGTATATTTGCCGGCTCCAGACCATACTTGCCAAAGCCGACACGCTTACCTATTACGAGGGCTATAGCCAGCGCAGCAAACCCCGAACTGATGTGGACAACCGTCCCTCCAGCAAAGTCGATCGCTCCGAATTGTGCTGCCCAGCCACCACCCCATACCCAGTGGGCAAGCGGGTCGTAGACAATGGTTGTCCAGATCAGAGCGAATACGAGATATGCACTGAACTTGATTCGTTCGGCAAAACCTGATGTCACGATTGCCATCGTTACGGTCGCGAATACGAGCTGGAATACCATATACAGCAAACCAGGTATTGCGGTACTGTACGGGCCGGGGTCCATGCCCACGCCGTTCAGTCCCAGATTTTGCAGGTTGCCGACAAACCCCCCGACATCATGACCGAATGCCAGCGAGTACCCGATGAGTACCCACTGGATACTTACCAGCGCGAAGGCAACGAACGACAGGGTAATCATAGAGATAAAGTTTTTCCTGCGTACGAGCCCCCCATAAAACAACCCGACCCCCGGTGTCATGATCATCACAAGCGCCGTGGAAGCCAGAATCCATGCTGTTGCTCCAGAATCTATTGCCATTTTTTCACCTAATTTTTGTCAGATTCGTTAAGAACTTGTGCATTAAATCCAATCAGTAATGGAGAATCACAGATTTCAAATGCCGGATTGAAAGTCCGGGGATATTGAATTCTGATGATAACCATCTGGTGACTCTTGTAAATTATGAATTATTTTATGGAAGGAAGTTGTATTCCTATATTTAAAAAGATATCTAATGATATTTTTATTTTTTTTCATAATTACTGAAGATAAAATTTAAAAAAAAATTCAGGCGCGCTCGCCATGCTGGCAAATATCCAGACCCACATACTCTTCATCTTCGGTAACTCTCATTCCCAGCGTCCGATCGATAACAAACCCAATGCAATAGGTCATCACAAAAACAAATACCATAACCGCAACTGCGCATGCAGTATTTACTACGAATTGATGTGCATTGCCTTCAGCCAGTCCCGTGAATCCCCCAATTGCTGCAGCAGCAAAAATTCCTGTGGCCACGGTACCCCAGAGACCTCCCATCCCATGGATAGCCCATGCGTCAAGACTCTCGTCACATCTTTTTCTGACCCTCAAGAGCATCATCCCATAACAGAGTACACCAGCGACGGCCCCGATAAGAATTGAGACCATAGGAGTTACAAATCCAGCTGCCGGTGTTATTGCAACCATTCCTGCAATCGCACCGCTCACCATGCTCAGTGAGCTGGGTTTACCGTGATACCAGCTTGCAAACATCCAAGCCAACGCTCCGGCCGCAGCAGCTGTGTTAGTGGTGACGAATGCGTTTGTAGTGACCCCATTGACCGCGAGCGCACTTCCCGCGTTGAACCCGAACCAGCCGAACCATAAAAGAGTGGCCCCGAGAAGTGCCATCGGGATGTTATGGGGCTCAAGAGCATGTTCTCCAAATCCTGCCCGTTTTTTTATCACCAGTGCGAGCGCAAGAGCACCAAAACCTGAACTTATCTCAACAACTGTACCCCCAGCAAAATCAATAAGTCCCAGTTTTGATGCCCATCCACCACCCCATGCCCAATGAGCAAGCGGACAATAAACTAAGGTCAACCATACGAGGACAAAAATAATAAACGATGAAAACTTGATACGTTCGGCAACAGCAGATGTAACGATGGTTATTGTTACTGCAGCAAAAAAGAGCTGGAATATCATATAAATAAGGGGAGGGTAGCCGGCGGAGCCTGCATCTGCACTGACTCCATTAAGCCCGAGATAATTCAGATTACCGATAAATCCACCGATATCCGGACCAAATGCAAGGGAATACCCGATCAAAACCCAGTGGATGCTCACGAGAGCAAGAATCATAAACGATAGGGCAATCATCGAGATGAAATTTTTCTTCCTGACGAGCCCGCCATAAAAAAACCCGACTCCCGGGGTCATCAGCATCACCAGTATTGCCGAGACCATGAGCCAGGTTGTAACACCGGTATCCAAAGCCATGTCTTTCTCCTTTGATAACTTTTTGTAGTACTGGCGATCACTCTGGACAGGGGAATCACCCGATATTTTTCAGGATTGAGGTGTTACAGGGGGATGATGCCATACCGATTTATATGTATCGAGCCTGAACATCGGCTATCCCTCCTGGTGCCCGTGGGATCCCCTATAGAGAACGATCGACAGTTAGTTACCGGATTACAAGTCCGAACCTTGCCGATAAAAATTTTAAAGAATTTTTAATTAGTATGTTGCGAGATACCTGTCCAGCTCCCACGGATGAACTGCGAGACGGTATGCGTCTGTCTCTGCTACCGCAATGCGGGCCAGTGTCTCAACAATATGATTACCCAATGCATCGCAGAGCACTTTGTCTTTCATAAGATATTCCTGTGACTCCGCGAGGCTACCGGGCAGCATTTCAATCTTCAATCTCTTACGCTCCTTCTCGGTCAGATGGTAGATATTGACATTCGTGCTCTCCGGGGGCATGATCTTATTTTTGATACCGTCCAGCCCCGCCGCGAGCATACAGGCAAATGTCAGATACGGATTACACATCGGGTCCGGGCTGCGGAATTCAGCGCGTGTACTGTTTCCGCGTGCTGCCGGTACACGAACAAGTGCAGAACGGTTGGCGGCACTCCAGGAGATGTAACAGGGAGCTTCAAATCCGGGTACAAGGCGTTTATACGAGTTTATTGTCGGATTTGCAACACGCGTGATTGCCTTTGCATGTTTTAGTATACCCCCGATATAATACATTGCGATGTCAGAGATCTTGTTCTCACCATTTGGATCAAAGAAAGCGTTCTTGCCACCCTTGGAAAGTGATCCGTGCGTATGCATACCGCTGCCATTGATACCAGAGATTGGCTTTGCCATGAAAGAGGCGTGGAGGCCATGTTTGAGCGCGAGAACCTTGGTCGCAAACTTATAGGTCATTACTCGATCTGCTGTGGTAACCGCATCGGCGTACTTAAAGTCGATCTCATGCTGGCTTGCCGCTACTTCGTGATGGGACATTTCAATTTCAAGACCCATACTGGTGAGGGCGAGGACGATTTCCCTCCGAACATCTTCTGCCTTGTCGTTGGGGGCAAGATCGAAATAACAACCGAGATCCGGAAACTGGGTCGTCGGTTTTCCATCAATAAGATTAAAAAGGAAAAACTCGAGTTCGGGGCCTGTGTTGAAAGTGTAGCCCATTTTAGCAGCTTCGGTCATAATCTTTTTCAGAACATAACGGGGGTCACCTTCGAAAGGCTTGTCGCCATACGTGTAGACATCGCACATGAACCGGGCAACCTTGCCCTCCTGGGGTCTCCAGGGAAGGACTGCATAGGACGACGGATCTGCTTTGAGAAGCATGTCGGATTCTTCAATCCGGGTGAATCCCTCGATCGATGAACCGTCAAACCAGGTGCCCTCAGTCAGAGATTTTTCCGCCATTGCCGCCGGGATGGCAGCATTTTTGGGCATGCCTAATACATCCGTAAACTGGAGCCGGATGAATTTTACATCATCAGCCTCAATTTTCTTGATCAATTTGGATACGTCTGCTGACATAATGGAAAAAAGGTTCCACCCAATCACATTTATAATTTCTGAACTAACATCAGTAGAGAATACTCACATTCAATTTGCATAACGTTTTAGTACTATAGATCATCCCGATTTGTGATAACATGTGTGGAATAATTGGAGTCATTGACAAGCGGCGACAGTGTATAGATGGCTCAGATATAAGAAACTCGTTAACAATGATGGATGAGCGTGGGAATGGGGAGGGTGCCGGTTATGTTGCCTATGGGATTTACCCGGACTTTGAAGATTCATACGCTCTTCACGTCTTTTTTAACGACGTTAATGAAAACAAGCCGGCACTTGATCTGTTACTTGAAAAATGGGGAACCATCGTCCACGATGAAGCGATCCCGACCTTTGCTTCAAAAATCAAAAAGGTGCACACACCCTGGAGGTATTTTTTCAAGCCTGACCCGAAGCTGGCACCGGAACAGAATACTCCTGCTGATGACATTATCATGCACATCGTCATGAGCATAAATACGGCTCACAACGGTACCCTTATCTTCTCCTCGGGGAAAAACCTCGGCGTATTCAAAGCATCCGGCTGGCCGGAGGAAGTTGCGGATCTCTACCGCATTCAGGATTACAAGGGTTACCTCTGGCTCGCACACAACCGGTACCCCACGAACACGGCCGGCTGGTGGGGAGGCGCTCACCCGTTTAACCTACTCGACTGGAGTGTGGTCCACAACGGAGAAATCACATCTTACGGCACCAACCAGCGCTACATCGAGAGTTTCGGGTATAAATGCACGATGTATACCGACACTGAAGTTGTTGCGTACCTTGTGGATTTACTGGTCAGGAAACACGGGCTCTCAGAAAAAATGGCTGTGCGGGCTCTCGCCCCCCCTTTCTGGGATGAGATCGACAGGATGCCGGTGAAAGCCCGGGAACTCAACCGCGCAATCCGGCTGACCTATGGTCCGGCACTGATGAACGGTCCGTTTGCGATCTGTATTGCAAACGAACATATGCTGATGGGATTTACGGACAGGATCAAACTGCGCCCGCTGGTATCCGGAGAGCACGGTGACCGGCTCTTTATCTCAAGCGAAGAATCAGCAATCCGACGTATCGAGCCGGATATCAAAGACGTCCACATGCCGAAAGCCGGAGAACCGGTTATCGGGAGGGTCATCGGATGACCATCGGCAGTCTCCCGCTCAGATTCAAAGTGGAGATCGATCCTGAACAATGTATGCTCTGCGGACGGTGCGTTGAAAACTGTTCGTACGGTGTGTACCGTATGGAAGGTGAAAAAATTCGCATTAATTCGCGTAACTGCGTTGCCTGCCACCGCTGTACTGCGTTCTGTCCCCGAGACGCCATCAGCATTTACGAAAAACCCACCGATTACCGGAGCCACCCGGTATGGACACGCGAGATTCGTGAAGCGGTCTTCAACCAGGCAAAAACCGGCAAGATCATCCTCGCCGGCATGGGAAACGCCCTGCCTTACCCGATGATCTTCGACCGTCTCCTTCTCGATGCATGCCAGGTCACCAACCCAAGCATCGATCCTCTAAGGGAGCCCATGGAATTGCGCACCTACCTGGGGAAAAAACCGGGAGCGTTATCGGTCAAAGAGTATCCCAATGGTGATGTCGAGCTCCTGACAAAACTCACTCCTAATCTACAGATCGAAACCCCTATCATGATCGGGCATATGAGTTATGGTGCAATCAGCCTTCCCGCACAACAGGCACTTGCAAAAGCGGTAAGCCGCATCGGCACCTTCATGGGCACTGGCGAAGGCGGACTTCATGCATCGCTCTATCCCTACCAGAAAAATATCATTGTGCAGGTCGCATCGGGACGGTTCGGTGTGGACATTAATTATCTCGATCGCGGTGCTGCTATCGAGATCAAGATTGGGCAGGGAGCAAAACCGGGAATCGGCGGACACCTTCCCGGAGAGAAAATATGCACTGACGTTGCCTGCACCCGGATGATCCCGGAAGGCAGTGACGCGATCAGCCCCGCCCCCCACCATGATATTTATAGTATCGAGGATCTCAAGCAACTTGTCCGGGGCCTGAAAGAAGCAACTGAATGGAAAAAACCGGTCTTTGTTAAGATAGCTGCCGTCCACAACGTGGCGGCGATTGCTGCAGGGATTGCACGGTCATCTGCCGATGCCGTTGTCATTGACGGGTTTCGCGGCGGTACCGGTGCAGCGCCGGTCGTCTTCCGGGACCATGTCGGGATCCCGATAGAAGCAGCCGTCGCGAGTGTCGATGCCAAACTGCGCAACCAGGGAATTCGCAATGAGGTTTCCATCATAGCCAGTGGGGGTATCCGCCAGAGTGCTGACGTGGCAAAGATCATCTGTCTTGGTGCAGATGCTGTCTACATTGGGACGTCGGCTCTCGTTGCTATGGGGTGCCGGGTGTGCGGTACCTGCAACCGGGGTGTATGTGCCTGGGGTATAGCAACCCAGAAACCGGAACTCACCCGGCGGCTTGACCCGGAGACCAACTCGGTCCAGGTCGAAAACCTCATCCACGGGTGGACCCTTGAACTCGCAGAACTGATGGGAGCTGCCGGCATTAACAGCATTGAAAGCCTGCGGGGTAACCGCGACCGGCTCAGGGGCTACATGCTGGATGAAGGGCTGTTGAATGTTCTCGATATCAAGACCGTGGGGGCCTGACAATGAGCACAACAACCATTGATGCAAACAATCTCCATTACACGCCGCTGAACCAGCAGATCCGCCGCGCTATAGCTGATGGTGTGAAGGAGATCGTTATTAACAATGTCCTTGGCCAGCGGTTCATCGGAGACGGACTTCGCTGCGATGACGTAACTATCATTGTAAATGGTATACCCGGTGGCGATCTTGCCATGTTCATGAGCGGCCCGACGATTATTGTCCACGGTAACGCCGACCATGCCCCGGGAAACACCATGGACAAGGGAACGGTCATCATCCATGGCAGTGCCGGGGATGCAGTCGCCCACAGTATGCGGGGCGGCAAGATCTATGTCCGGGACAATATCGGCTACCGTGGCGGCATTCATATGAAGCGTTACCTGGAGAAACGCCCTATTCTCGTAGTCGGTGGCAGCGCCCGCGCCTTTCTCGGCGAATCAATGGCAGGAGGTATTATCATTGTCCTCGGACTCAAAGGTGTCGAGCCTATCTCAGAACAGGGTGTCGGCAGCGGTATCCATGGGGGGGAGATCTTTGTCCGGGGCCCGATTGATGAGCTCTATCTTGGGAGCGGAGCCAGACAGGCGCCAATCACTGAAGAGCAGAAAGCACTGATCCGTCCCATTATCGAGGATTTCGCAAAATCGTTTGGAATTGATGCAGCACCCCTGCTTGCATCGGATTACACGCGGATCGCAGCAACAAGTGCCAGGCCGTTTGCAAACAAGTATACGTGGGAGTGATGGTAATGGCAGAAAAAAGTTATCTCGATTTAAAAAGCGAGGTCTGGGATATAGGTAGATGCTCGGGGTGTGGTGCATGTGTTGCGGTCTGCCCCGCTGATTCCCTGTTCTTTTTTGAGGGTGAAATGGTAACCGGACCTACGAGCAACGGCTACTGTAAACAGGCAACGGATGGCGTAACCTGTGGGGCTTGTCATGCGGTCTGCCCACGGATCGGCGACCAGCCCGCGGAAACGCTCGGTACATATGTCGAACTTTTGAGCGCAAAATCGACATTTGAAGTCCCGCGTAAACAGAGCGGTGGAGCAGTCACGGCAATCCTTGCAAATGCGCTTGATGAAGGACTCATTGATGCAATTGTTACGGTCACAGAAGATCGCTGGACGCTCAAGCCCTCTTCTGTAATCATTACAACAACCGATGTGCTTATCCAGCAGGCAGGTAGCCGTTATAGTTGGTGGGTACCCCTCCTTGCTGCCCTCAAGTATGCAGCAATCGAACGCAAGTACAAACGTATTGCGGTCATTGGAGTCCCTTGCGCCGTTCAGGCAGTTGCACGCATGCGGGAGAGCGACAACGATCTCGTAAAACCATACGGGAAAGCTATTCGACTCGTGATCGGTCTTTTCTGCACGGAGACATTTGATTATAATACGCTCATATTGGGAAAACTCAAAACCCATTACAAACTCGAACCCCACGACATTAAAAAACTCAATGTGAAAGGAAAATTGGAGGTCTTAAAACAGGATGGAAGCACAACCATCGTGCCTCTTGCAGAACTGGAGACCTGTATAAGAAAAGGCTGTCACTATTGTACTGACCTGACGGCCGTACTTTCAGATATCTCCGCCGGTGCGATTGGCAGCCCGGCCGGCTCAACCACGCTAATCGTCCGCACCAGTACTGGGAAAGGTTTCGTGGACAGCGCCATCCGGAACCGGAAACTTGAGATTAGCTCGGATGTTGATACAGCAGCCATTGAGAAACTGGCGACTGCAAAGATAAAGAAAAATTCCGGAAAATAATTTTCAGGCTAAAAATTCATTGAGATATTAGTTATGATGGTCACCCGCCTCAGGGCCTCTCCGAGGCACGGAGGGTCAGGGAGGTTTATTTCGGATTTTTAGTTATTGATCCTCCTCGGGGGCGTCCCTTCTGGGGCGGCGGTTTTGCTCCTGAAATGAGACGATAAAGAACCAATTTCCCTCATATCAGAATATTACGATTTTCATGGTTCGGATTCGAACATTGCTTTTACACGAGTTTTCACCAGAACCTGAGAACGTGAATATGAGGACTAATCCACTCGCTTCCAGCAACAGCGAATCGCTTAAAGTAAGAAGTCTTTTTGGGGAGAAACCAGGTCTTCCAGGAATCCGGGCAGTCAGCCTTATCAAAATGTTTTGCTGCAATCCAGATATACTCGTTAAAACAAAATTATAAAAAAACGGTTTTATTTTTCCCGCAGTATCCTTGTGAGCGGTGAACGCCGGTCGAAGAATTCCGCGATGAATGGGGCAAACTCCTCCTGCCAGCATTCTGCACCCTCGTGAAGCGTCCATCCCATTTCCAGAGACTGCCGGACATGTTTCCCCAGACTCACCATTAAGAGTGCATCTGAAGACAGCAGGCTCCTTGCAGTCTGATACTCTCGGAATACCTCCATCTCGTACCGTCCGTTTTCAATAAATGGTCCGGACAAATGTTCAACAAGATGTTTTTTGCGGAACTTGTCTGCATTTTCATGGTTCCAGAGCGGGGGTCCATAATGCTGTCGTATTGCCGGGAGCTCACCGACAAGCAGTTCAAGGAGGAACATGCACCGATCTGCCTGCATATCATAGGAAACATGGTGGACGGAAAATCCGTTCCGCTCCAGAAATTCCCGGAGTGCAATGACGCTGCGTTTAAGTTGCGGCACCACAATCTCCGGGATGTATTGGGGTGTCGCAAAGGTGATGGCATAGATAAATGTCCTGCGCTGCGAGATAATGGCAGCCAGTTCTTTTTTCAGGATGCAGCGTTCCATTGGATGAGCAAAGAATTCGTAGACAGGTTTTTCATTATATCCCCGCGCAAGCTCTACAAACTCTGCCATGCGATCAAGGGACACTGCTGCTGCAACATTGCGTTTTGGATCGACCGGATCGATCACGACCAGAGGTTCATCAAATTTTTTTGCCGCATGTTTTTCGATATCAATAACCAGACCGGGATGCCACGTCGCGGCTGCCTTGATGAGTGGTGTGAATCCCCCGTAATGAAGTATAAGCAGCTCGCAGAGGTAGCCGGAAAAACCTCCCGTCATCTGGTCTGAACCATAGATACCGCCTGCTTTGGTGAATTGCTTGAGCAGGAGGACATCATCGATCAACCCGTTAATCCGATCAGTGATATATCGGGTATGGAACGGAGTGCGATCCACTGCACTCTGGATATGGGTAGCACTATCAACGTGATAACAGGGGACAAGATCCACATCAACGTCGTCGATGGTTGCATTGATATAGGGATGCTCGGCATACTTTTCATGGAACTGGTCGGTAAACGATCCTGCGATGCCGCGTGCGAGCGAAAGTCCCTCCTCTTCGAGCTGTTCACGGGAAAGCACTGGATCAAAAAGCATAAAAATATCGAGATCACGGTCACCTTTCACCCAAGTGTGGCGGGCGATGGAACCGACCACCATTCCTTCTGCCTTTCCGCTTCTGGCGATTGCTGCAAGCAGGCGCTTTGACAGACCGCAGACAAGTTCCTGTTCCTGTTCGGTCGGGCGGAGATCCAAAAGAACTGTCTCTTCCAGCGGCAACCGGTTTACCATTTAAACACCTGCAGGTCTTCGTAGACAGGACCCTGTGGCAGCAGTGTACTCTTCTTGAGCACCATACCACGGATTGTGCAGCAGCCATAGCTTATCTTTTCCAGGACTTTGAGCGCGGAAAAGAGTGAAGGGTCCGGGGATTTGACCCGTGCTACAGTTGCATGAGGGGTGAAGCTGCGTGTCTCCCGTGCAAATCCGAGCGGTGCAAGTGCATCTTCTATCAGCTGGAATACCTTTTCCCCCTTACCTCCATCACCGATGGCGCACCAGACCGTATGCGGGCGTTTGGGATTGTTCACGGTTATCTTTTCCACGGTTACTGGAAAGGGGATGAAGGCAATTTTTTTGAGCGCCTCCTTGACTTTCGGCAGGTCCTTCTCATTGACCTCGCCAAGAAACTTCGCGGTTATATGAATATTCTTCGGCTCCACAAACGTAAGACGGGCCCGGCACCCGCGGAGCGTCTGCTGAGCTGAGGTTAACTGATCTTTGATCTCATCTGAAAGTTCCAGTGCAATAAACACTCTGACCATTACGGTACTATTATTTCATCCCACTACTAATGATATTCGATTGCCGGAGTACTTGGGTTCAGGTGCAGAAACCAAGTTTTTTTTACGTGCAATTCCAAATTAGAGATGACAGACCAGAGGTGTTTTTTGTGCCGGAAAAATCGCAATTGATCGTGTATACGCTGGAACATTGCCCGAATTGTGACATTCTGAAAGGTTTTTTAAAAAAGGGCGGCTATAATTTCATTGAACAGGATCTCTCAACTGCAGAATCACTCACCGAGCTGCGAATGAATGGAATCTTTGTAAATGAAGCTCCGGTCTTACAGAAACGTTCAGATTTTTATACTTCTGCAGATATTTTTCCCTCAGGCAAGCTGGATGGAGAGCACTTATCAAAGCTGATATCAGGTGAATAATGGCGCATCGGGAGACAAAGCAACTAACATTTGACGGAATTACCATACCAGTCCTCCCTTTCGTCCGTACATCTGATGGGCACATCATTGAATGGAACCGCGATCGCATTGTCCACCAGATCGTTGAAGAGACAAAGCTGGTCGAGACCTTCTATGGCTATGAGGGGGCAGACGAAGCGACAGCACAGGATATCGCATACGATGTGGAAAACCGCATCAAAAACATGGGCTTGAAATCACTCTCCGGCCCGCTCATCCGTGAAATAGTTAATATAACGCTGCTTGAGAGGGGTATGATACAGTACCGCAATGTCTCCACCCGTGTGGGAACTCCGGTTTTTGATGCACATCAGATCGATGTTGGCAGGGGATTTGAGGCGCATGATAACGCAAACCTCCAGGAAAATGCCGAGACGTCGCACAAGAAAAAGGCAGATAAAATCTCAAAGGAACAGTACCTGCTTCAGCTTCCCCCGGACCTCGCCGATCACCATTTGTCTGGCGAGATGCACATCCACGATCTCGAGTATTTCGGCACGCGCCCTTTCTGCCAGGACTGGGACCTGCGTTATTTCTTCTACTATGGTTTGATGCCTGACGGCAATGGCACGAAGGCTTCTGTTGCGGGTCCAGCAAAACGTCCCGAAGTTGCAATCCTCCATGCTGTGAAAGCACTCGGATCTGCCCAGACAAATTTTGCCGGGGGACAGGGTTACTATAACTTTCTCACCTTCCTTGCACCTTACATGGAAGGGATGGCATATAACGAGATCAAGCAGAACATGCAGATGTTCGTCTATGAAATGACACAGATGATGGTAGCCCGGGGTGGTCAGCTCGTCTTCTCTTCAATCCAGCTCTCACCGGGAGTACCGACACTCTGGCAGGACAAGCCCTGCATTTATAAGGGAAAAATCTGGGATGGCAAATCAGCTCCCCTCCGCATCTATGGGGAGTTCGAGCGTGAGGTGCGCTTACTTTTCAAGGCACTTATGGAGGTAATGCTTGAGGGAGATTACTGGGGCAAACCATTCAACTTCCCAAAGCCTGAGATCTCTATTGAACCTGACTTTATGAATGAACGCGAGGAGTTTAACGCAAAGAACCCTGATCTTCCAACATTCCAGGAATTATACCTGATGACCTTCGAACTCGCCTCGAAGTTCGGCACACCCTATTACGATAACCAGCTACCTGCTTATCGCGGAGCTGGTAAGGGGATTTCCTGTTACCAGTGTTGTGCTTACCAGTTCTCTACTGTAGCAGACAAGGATTCGGATTTTGTTAAAAAGATTTACTTTGAGGATGGCAAGCACTTCTCGATGGGCTCTTGGCAGGTTGTTTCTGTGAACTGCCCCCGTGCGGCGTACAATGCAGAGGGAGATGATACCCGTCTCTTTGCCGAGCTCAAGGCCCTCATGGATGTTGCGGTGGATATTTTCAAGATCAAGCGCCGCTGGATGGACCTGATCCGGGCGAACAGCCGGATGCCATTTGCGATGCAGCGACCGAAAGACCCGAACACGGGCGAACGTGGTGCACTTGCGGTCGATCTTGAAGGATTGGTGTATACTATCGGTGTGGTTGGCGTCAATGAAATGGTACAGCACCATACTGGCAAACAGCTTCATGAATCAAAAGAAGCATTCAGGCTTGCCATACGGGCGATGACAGAGATGGAGCTTTATGGTCGCGAGCTTTCCTCAAAAAACAACATGTCCATTGCCCTTGCCCGGACACCGGCAGAGACGACGGGGCAAAGGTTTGCGGTTGCTGATCTGCTCGATCGACGCTATCATAATTTTGCTGTTAAAGTAATCAAGGGAGATATCGAAGAAGGTCTGGAAATGCTGGGCAAGAGCCGCGATCTCCCCGTGTACTATACGAATGGCACCCATGTGGCGCCGGGCGCAAATGTCCCCCTCACCAAACGCATGGAAATCGAGCATGTATTTTTCCCTATTGTGGACGGGGGAAATATCTTCCATATCTGGCTGGGTGAAGCACGCCCTGACCCTCATGGACTTATGGACATGGCAATGAAGCTCTGCCGAAACACCCAGATCGGATATTTTGCCTTCACCCGCGATATTACTGTCTCACTTCGGCAGTTCCACGAAATGCGTTCGGCTAAGAAATCAAATTCTCCCTATATCCCCTCAGATTTTCCTGTTAAGGTATAATCCATAATTTTTTTATCAGAAGCACTCAGGACTGGATTTTTTGACGTTATCGGTATCTAATTCCTAATTTCTCCGGTTATGACAGGGAACTTAGCCCTTGACGGGGTCCCTGTCACCATGAATACTTGTAACTTCTCCAGCCACGGACTGAATTACATATCACGTCCTTTTTTCTATCATCGGGGCATATGGCGGCGAATGATTGAATTAACATGTTGTATCTCTCAAAAGTCTTGGTCCCGAGGACCCCGGGAATTTCAGGTACCTGCTTGACACGCTGCTTTACGGGCAGCTTAAAAGGAAAAACACCGATGGTTATCTTGTTCATGAGGGGTCCTGCTGTTTTCATTCCGGGAAAATCTTTTAGGATATCTATTGTGGAAAACACCTTGATACCAGGTACTATGATTTGCAGGTATTTAATAAATTAATTTTTTGAAAAGTAAATAAAAGGGAAATTTTAATTGGTACTTACTTTTTTAAGAGTGATATCCATAATACCGTGATGGACACGATAATAACTGTGAATCCTGTCTATGGGATGATCGAGCATGATAGAAATATTCCGGTTATCAACAGCCACTCGTACATTTTTTGTCTGGATGTCAACAAAGGGTGCATTTTTTGAATTGACTGGCATCGTTACGGTAATATAGATTGTGTCATCAGATTCTACGATTTCATAAGGGATTTCTTCATCGTCGCCAGGTTCACCCGGCCGGAAGACCTCTGGATCTCCGTTTGATGGGTGGCGGGTGATTATTGTGTAACCAATAATTCGGGCGTTATTGTTGTCTGGCATGTTTTTAACAATGTCTTCAACGATCTTTGCGAGGTTGTTAAAAACATCGTCATAAGGACTGTTTGGATTATTCTGCATGTATGCCTCGGAGTGTATACAGGTCTCTTGTTCGTCCTACTATTCCCCTACGTTCGAATCGTTTCAGAATTTCACCAAGATCCTTTTTGGATATATCGGTGACCTGTTCCAGTTCCTCGAGCGTAAGCGAATCATGGGAAAGTGCTATTATTACACTAATCTCTCGATCGCTTGTGAATAAATCCTTATGGTTTCGGGCAAGGTCATTGATTTTTATTTCGATATCGTGGTTGATCTGTTCGAGATTGGAGAGAATCATGTCATGGGCTTTAATCATCTGCCCGAACATTCTGACTGAGTTTTTAACCTGGTCGGTTTCATCATCATCGTCGTCTTCACAAGTGAGCACCCGAGTCTGTTTGAGACTGATGTCGACGAGAATGTCATTTACGAGGTAATAATATTTTCGGCGCCTGTCATCTGTCTGGCAGGATAGAATTGCTTCCCGCTCCATCAACTGGAGATGATCGATAACCGCTTTTGGCGAGAGCATCAGCGTCTCAGAGATCTCGGTGACAAAACAGGGTTTCTGCCGTAACAGTTCGATGATTCTCCTTCGGTTTCTATTCCCGAGGATATCTAGCAGCCGGGAAACCTCAGCAGCATCGTCCATCTTTACGTAATGTTAGTAAGGGTAATATTTAGAATTAATTCATTGGGAGTGTCTGAATTCTCGTTGAATAATTTCAAGAATTATATTATTACCAACCATTATCTGTTAACAGCGCATATTAATTATGGTGATATTATGGAAAGACAACCCGTTCAATCCTGTAACCTGAAAAGTGTAGGTTACGATAATCATTTAAAGAATCTGGAGATTGAATTTCATTCCGGGCTGATTTATCAATATCAGAATGTTCCTTCCCAGATCTATGCAAATCTTTTAAGCGCTCAATCGACCGGGACGTTTTTTACCGACAAGATAAAAAACCGGTATCGATCGAAGCGACTTGATAAGATAAGCGTATAATGTTTTTTGGGCTGTATTCCTGAAGTGGATGAAAACCCTCTTTTTCCTGTTTAATCCTTCGATTATTTTTTCAAGTTTTTTTTCCCATGTAGTTTTTTCCTGCATAGCATAATCTGAGAACTAGTGCTATCTAGATAAACCAGACCACTTGGCGATATTAAAAAGATTAATAAAACCTATCCGATCAACGAAATTTGACAGGGAGCATTTTAGAATTCAATTGAAATACCTTCCAATATTGGCACCAAATATAAAATTGAAATACAGATGGTACAAGTATTTTAAAAATTATGTTTTATGAAACAATATCAATAATATTTCTATTAATTTGAATATCGCAAGGTATATATAGGAAGAGAGAATAGACGAATAATTGTAGGTATTTGGAGAAAATATATGGTGAAAGCAACTTTTGGTCTTGACGAGAATGTGGCATCAGCAGCATGTTATGTTCTTACATGGGTAACTGGAATTATCTTCTTTATAATGGAAAAAGATAACAAAACAGTAAGATTCCATGCAATGCAATCGATCCTTACATTCCTTCCACTTATGATTCTGATTTGGATTATTAGTGCTATAGTTGGTATGATGGTTTTTAGTGCTGGATTGTATGGTGCTGTCGGTATTTGGGGAATATTCAGTCTCATCATAATGTTGATCTGGATTATTGTGCTTCTCCTTTGGCTTTTCCTGATGTACAAAGCCTATAAGGGTGAGAAATTCTTGGTTCCGATTGTCGGAGCTATTGCAGAAAACCAGACAAAATAATCTCTTTTTTTGTATTTATTATAGATTAATTAACTGTAGTGTGAATAAAAATCGATAGTGCCTTAATAGCAAATTCAGTACCTAATAAAAAAGAGGCACCTAATGCCTGAAATGTCGTACTCCCGTAAAGATCATTGCCATGTGCAGCCGGTTTGCAGCGTCAATCACTTCCTGATCCCGGATAGAACCGCCCGGTTGTACTAAAGCAGTCGCACCTGCTTTGGCTGCAACTTCAAGCGTATCCGGGAAAGGGAGGAATGCATCTGAAGCTACTGCTGATCCGTGCAGGGAGGAACAGGCTTTTTCTATTGCAATTCTTGCGGAATCAACTCTGCTCATCTGGCCGGCTCCAATCCCCAGCGTGCGTTTCTGATCGGCAAAGATGATTGTATTGCTCTTAGTATGCTTGCAGACCTTCCATGCAAGATGGATTGCACGCATCTCATCAGGAGTGGGATCGCGGTCAGTGATGACCTTCCAGTGTTCCTTATACGGGGGCGTTCGCTGAACGAGTACACCCCCATCGATCGTCCGGATTTCGTCAGCGTCGCATTTCTGGGGAAGGGAGAGGATACGCATATTTTCCTTTTTTGCCATGACTTCCAGGGCTTCCTTTGTAAAGGATGGAGCTATAACCACCTCGACAAAAGTTCTGTTGATTTCTTCTGCAATATCTGTACCGATTCGACGGTTCAGACAGACGACCGATCCATAAGAAGAAACGGGATCAACCTCACGGGCTGTGACATAGGCATCAAGGAGGTCAGATCCAACGGCAACACCGCAGGGATTATTGTGTTTTATGATAACACCAGCAGGTTCCTCGAACTCGCGGAGTAGTGCGGTCCCGGCATTTACGTCAAGATAATTATTGTACGACATCTGTTTTCCCTGAATGGGCTCCACACCGGCAATACCGTAGGTACCATAGACTGCGGCTTCCTGGTGTGGATTTTCCCCATACCGAAGAGTCCTGCCATGCGTGAACTGAACGGTATAAGTATCAGGGAAATGAGTATTGAGCCTGTAAAGGTAATTACTGATTGCTGCGTCGTACGCTGCTGTTCTGGCAAAAGCTTTTTTTGCATAAGCGAGGCGCTGATCGAGAGAAATTTCACCGCTCTGAATTGCCGCGGTCAACACCGGGTAATCCGATGGATCTATAATAACCGTTACATTTTTGAAATTTTTTGCTGCTGCTCTGATCATCGCCGGTCCACCGACATCGATAAATTCTATTAATGACTCGAGACTCATATGCTGTCTGGCCATTTCCTCAAAGGGATACAGGTTTACTACCAGCAAATCGATCCGGTTGATCCCATACTTCGCCATTACAGCATCATCTATTTGCCGTCTCCCTAAGAGACCCCCGTGCACTTTCGGATGCAGCGTCTTTACCCGTCCATCCATCATCTCGGGAAAACCGGTATAACTGGAAACCTCGGTATACTTTATACCGGCTTCGGCAAGCGCCTTTCCGGTTCCACCCGAACTCATGATACTATATTTTTGTCTCGTAAGTTCCTGTGCGAGCTCGACGATATCGGTCTTGTCCCAGACCGAAAGCAATGCCCACTTCATGGTGAAGTGTATGCATAACAGGAAAGAAAAATGTATGCAGGTTATTGCATATCGGGCTGGAAACGACGTTTGTTAAAATTATACCATAATCCTGGTCTCAGAAGAAGCGTCCATGAATCATACATCCAAACATGAATTTTGATGACCGACCAAGCCGGTTTGTTTAGAAGAAACAAAACACGAGTGCAGATGAGAATTATCCAGGCAGGGAAATGTTTAATTTTGGCCGAATAATCAAATCCTTTCTATACCGTTTTTTACGGGGCATGTCAAAAAAACCGATTCTCTACAAAGGAATCATTCCTTTTCCGCTGGGTCTCCCGATGGTTCGATACCCCCGCAGAAATAATGCCTATTATCTCATAAACTTCCGGAAATGGGATTGGTGAGGGCGATGCCAAGTCCTTCATCATGTGCTTGATTTTTTTTATTATCATGAAAAAAGGAATCCTGAAGGCCAATATTCACTGAAATCTCACCAAAAAATTATAAAATTACATTCAAAAATCGAATTAAACAAATATTTACGTCTAGTTCTTGAAAATGGGTGAAATTTAGAGGTATTTAAATTGAGATGATATAAAAATTTATATAGAACCACAATACAATAGATAAAGGAACATCGAATGGGATGTACTATGGATGATGCACAAAGCAGTACAGAACAAGACGGGGCACCAGATCCTGGTATCGAAGATAGTTGCCTGATGGAATGTCCGTCGTGTGCAGATGAGCTGGAAGGACAGAAGAAAGCATATGCTGAATTGAATGACCAGTTCCTGCGACTTGCTGCGGACTTTGAAAATTTCAGAAAACGTTCAGCTCGTGACAGAGAGATCGTCGTCTCCCTTGCAAATGAACAATTCGCCGTTGACATTCTCGATATTGTGGATAACCTGGAGAGGGCTTTAGATTCTGACGATATTCACCTGCGGGAGGGAATTTGTCAGATCCAGCAACTTCTTGATGCTCAATTGCTGCGTAATGATATTACACCCATAGATGCACTTAAAAAACAATTTAATCCTTCAGAGCATGAGGCAGTTGTCCATGTTGTGTCGGACGAACCAGCAGGCACAGTTATTAATGAGATTGCCCGCGGGTATCGTATGCACGATAAAGTAATCAGATATGCAAAAGTAGCAGTATCAAAAGGGAATCAGAAAAATTCGGAGGTATAAGAATGGCAAAAGAGAAGGTTCTGGGTATTGATCTAGGGACAACCTTTTCCTGCATGTCGATCATGGAGGCAGGAAAGCCTATTGTGATCCCAAATGCAGAAGGAGGAAGGACAACCGCATCCATTGTAGCTTTCACTAAAGAGGGAGAACGTCTTGTCGGGAGTCTTGCCAAACGCCAGGCTGTTACAAATCCCCAGCGGACTATCCAGTCCATCAAACGCAAGATGGGAACAACTGAAAAAATAAAAATCGACGATAAAAGCTATTCACCCCAGGAAATCTCGGCGATGATCCTTCAGAAACTGAAGATCGATGCCGAAGCATATCTTGGTGAGAAAATTTCAAAAGCGGTCATCACAGTGCCGGCCTACTTTAATGATGCGCAACGCCAGGCAACTAAGGACGCAGGAAAGATCGCCGGTCTTGATGTTATGCGGATCATCAATGAACCGACCGCAAGTGCACTTGCCTATGGTATCGATAAAGAGCAGGATGCAACCGTGCTCGTGTATGACCTCGGTGGAGGTACGTTCGATGTATCAATTCTGACTCTTGGTGATGGTGTCTTTGAGGTGAAATCTACAGCCGGCAACAACCACCTTGGCGGTGATGACTTCGATAAACGCATCACGGACTACCTTGTTGAGGAATTCAAGAAAAAAGAGGGAGTTGACCTGCGCAATGATCCGTATGCTATGCAGAGACTTCGCGATGCATCAGAGAATGCAAAAATTGAACTGTCGCAGCGCCAGTCCACGAATATCAACCTGCCTTATATAACAACTGACTCCAGTGGTCCAAAATTCCTTAACATAGATCTCACACGTTCAAAACTTGAACAACTTATCGGGGACCTTGTGGAGTCCACGGTTGGTCCGGTAAAACAAGCATTGAGCGATGCCAGGCTTGAGCCAAAAGACATTGATCATGTCCTTCTCGTTGGAGGCTCCACCCGGGTTCCTCTCGTACAGGATACCGTAAAAAAGATCCTTGGGAAGGAACCTGACAAAGGCATAAATCCTGACGAGTGCGTTGCTCTCGGAGCGGGAATCCAGGGTGCAGTACTGACTGGTGAAACGAAAGATATTGTCCTTCTTGATGTAACCCCGCTGACGCTCGGTATCGAGACACTTGGTGGTATTGCAACCAAATTAATCGAACGCAACACTACGATTCCGACACGAAAGAGCCAGATATTCTCAACCGCAGCCGATGGCCAGACGAGCGTTGAGATCCATGTGGTACAGGGTGAACGAGCCCTCGCAAAAGATAACTTCACCCTTGGCAAGTTCCAGTTGACTGGGATTCCACCAGCACCCCGTGGTATACCCCAGATTGAAGTCACCTTTGATATCGATTCAAACGGGATAATTCATGTATCGGCAAAGGATCTGGGGTCAGGTAACCAGCAGGCGATCTCGATCAAGGGAGATAAGAAACTCTCTGAAGACGATATCAAGAAGATGATGGATGCAGCCAAACAGTTCGAGGCTGATGACAAGAAAAAGCGTGAAGAGATTGAGTTGTACAACCAGGCTGATACTGCGGTTTTCACTGCTGAAAAAATGCTAAAAGAAAGTGGAGACAAACTTGAACCTGCTGACAAGAATAAAGTTGAGGAAGGTATTGCCGCGGTAAAGAAAGCGCTTACTGAAGACAATCTGGAGTCAGTCAAGAAAACTATGGAAGAATTGACAGAATCTGTCTATGCGGCGACAACCAAGATCTATCAGAAAATGCAGGCCGAACAGGCATCACAACCACAGCCCGGATCTGGGGACTCAACCCAACAGGAGAAAAAATCCGATGATACTGTCGTTAATGCCGACTATAATATAAAAGAAGAGTGAGGATAGATGGGTGCGGGAGATTATTACGATATCCTCGGCATACCCCGTAATGCTGATGATAAAGAGATTAAGAAAGCATACCGCAACCTCGCACGGAAGTATCATCCGGATGTTTGCAAGGAACCGGGTGCTGAAGAGAAATTCAAAGAAATCAACGAAGCGTATAGTGTTCTGTCCGACGAGCAGAAGAAAGCACAATACGATAATATGGGTCATGAAACATACACCAACGCTTCCAAAGGCTCCTATACCGGTGGAGGAGGATTCGGGGGAGGATTCTCCGCTGACTTCTCCGGGTTTGGGGATATCTTTGATTTCTTTGGTGGAGGTCAGCGACGATCCGGTCCACAGTCCGGTGCAGATCTTCTCATGCGCATCCAGATCAAACTAGAAGATGCTGTTTCCGGTGTGGACCGCGACATCGAAGTCATGCACACAGAACCGTGTGTAGCGTGCAACGGTTCAGGAAGCGAAACAAAAAAACTCAATACCTGTCCCCGATGTGGTGGAACCGGACAGATGCGGCAGGCTGCACATTCAGCTTTCGGCCAGTTTGTCCGGATGACGACCTGCAGTCAGTGCGACGGGAAAGGAAAAATTCCGGAAAAAATCTGCAGGGAATGCCGGGGCTCGGGTCATTCACGGGTGAAACGGACGGTATCTGTGCATATACCCGCAGGTATAGATAATGGAATGCGGCTCCGCATGGAAGGATATGGTGAAGCTGGAGATTACGGAGCACCCAATGGTGACCTGTTCATCGAGGTATATGTCCAGCCCCATGAGCGGTTTACCCGGAACGGTGATAATCTCGAAACGACCATCGAAATCAGTCCTGCCATGGCAGTGCTCGGTACATCCGTCGAGATCGAAACGATAGACAAACGCCATATTGACCTGAGAGTCCCCGCCGGCATTCAGTTCAACACGGCGTTGAAAATCCAAGGTGAAGGTATAAAACGACGAGGAAAACCCGGGGATCTGCTTGTCAGGGTGAAAATTGTCACACCAAAATCTCTTTCCAGTGAGCAGAAAGAACTTTATCAGAAACTTGCCGAGCTCGAAGGTAAAAGCAGTGGATCAGGCGGATTCTTCTCTGGTATAATGGGTGGTAAGAAGAAAAGTAAAAAGTAACCGGAAGAATCTTTGATCATTCTTTTTTTGGCTTATTTTCAATGAAGGAAATTCAGGTCCGGGTTGTATCAATAGACAGGGAAAAAGGTAAATTTTGCACTATTAATTGACCACAACCCTTTCAGGGTGCTATGGCGACTTATAAGAGATTTTTTATTTAACGGAAATATAAACATCCATTGAATGGGCAGGAGGGAGTATTCAATTTTTTTGGCCGTGTCGTGCTGCCACACTTACTCACCTATTTGAATACTGGTAACAAATGAGATCAGGATGAAGCTGCTCTTTGAGCTATCCGGTGAAAATCCGACACTTCCTTTTGCCGAACTTGGCTGCATAGGTAAACTTCTCGATCAACGTCTTCAGGTCGCGGTTGTAGAATCTTCGGTTCCGGAGTCGGCGTTACGGCTTGCCATGACGCGTGTAGTATTAGAATATCTCGGCGAGTGTGACCCCACTATTGCCTCCTTTGGAAAAATACTCAAAGAGCTTGCCATTGAAACACGACAACCATTTGCAGGGCGTGTAAAAAAAGTTCATGGAGGTGGGGGTTGCCGTGAAAGAAATCCCTGTTCACAGACCGAATTCGAACGGTTGATCGGCACCAAGATATCCGGTCCTGTTTCGCTTGAGAAACCGGAGATCGAATACCGTGCTATACTCTCGGAAGATCGCTGCTATTTCGGCAAAGTGCTCTTTACTATCGATCGCGGGGCTTTTGATGCCCGCAATCCTGGAAAACGTGACTTTTTCCACCCGGGCGTGATGATGCCAAGAATGGCCCGGACACTTATCAATTTAAGCTGTGTCCAAGCAAAGGACATAATGCTTGATCCCTTCTGTGGAACCGGCGGTATCCTGATCGAAGCGGAAATGCTCGGCATGCATTCGATGGGAAGTGATTTTGACCCGGTGATGATAAACGGCAGCTTGCAAAACGTAACCAACTCAGTCCTCCTAGCTGCTGATGCCACGCATCTTCCGTTTGCCAATCAATCCATCGATGCGGTGGTGACGGATTTTCCCTATGGTCAGTCTGTCTGCATCAAAAAAACAGACACTATGGACGACCTGTATGCTGACGTACTAAACGAGATTCGTCGAGTACTTAAAACCGGACACAGGGCCGTGGTAGTCACACATAGGGATATATCCGGTATTGCGGGACAACATATGACTATCCTCCAGCGACATGAGCAGAGGGTCCATAAAAGCCTGACCAGGCGTATCCTCGTTCTAACCCATTAATGTTCGATCATCATGGCTGAAAAATACTTTATGCAGCGCTAATGCCAGATATATTTACAATGAAGACAAGTCTCTCTGCAGAGCAGCGATTCTTACCTTTATCATTCCATCCTGCCTGTGCATCCCGATTTTGGCATAATCCCGTGATGCAATAATACTTGATTCGAACTATTCTGAAGCACTGAATGCAAAAGCAGATGCACTTAACCGGGCAGGGCAGTTTACTGAATCTCTTGCAGTATCCGATCGACTGGTCGCACTCAATCCTGATTATGTCAAGGGTGGATAAACCGCGGGTACATACTGTACAACCTCGGCAGATATACTGAGGAACCGAAAGCGAACGAGACAGCTATCAGCATTGATCTATCAAGTCTGGATGTCTGGTTCAATAAGGCATATTCGCTTGCCGGCATGAAGATATATGATGAGGCAATTGCTGCATTTTGATAAAGTACAGGCTCCTGATCCTGCGTTTCCGAACCTCGCGGCGAACAGGCAAATCGCCGGACAGAACCATGATGCGCACATACCATTGTATATTCGATAGGCACCAGCAATCGCTGTTGCAACCAATGTTGTCGTGACTGCTGTTATCTGGTACATTGCTATGCGAAAAAAATATAGTTTTTCATGGAAGGAATCAATTAGGAAATATCTTGTTGGATTTTCAACGCTCTAAACTGCTTGTCTAAAAATAAATAAACATCCTTGTGATATACTATTGTAAATGAGGGAGCTGAAAAAAAGCATACGGCAGATCCTGCGTCAGCGCAAAGATTCTATGAATCCTGATGACAGGCTAGAAAAAAGTAAGATGATCTGCCGCCATCTCCTGAAACAAATACGGGATGGTGAGACGGTTATGATTTATACCTCAAAAGAAAAAGAGGTAAACACTGTATCCCTGATCACCACGCTCCTCAAACGCGGAAATCCGGTTATTGTCCCTGTGATTGTGAAAGAAGATATAAGTCTCCGGTTATCATATTTACAGGATCTCTCTTCTCTTGTTCCGAGCACGTTTGGCGTTCCAGAACCCATCGGAAGTGAAATCCCGGCGACGGGTGATGATGTTGATACGATCATACTCCCCATGCATGGGTTCGACCGAACCGGGGGAAGAATAGGGTATGGTGCCGGGTATTATGACCGTTTCCTGGCGAAAAATCCAAATTTACGAAAGATCGGGATTGCATTCTCCTGTCAGGAATATGAAAACCTTCCTGTTGATGAGAATGATATTCCGATGGACTACATCATAACCGAGGAAGGTATCGTGTATCCGGAAGGGTGCGATAATGATGGAAGTCAACGGAACAAAGATTATTGATACATATGCCGAGGCGTTTCCGGTCTGGTTTTCACGGGTTATTATAACCGCAGCAACAGAACGATGGGCATATAAAGCGGCAGCTGAAGCGACAGGATTTGCAACATCAAAGATCGGCTGTCCCTGTGAAGCGGGAATTGAAGGATATCTCACAGAAAAAGAGACACCTGATGGCAGGGTCGGAGTTTCCATACTGATAGGCGCAGATAAGAAGAATATTAAATCAAATGTTGCATCCCGGATATCCCAGTGTATCCTTCCGGCTCCTACAGCTTCTGCCTTTGATGGATTTCCTGACGCCGGATCACGGTTTTTTATCCGGATGCACTATTTTGGAGATACATATGAAGAACGGTGCACAGTTGGCGACCGGAAATGCTGGAAGATTCCGATCATGGAGGGTAACTATATCGGTGAGGAACGTTTTGGAACAGTTAAGGGTATCGCCGGCGGTAACTTTCTTGTCATGGGACACGATCAGAAGTCAGCACTTTTCGGGAGTGAAGCAGCCGCAGATGCAATCGCGGGATTGAAAGGTGTTGTTACCAGTTTTGCAGGAGGTGTTGTTGCAAGCGGATCAAAGGTGGGATGTAAAAATTACCGGTTCCCCATGACTGCAAGTACCAATCACACATGGTGCCCGAGCCTGAAAGGAAAAATCATTGGATCAAAAGTGCCGGAAGGGGTAGCATCCATATACGAGATAGTTATAAACGGTATCGACGAATCTTCAATCAGAGCAGCCATGAAAGCGGGTATTGAGGCTGCCATTAAAACGGAGGAAATCATGTATATCGGGGCATCAAATTTTGAGGGAAAACTTGGGCAGTTCAGGTTTTACCTTCACGATATTTTCAGGTAACGGCATATTTTTACACTCCCCCTAAAAACACACCCCAATGCCTGATCAGACACAGGGATACCTCTTTCAAATTAGATTATTCCGCGAGATAATTTTGACCAGCGGTATTTTTTTGCATTCAGGACGCTATTGCCCGGATTCCGGCTTTATAATGGCACATCCCCTATTTGATCTGGAGCGGGCAGGCACTTCGCGATTCGTAATTATTATGATAAAAAGGTAAATCTGAAAAAAGTAAGACTTTATCTTGCTTTTTCATAACATATTTTTGCCTCTTCATGTTTACCGATTGTATCGAGTATTCCTCCAATATCCTCCCATACTTCTTTGCGTCCGGGATCGATTTCAAGCGCATGTTTGAAAGATGTGAGAGCTTCCTGATACTTCCCCAGCTCCTGTAATGCACGGCCTCTATAGATCCATGCATCCACAAAATCAGGCTGGATCGTTATCATCGCGCTGAACGATTCCACAGCCTCCTTATACCGTCCGAGTGCAATAAGTGCACTTCCTTTGGTGAAATAGGCTATGGAAAACGAGGGATCGACGGATATTGCCTGTTCATACGATTCGATTGCAGCCTCGCTTTGGAATTGAGCGGCAAGTGCCATCCCATGACGTGTCCATGCAACGGCGTTCTCAGGATCCAGCTCGAGACTTCTCTCATACGCGGCAAGAGATTCCTGGTGTTTCCCTTGATCGTATAGTGCATTACCTTTCCCCATCCATGCTTCAGCTAGATTTCCATCCTGTTCCAGAGCTTTATCAAAAGTCTCTACTGCATCTCTCGACATGCCAAGTTCAGCAAGAGAAATACCTTTATGGGATAGTGTCATTGCGCTGTGACTGATTTCAAGAGAACAATCATATGATTGTACTGCCTCCCTGTGCTGGTCAAGGGCGGCATAAGCCATACCCTGATAGTAATATAGGTCAGCAGTTCGGTAGTTGTTCTCAAGGGCATGCTCGAATGCCGTGATCGCAGCATCATAATTACCCATCTCAAAATATGCCCTGCCCTTCCAGAAAAATGCCTGATGACAAGTAGGATTCATCTCCAATGCCCGTTCAAATGCAGAGATTGCAGGATCAAAATTTCCCAGGATGAAAAGAGCCCTGCCTTTCTCATAGAGAGCATTCGCAAATCCAGGACTAAAGGAGAGTGCACGATCAAAAGATGTAATTGCTTCTTCATTCTTACCGCTATGCATAAGTGCCCGCCCTCTTTCATAAAGCGCATCCTGGTATTCCGGATTAATACTAAGCGCTGCATCAAACGCGATGATCGACGCATCATAATCCTTGATGTGGGCAAGAGCAATTCCTTTTTGATGGTATGCCTCAGAATATCGGTTATTTAAATCAAGTGCCTGATTAAATGCTATTATTGCCTTGTCATATCGCCCAGCCTGAAGGTATGTGATGCCCTGATAATAGAAAGCTTCCGGATAATCCTTTCTGAGGGCAAGTGCCTGATCAAGCGCTTTGTGTGCCTCATCGTACCTGTCCAGGTGAATTAACGCGATTCCCCGGCTCAGGTAGGGTGTGGCAGATGTCACATTTTTGGAAATTGCGTGATCATAACACTCGAGAGCCATATCATATCTGCCAAGATTTGCCTCAGCAATACCTTTGCTGAGCCATGCATCAGGAAATGTATCATTTTCACTGATAGCCCGATCAAATGCACTTATTGCTTCATGATACATCGAGAGACTCATGAGTGCCTGCCCTTTCTGATAGAATGCTTTGACGCATTTCGGGCTGCGAACCAGGGCTGCTTCGAAGTTTTTAATTGCTTCATGATACCTGCCGAGATGAGAGAAAGAAACCCCTAGATAATAGTATGCCCGTGCGTCTTTTGTGTCGATACCCAGTGCCTTGTTATAACAACTGATAGCATCCTGGTCCCGTCCAAGAGATGATAGGGCGACTCCTTTCCCCGTCCATACAGATGCAATCATGGGACGGAGACGTAATGCCTGATCAAATGATGTGATCGCATCTTCGAACCGGGTGAGTCGGGTGAGTGCAATTCCCTTATGGTACAATGCTTCGATATGTTTCGGCTCGGTTGTGAGGGCATTATCATAGGATAATACCGCTTCGTTATCCATTCCCAGTTCAAAGAGTGCCCGCCCTTTGTAATAGAATGCTGACACGAAATCCGGGCGTATTTCCAGCGCCTTGCCGAATGCTTCAATTGCATCTTCGTAAGCAGCCAATGCGAAGAGTGCAGTGCCTTTCAGGTACCAGGCGTCAGCATTTGTCGGGTCTATCTCCAGTGTCCTCACATATGCCTCGATTGCATCATTATATCTGCTCAGATCTGCTAGTGCCATACCGCGATGCAACAACGTTTCAACAGAGCCGGGGGTAATCTGTAATACCCTGTCAAATGCCTCGATTGCATCATTCTGCCGTCCCGTTGCAACAAGAGACACTCCTTTATGATAAAATGCCTGTGCATTTCCCGCATCAAGATCAATGTTTTTGTTGAATGCAATAATGGCATCTTCATGTCGACCCAGATTTGCAAGAGCACACCCTTTATGGAAATAGACCTCAGCATAATTTCTCTCTATGCTGAGTGCTTTGTCAAAGGCTTTCACCGCTTCACGGTACATGCCAAGTGATGCCTGTGCCTTTCCTTTGTTGTACCATGCCTCACTAAAGGAGATATCGATCTCAAGTGCACGGTCAAAAGCTTTGACAGCCTCATCGAACCTGCCAATCCGTGCAAGTGCGGCGCCTTTGTCGTAAATCGCACGCGTATTTTTCGGATCGAGATTGAGTGCCTGGTCGTAGACAATAATTGCATCATCTGTTTGCCCGAGGATATCCAGTGATTGTGCTTTGTTGTAGTATGCTGCAAAATAATCCGGTTTTATGGCGAGGGCAGTCTCAAATGCGGAAATCGCCTCGTCATGCCTCCCGAGTTTTGCGTAGACAACACCTTGCTCAAACCAGATCTGTGCATCCTCAGGAATTATGACAAGCAGTCGTCTGAATCCTTCTGCAGCTTCAGCATATCTTCCCAGTTCGGCATACGCTGATGCATAAAAAGAGAGTGCGTCCGTGTTATCAGATTCAATAGCGAGTGCTTTTTCTAATACTCTGATTGCATCTTCAAATTTACCGAGGTGAAACAACGCAATACCTTTTGCACATAAGGCACCTGTATTTTCCGGCGAAAGCTGAAGTACCCTGTCAAAGGAATCGATGGCATCCACAAACTTACCGAGACCGGCAAAAGCTTTACCCCGCTCCAGAAAAGCCTGGGGATTATCCGGCCTGTATTTTATACTGTTGTCAAACGCCGTGATTGCTTCCTCAGAATGACCAAGATATACAAGCACAGCACCTTTATCATACCATATTTCCGGATCCGTATCCCTGAGTTTAAGTGCTGCGTCAAATGCTTGTCCGGCCTCATCGTATCTATCAAGCACAATCAGAGATAATCCGCGTAAATAATACGGTTCATACTGGTCCGGGAGCTGAGATGAGGCATGTGCGAAAATTTCCTGTGCTTCCTCGTGCCTCCCCATAGTTGCAAGAACCCGACCCTTCTCGATAAGGAGCTGTCCGTTGTCTGCGTCTAAACTGAGGGCAAGATCAAATATTTGCGCTGCTTCCTTATAGTGACCAAGCCGGAAGAGTGTGCCTCCTTCAGAATAGAGCAGGGTGATATTTTGCGGATCGCCTTGACGCGCTTTTTCAAATGCATATAAGGCATCCCCATCTTTGCCCAGATGTTCAAACGCGACGCCTTTATGTAACCATGCTGCGGAATAATCTACAACACGGGAAAGCATCTCGTCGAATGCACCTATTGCATCTTCATACTTTTTCAGGTTTTCGAGTGCCAGCCCCTTATGGAAGTAACCCTCGGCAAAATCAGGATCAAGGGCAACAGTTTTTGAAAAAGAGGATTCTGCTTCCTCATATCTGCCGAGTATCGCATACGCGAGTCCCTGTTCGAAATGCCCACTCCTGTTCTGATCATCTATTGCAAGCGCTTGCGAGAATGCAGTAATCGCCTCATCATAGTGTTTCAGGTTTGAAAGCGCAAGGCCCTTGTTATAATATGCAGCAAATGCACTATTATCGAGAGCAATTGCCCCGTCAAATGCAGTTTTTGCTTCTTCAAATCTATGGAGAGATGACAGGATAATACCTTTGTTAAACCAGGTTTCGTAACTTCCGGCATCCAGGCTGAGGGCTGCATCAAATGCCAGGAGAGCCTCTTCAGACCGGTTCAGGTTTTTAAGGGAGAGTCCCTTGTGATAATATGCTGATGCATGTGAGGGATCAATAATAATTACCCGGTCGAATGATGCAATTGCATCCAGATCTTTGGAGAGCCGGGCAAAAGCGAGTCCCTTGTCATAGAATGCATTGACAAACTTCGGATCAATTGTTGTTGCCTGTTCAAATGCTTCAACAGCTTGCATATCTTTACCGAGTTTTGAGAGAGCTACACCTTTGTCGTACCAGGCATTTGCATATCTCGGGTTTATGGCAAGCACTCTGTCATATGATGAGATGGCTTCTTCATATCTGCCAAGTTCTAAGAGTGCAATTGCCCGATCGTACCATCCATAAGCTGAACCGGGTTTAATATCAAGGGCACGAGTGAGGGCATCCAGTGCAGGTTCATACCGGCTGAGCGAGAGAAGCGTACTCCCTTTTCGCAGCCATGCGGGAGCACACGCTTGGTCGTTTGCGAGTACCCGTTCAAAGCAGGTAATCGCTTCTTCGGGGCTTCCGAGTTCGATGTATGTCTTCCCTTTCCGGTACCATGCAGTGTTGTTGTCCGGTACAAGGGCAGTAGCTCTGTTAAATGCTTCGAGCGCCTCACTGAATCGTCCCATTTCAAAGAGCACGCTCCCCTTAAGCAACCAGACATCGGGGATATTATTTTCAATGTCTAGGGAGGATTCAAGTGCCTGAAGTGCCTCATCGAACCGGAGAAGTTTTGCCAGAACTGATGCACGCTGATAGAGAGTAGGAGCGTTATTGGGCTCCCTTTCCAGCATAGCATCGAATGAATCAAGAGCTTTTTCATTTTTTCCGAGGCTGACGAACGAGAGACCGGACTGGTATAATGCATCAGTCAGGGAGCTGTCTAATATGAGGGCCTGATTGAATGACCGGATTGCCTTTTCATATTTCGCCATGGCTTTCAGCACCAGTCCTTTATGGTAATGTGCAAGAGCGTGCTCCGGAACATTTTCAAGGGTATAATCAAACGCAATAATGGCATCTTTATATCTGCCTGTGCGGAAGAGTGCAAGACCTTTATTATATGCTGCATCTGTATATGCAGCATCCAGGGCAAGAGCTCTTTCGAATGCAACTATAGCCTCATCGTCGTTCCCAAGTGCAGAGAGTGCCAGACCCCGGCCATACGCTGCATCAACAATTCCGGGATTTAATTCGAGTGTTTTATCAAATGCAAGAACAGCATCATTGAAATAATCAAGTTTAAAAAGTGCCTGACCTTTTGCTAACCAGGTGGCAGCATCTGCAGGGGTAAGTTCGATTGAACGGTTCAGGGAAATCAGGGCATCCTTGTTGCGTCCGGCTGCCATGAGAGCGTACCCGCGGTGGTAGTGCAGTGCACCGGTATCAGGTCCGATTGTAAGTGCCAGATCAAATGCGGCAACTGCTTCTTCATTCCGTCCAAGGGTTTCAAGGGTGACTCCTTTTTTATACGCTGCATCTCGCATGGCAGGGCTAAGTTCAAGAGCACGATCAAAGGCAGGAACTGATTCATCGAACCGTTTTAGTTTACTGAGGACATCGCCTTTATTGTACCACGCGACCGCACATGAATCATCCAGAGATAATACTCTTTCGAACGCTTCAAGTGCATCATCATAAAGTGACATGTTTGCCTGACCGGTTCCACGGTAATACCACGCAGCAGTGTATTGTTTGTCAAGAGTGATCACCTTATCAAAAGTTGAGACCGCCTCCTCCCATCGTTTGAGATGCAGCAGGGCTTTTCCGCGATGAAACAGAGCAAAAATGTTCTGGGGTTTACGCTTTAATGATTTCCCGAAAGATTCAACCGCTTCCTTATACCGATCCAACTTATAGAGTGAATATCCCTTGCATGCAAGGAGATCAGAATTTGCTGTATCATTCTCAAGTGCCCGATCCAGAGCGATTACTGCGTCTTCATACCGGGCAAGTTTTACAAGAGCGACACCTCTCCCCCTGTGTCCCCGGGCATTTTCCGGATCAAGGAGGAGTGTGGCCTCGAACTCTGTGATTGCTTCTTCGTGACGGTCAATCTTTTCGAGAATCTCACCCTTGACCAAATGTGAGATCAGATTAGTTGAATCAATTTCAAGTGCACTATCGAATGATGCTATCGCGTCCTCATACCGGTCGAGTTGGAAAAGTGCCAGTCCCTTTTCAGTGTATATACGGGGATTTTTAAGGCCAATCTCAATACAAGCGTCAAATGCTGCCAGGGCAGATTCCGGTTTGCCTAGATGGGAATAAGCAAGTCCCTTCTCAAAAAGAATCTCTCCAGAGTCAGGCTTGAGCATAAGAAGGGCATCAAAATCTTCTATTGCCTGGACATATTTTTTAAGGATGAAGAAAGATCTCCCCATCTCTTTCCACGCATCTACACGGGATGGGTTAAGGTCGAGGGCACGGCTGAATGCCTCGATGGCATCAGGATATTGATGCAAGCGCTTCAGCGCGACACCTTTATAATAGAACACCCGCTCGCATGAGGGCTCCGCTTGGTTAATCCGGGTGTATATGGCAATCGCTTCCTCAGACATCCCCTGGCGATCCAATGCCCGGGCAAGGCCATACAGTGCTGTCAGACTATCAGGATTTGTAACGAGTACACTCCGGAACGCATCAGTTGCCTCAAGGTTGCGGCCGAGTGATGCAAGTGCCCTCCCTTTCTGGAGATACGCGTCCGCAAAATCAGGCATCAGACGATTTGCCTGTTCGAAAGCCGCAGCAGCTTCTGAAACTTTCTGAGTTCTGGCAAGTGCGATTCCCTTATAATAAAATGCCTCGCCAAATTCCGGTTCAAGAATCAGTGCCTGATCAAATGCGGCAACTGCATCATCAAAATTGTCAAGGCTGATGTGTGCCCTGCCTTTATAGAACCAGGTATGAGGATTGGTCGCGTCAATTTCCAGTGAGGTGGAGTAGGCAAGGATAGCTTCCTGAAATCGATCGACTGCAAAAAGACAGAATCCTTTAATCAGCCATGCATTAGCGATCCCGGGTTTAACCTCAAGTGCGCTAGAAAGGGCTTTAATCGCATCGTTGAATTCACCGAGCTCGGCAAGTGCAAGTCCCTTATGGTACATTGCATCCGTATAACCGGGATCTATCTCAAGGGCACGGATAAATGCATTCGCTGCTTCATCATGATGTCCCAAAGCCGCGTGGGATAAGCCATACTGGTAAAATATATCTGCATTTACCGGATCGATTGTAATGGCAGATTTAAAAGCAACAATGGCCTTTTCATGATCTTCAAGATGTGCAAGTGCAATTCCTTTCTGGTAAAGTGCCCGGGGATCATCGGGAGTAATCTCCAGGGCAATATTGAAAGCAAGAACTGCTTCGTTGTACATCCCAACATTTGCAAGCGCCATACCTTTATTGAAGAAAGCTGGTGCGAAATTGGGTATTAATTCCAACAGGTGATCAAACGAAGCAACTGCTTCAAGATGCCTGCCAAGGTGTATCAATGACAGACCTCTTTCATAATAGGCCTGTGTATTACCTGGATCAAGTTCAATGGTCCGCTCGAAGGCAGCAACTGCCGTGTCATAGCGTTCCAGATCAGCAAGTGCTTTTCCTTTTTGGTATATCGCTTCAATAAAGTCCGGTTTGAGTTCTATTGCCTTCTCACAGGCAGCAAGTGATTCTTCATTACGACCCAGATCATGAAGTGCGACAGCTTTTCTGAGAACGGTTTCAGCTGAATTTGGATCCAGTTCCAGTGCCCGGTCAAATGTATTTATTGCATCCTGGTAGTAGCCCATACCATACAAGGCCAGTCCTTTCTGGAAAAATCCCGGGGCATACGAGGGGAGGACAGAAAGTGTATTGTTAAATGCGGTAACCGCTTCGCTGAACCTGCCCAGTTTTATTAAGGCAACCCCACGGCTGAACTGTGCGGCTGAAAGCTGGGGATCTATCTTCAGAGCACGATCAAATTCCAGAATTGCGTCGTCGGACTGGGATAATTCCAGGAAGGCAGAACCTTTATGGAAATGAGCGTCGGCAAAATTTGGTTCCTGCTCAAGTGCCCTGTCATAAGCATAAATTGCCTCAGAGATGTTTCCCGAATCAAAAAGAGCTCTTCCTTTCTGGTAATATGCATGGTAATTTTTGGGATTATCGGTAATAATCTTGTTAAAATCCTTTATAGCCTCCTTGAATTTTCCAAGATTATACAGAGCAATGCCTTTCCGCATTCGTGCTTCTGCATAATTCGGTTTTAATTGAAGTGTCTTATCGAAAGCAAAGATAGCCTCGCTGTAATGGTTCAGACTCGTGTATGCTCTGCCCTTGTGATAAAAAGCAAGTGCATTATCAGGATCATAAATAAGCGCTTTATCAAAAGCCTCAAGCGCCTCCTCGAATCTCCCAAGTCTGGAAAGTGCCAGACCCCGGTTATAGTGTCCCTGTGCATTACCTGTATCCTTCTCCAGATTCTTATCAAAGGATTCAATGGCTTCGGCATATTTTTCCAGCTTTAAAAGTGCAAATCCCCGATGATAATATACTTCGGTGAAGGAAGAATCAATTTCCAGTGCCCGGTTAAATGCAAAAATTGCATCAGAATATTTGCCGCTTTGGTTTAAGGATTTCCCTTTATTATACCATGCAGGTGCAAAAGAAGGCAGGATATCAGTGGTCTTTTCGAATGCGGCGATAGCATCCCTGTGATCTCCAAGTTTGGCCAATGCAAGACCCTTATGATATTGTGCGTCATAATTACCCGGATCAATTTCAAGGAGTATTTCAAATGTATGTATCGATTCGTCAATTCTGTTCACTTTCTCAAGCGCAAGTCCCTTGTAGTGGTATGCTTCGATACATCTCTGGTTTAAGGCTATAGCATTGTCAAACGCATCAATTGTATCTTGATATCTCCCAAGGTCGTAGAGTGCCTTTCCCTTTTTAACCCATCCCTCTACCTGATTCGGATCAATTTTTAAGGATTTGGTGAATGCGGCGATAGCGTCTTCAGTTCGCCCGAGTTCGTTGAGGGCATCACCCCTTTTCATCCAGATATCATGGAGAGCAGGGTTGATATCAAGGGCACGGGAGTAAGCGAGTACGGCATCCTGGATTTTATGGATATCGAAGAGTGCGTTGCCTTTTTTAACCCAACCCTCCGCGAAATTTACATTGATCTCGAGCGCTTTTGAATATGCGAGGATAGCATCCTGTTTTTTCTGAAGAGAGAAGAGTGCGTCTCCCTTCTGCATCCAGATCTCGATTATAGTCGGATTGAGTGAGAGAATCCTGTCATGAGTATCAATAGCTTCAGAATACCGCCCAAGTTGAACCAGAGACTTTGCGCGATAGATTAGTGCTTCGATAAGTGATGGGTTTACTGATAAACTCTGGTCCAGTAAAGAAATAGCTTCTTCGTAACGGGACAATTCTGCACTGGCTATGCCCTGGTACATGTAACTTTCAGTAAGGGTTGGATCAATCTCTGTCGCTTTTTTGCTTGCAGTGATAGCATCTTCGTATCTTTTTAACTGCAGATAAGAAAGTCCCAGATAATAATAATTTGAAGCATCTGATGCGTCCAGGGAAAGGGCTGATTCAAAGGACTTTACAGCATCACTGTACCGTTCACGCTGGATAAGGGCGACCCCTTTGAAATGATGGGCAGATGCATTTGAAGGATCAAGCAAAAGTGCCTTATTAAATGCCTTTATCGCGTCGCTATATCGTTCTTTTCCGGTAAAAGCGACACCTAAAAAGTAAAAACTCAACGCATTTTCAGGTTCTATGGCTAGGGACTTCTCGAATGCCTTGATAGCGTCATCATACCTCTCCCGCTGGGTAAGTGCGATCCCTTTCTGGAATAAAATTTTTGGATCTTTTGGAGATATTTCCAGTGCCTGGTCGTAAGAAACGACAGCTTCTAAGGGTTTGCCCAGATGCATCAAGGCATTTCCCCTCTCAAAAAATGCACGAGCACAACGGCGGTTGATTTCCAGGGTTTTATCAAATGCACGAACGGCTTCTTCAAATCGATCAAGAGCTGACAGCCCTATACCAAGGTAACACCAGGACCAGAAATTGCGTGGCTGTTCTTCAACCGAGCGGCTAAGTATAAGGACAGCTTCTTCGTAATTATGAAGTTTTATAAGCCCGATACTTTTTCGCACTGTTGCTTCAGTGAGTTTTGGATCTAACAAGAGTGCCTGATCAAAAGCGGCAATAGCTTCTTTTTGCAAATCGAGATGGGTCAGGGCAATCCCTTTGTTAAGCCATAATCCGGGATGTGATGGATTATGTCCGAGTGCTTCTTCAAAAGTCTCGAGTGCTTCCCGATATCGGAAAAGGTGTAAAAATGCGATACCTTTTTCATATGATGCTTCTTGATTTTGCGGGGAAATTTCGAGAACACGATTAAAAGCATCGATTGCATCGGTATATTGTTTGAGTTGCAGAAGCGTTTTTCCTTTGAGGTAAAATGCCTGAGTGTATTCCGGATCAATTTCAATCGCATGACTCAAAACATTCAGAGCTGCAGTATACTTTTTTTGCCGGACCAGTGTGAGTCCTATGTTATAATGAGCATCAATAAAATCCGGTTGAAGTTCAAGGGTATTTTCAAAAGACTGTATTGCATCATCATACTGATTCAGCTGGAGGAGAGAAATTCCCTTTTGATAGCTGATTTTTGGATCACCAGGTTTTAATTCAAGTGCCCGATCAAAGGCCTCAATAGCGTCCCGGAACTTGCCCAGATGGGAGAATGCATTGGCTTTTTCATAGAGTGCACGTGTACACTGCGGGTTGACCTCAAGTGCCTTGTCGAAGGATCGAACCGCTTCTTCAAATCGTTCGATAGCAGAGAGAGCCACACCTTTGTAGCATAATGCCCAGTCGTTGCCCGGTTCTATTTCCAGGGCACGGTTGAGAATTGATATGGCATCATCATATCGACTGAGGTCAATGAGAACAATTCCCTTACGAACTGCTGCCTCAGCATGTTTAGGATTTAATACGAGCACCTTGTCGAATGATGCGATAGCTTCATCTGGCAATCCCAGGTTGATGAGGGTAATACCTTTATGGAGCCATCCCTCAATAAGCGCAGGGTTCTGTTCGATTGCCTCATTAAATGCCACCAAAGCTTCCTGATACCGTGAAAGATGAAAAAAAGCCAGTCCTTTATTATACCAAGCTCCGGTATTCTGGGGTACCTGTTCGAGTATTGTGTCGAAATCTGTTACTGCTTCAGTATAGTGGCCGGTATGCATGAAGGCAGTTCCACGCTGGTAAAGGACCAGAGTATTCGCCGGATCAATTTCAAGCGCTTGGTCGTAGGTATACACTGCATCTTCAAATCTCCCCATCTGAATAAGTGCAAGACCCAGGTTATAATAAGCATTGACGTAATTGGGGTTGATACCGATAGCGTGTTCGTATGCGTCAATCGCCATCCCGAACTCATCGAGCCTGGCAAGGGCGAGTCCCTTATCAAAGAACGCCTGGGCATAGGCAGGTTTTATTTCAATGGCTTTATTGTAAGATTCTATCGCATCAGAATATTTTCCGAGCTTGGCGAGCAGGACCCCTTTCTGATGATATGCCTGGGCATTTCCCTGATTCTGTTTAATAGTCCTGTCAAATTCCTGTATTGCTTCATCGATATTTCCCAGTTTTGCAAGTGCAAAACCCTTATGGAAGTATGCATCTGCAAACGAGGGATTGATCTTTAGTGTTCGGTCAAAAGCAGAAACAGCCTCAGCATACCTGCCAAGGCTGGCGTATGCTATTCCCTCCTGAAATGCTGCCTGTGAACACCCGGGATCCAGACGAAGTCCCTGTTCGAACGATTCAATCGCTTCTTTATGTCTGCCAAGCTTGGTTAGTGCAATGCCCCGGTAATAAAATGAGGCTGGGTGTTCCCTTTTTTTGAGCAAAGTCTGGGTAAACGCGACCAGTGCGTCATCATACCGGCTCAGTCTGATGCACGCAACTCCTTTCAGATATAACGCATCGGAATTTTCCGGCTCAGTCGAGAGAGTACGATCAAAATCCAGGACCGCATCGCGGTATTTATGCAGATGAGAATACGCAATACCGCGATTGTAATACGCAGGGGTATTTCCTGGATTGAGCTCTATAACTTTATTAAATGCAAAGACCGCATCGCTGTATTTCTCCATCTTGTTAAATGTGAGTCCTTTATGAAGCCATGCATCAGTCACAAGCGGGTTTATCTCAAGAGACCGGTCGAGTGCACCAACAGCCTCATCATATCTTCCGATTCTGAATAATGAAATTCCCTTGATTGCCCATATATCGGCATGACCTGGTTCCTGCTCGAGGAATTTATCAGCTGAGGCGTTAGCTTCTTCATACCGTTCCTGTTTTGCATGTATGAAACTGCGGTAATACCAAACCCATATATCAGTAGAGTCTATCTCAAACGCTTTATTGAATGCAATCAGGGCATCGTCATATTTTCCAACGTCGTAGAGGGAAATACCTTTGTTATAGAATGCCTTTGCATAATTGGGTACGATCTCAATAGCTTTATCGTAGGCCAGAATTGCTTCAGGGTGCCTGTTAAGATCGGCAAGTGCAATTCCTTTATTATAATAGACTTTTGCGTGCCGTGGATCAACTGTCAGCGCGTGATCGTATGCACTGATGGCGTCTTTATAGCGCCCCAGTTCATAAAATGCAATACCTTTAAGGATCCACGCCTCAGCATTGTCCCATTTGATTGCCAGTAAACGATTGCATGCTTCCAGAACTTCTTCATTCCTCCCCATCTGGGCAAGGGTCGCTGCCTTATTGTACCAGGCATTTGTATCATGTGGTTCGATAGCAACTGCATGATCATAAGCATCGACAGCATCCTCATATCTGCCAAGATCATACAGAGCAATGCCTTTAAAATAATAGGCTTTTGAAAGATCGGGATAGAGGGCAAGCGCACGATCAAACATGACAATGGCTTCCTGATACCTGCCAAGGTCATAGAGTTCGATGCCCTGTCGCAATAATGCCTCAGCATCACTCCTATTCATGGACTTCTTACCTCACAGTAAAATTTTGGTAATCCGGTATTTTCCGCATTGACCGTTTAAGTGTACCGGTTTAATAAGGCGGCATATACCTTTTCTGGTATATATATTAGTAAATCGTATTTATCAATACTATTTCTCTACAAGTGAGAATCTTTTGTTTTAATTTTACAGAACCCTGCATAAGGATTATCTTATCCAATAATCTCAAAAAAAACGTTTGTAAAACCTTACCGTCCCGATTATGATATTTACGCCATGACGTATTCCAGCAGCTATGTTTTTCTGACAATAAAGAAGGGGAATCTCCAAAACTATTTTTATGAATTTTTAATTTTTTATTCGTTAGCCGGGATTGGGAAATGGCAACCGATCCTATACTCCCATTTTGATATGTATATACCGGATAAATCGTTATCGGGCAGATGGTAAAAAAAATTATTGTGCGCCGGCATTATCATAGAGCAGGGTGAGATATCGTGACGCGAAGATACCGGTGAAAGGGGCCACGATCAGCAACAAAAAAATGCCGATAAAAGGGATAATAAGACAAATTAACTTAATGAGACCGACGATTATCACCATCATTACCAATGAAGTTATGTACATCACCCAGCCGATGCTGCCAATATGATTAAAGATTGCGCTAAAGTTGAATGCTTCCCCAAAACTATTGGTCCGGGCAAACCGTACTCCCGCTGTTGCGATAATCAATCCGATGATAACCGCGACGATAACAAGAATAATTGCACCAAGGAGAATTGCTGCCAGAAAACCAATTATTGCACCGGGATTTACGTTGGGAAGGTTTGCTGATAAAATAAATGCCAGACCAGTACTTCCAACGAGTGCCGTCCCGATTATGAGAACTGGTATAGCATAGATCAAACCAACAATAAGGAGTTTAATCCCGTCAATAAACATATTCCCCCAGTTATCTACTGCAGGTAGTGGTTTCGCACCACGATAAATCCGCATCATATAGCCCATAAACAATGGAAAAATAATACAGCTTATAATCAGCAGCACCCAAGTCTTCCATTTTCCAACAAGACCTTCTTTTGCGTAGCCAAACGAATCATCGATAATCTTGCCAATTTCCATTTTTTGCCCTCTTTTTTTCAGAAAATTTATAATTCACCATTTGATATTACTCTATAAAAAAGCATCATGCCCTACCTTAAAAAGTCTGACAGATCATGGCAGTCTTTAATTAATTCCCTGGTGCCGGACAGGGAGAGGTGTATCTTTGTGGCATGATGTTAATCAATTGATTATTAATGGCATGACTTGAATAAAATCACAAACATTATTCCCTAAAGGGAAAAATTAGCAGTAAGAGAACATTTATGCCAAAATTTTGTCCAAAATGTAACACTAAAGCTTATGATGATACCTCATTTTTTTGCTATAAATGTGGAGCCCAGTTATTGGTACAGGTTCCCGAAAAAAAGAAGGATCGTGTTCAAAATTATGGTGTAAAAGTTCCAGTTAAAGAACCCATTTATGAAAGGGCTACCGCTCCGCTTTCACCGAAACCAGCTTCGGTCCATCCAGTCAAAACGATAGAAATCTGCGCTCAGTGCGGTAACCCGATTACAGATAAAAACAGGATTTTTTGCCAGGAATGTGGGGCGAATATAAGGGAAGTTCTGTCCGGGGAAATGTCATCCATAGTGAAACACTCTGTTTTGGAACCCATAGCCAAACCTTTCGCAGTCTATCCAAAACCAGAGATCGAGATAGTAAAAGTGCAGGAACCTGTATTGTTTAAAGAAACAAGTACTCCCGCAGTCTATCCAAAACCAGAGATCGAGATAGTAAAAGTGCAGGAGCCTGTATTGTTTAAAGAAACAAGTACTCCCGCAGTCTATCCAAAACCAGAGATCGAGATAGTAAAAGTGCAGGAACCTGTGTTATTTAAAGGGACAACCACCCAGGGAATGGGTATTCCGTCGTATCCGAAAGCAAATAAATGGAGATCAATTTTCATACTCGCGGGGATTGCATTACTTTTTTTTATACTCATGCTGACGCTCCTGCTGATGTTCCCATGACAGGCAGCGTTTGGTGATGTCAACAATTAATTTTCTGCCATCTGTCATGGTATCAGCTATGGTCTGTTATCATCGCAGATGTGACAAAAAAGAACCGTAAATTTCTGCGTTCCGTCGGCATTTAGCTAACCGGAAATCTCCAATTATTCATAATAAACTTTTGGATGTATTTAGCAATATCTTTCTTAAAAAACAATTAAAATAAACTCTGATTAAAATAGATAAATATAATAAATATAAGTGTTTTATATGAAAACATGTTAGAGGATTCAAACAGGGATAATAGGGCATCCTGGACAGATATCCTGATGACGGTTACAGGACTGGTCATATTGGTTTTATCCATGGTGTTCGTATTTGATCTTCTGCAAAAAGGGCTAATGATGGTATTATTATGAACTATCTGAACAAAGGCTCAATATTGGCAGATTTGGTGAAAGGTAATGGTTACAAAAAAATTTATGAAATTAATTGAAGTATCCTCGGCCAATAGCAAACAAAAGATAACTTCTTCAATTGATTTTATAAAAGATCTTCTGTTGCATCCACCGGATAAATATCCCGATTATTGGTTAAAAGCAGGAATATTGGAAATATCATCACCTTCAAAAAAAGAAATTGCAATCGTAAACCGGATGCTTAATGATTTACTCAAGAATTTAAAAAGCCGGCTCGATGAGATTGAGAAAATGGAGAAGATGCGACAACCCCCGGCATTTTGAAAATAACAAAAGGTAATAGCGAGCTCTGTTGGCAGATTTCAATTGGTGCAAATTTACATTAATCATCGAAATACTATTTTTTACAATTACCATGCCACCAGAATGCCGACGCTGCGGAGAGTGCTGCCGATGGGTAGTGCTGCAAAATATACAACCGAACTCTGATGATATTGAATATTATACATGCAGGGGGTGGAAGTATAATCCCGTCACTGAAAATTTATGGATTCAAAATATCTGCCCGCATCTTCAACCAGATAACACCTGCGAAATTTATGAAAAGAGACCTCGGTTGTGCGCGATGTATCCTGATGGGAATATTCCTCTTCCGAGGGGGTGTGTATTTTCAACTGAACGCGTCCTTTAAGTCTTGTACACGCATTTGGCAGATCGCATGTACTGATGGCATTAATCTATATGGCAATTAAAAGAAACCTACTGGTATATTGTTGTGATTGAAACAACAGTATTGTGATCAATCTGGTAACATCAGTTTGCACTTATCGCAATATTGCCAGGGAATTGTCAACCATTTTTGTATATGATCGTGCGTGATCTTGATGTGTGCCCGGTGCATGGCTCCATGATTGTTGGGACCTTACATGTAGGCGAGGAATTAAGCCGGAGAAGGATATTATCATAATCTTGCAATAGTACTCCTCGGTGAAAATTCCTATGAAACCCTCGGTCAATGTTACTCAAAATGTGGATGATACTGAAGAAAATCTGGAGAAGTGCATTTGTAAACTTTGTCCGACATTTAGAAATAACGAGCTTGCAAAATTTTCCCCCAATGCACTCTTCTGCGCAAGGGGAGAATCAAAGATTCCCTCCAAAATAAAAACAACCAATTGCTATTGCTTAGGGTGTGATCTATTTATCAAACACGGGCTGGTCATCAGTCACCTCTGCGTCCACGGATGAACCAGATACCCGTCATCAGTTCGGCAGCATCAGTTGGCAGGCCCAGCAATACTGCTAGGGGATTGCATGCCAAGATTGCACTTTCACTCTTCACTCGCATGATTTTCATACATTCTATCCTCTCATAGTGATCAATGGAAAGCCAGTACACAAGTTGCCTTGTTTCCTGTCACCATTGTAACCATGAATGGACATACATGGGGATCCGACTTGCCGGCTTGGAAAGGTCACGTAAACCTGTCAAAGTACTCTGTCCCAGATGTCATAACCGGGTAAAGATGAATCCGAAAAATGCGAAGTGACTACCTTATTTTTTCATATTCTTCTTTAGTAAAATACGATTTTCCAAGATAATAGTGATTGATGATTTCTTCGAAGTGCCTTGCCCATTGTTCTCGACTTTTCTTTCTACTGCTTTTTGCATGACAACTATCACACAATGCAACAAACTTGTTAGGATCTCCAATAATCTCAAACAAAGGGGGATTGTTTTTTATCCCTAAATTTGAATAATATTTTCCATCTTCATTTACACTGCAACACGCTTTTTTATCGTAGTATACGTGGTGACAGTGTAACAATTTCTCATTTTGAGGAGTACCACATTCGACGCATATGTTACCAAAGAATTCCCGGATTCTACAACGAAATTCTAAACTCCACTTCTCACAATAATCTTTTGGTCCGCCCGTCCATTGGGGGTGATTTGCGCCAGTCATAATCGGCAGCTTTGTGAGAAGTCCCATTTTTGCCAACCAGATTCCTTTACAATGTTGTGAACAAAACCTTGCCCTCTCTTTCTGATTTTTTTCCCTTCGAAACTCTTTCCCGCATTCTTCGCATTTTTTTGTAACGCCACCACCCTGCCAATGTGCACCTTTTTCACCAACGGCATTTTCTGACATCCATTTCCCTTTGCAGTCAAACGAACAAAATCTCGCTATATCTTCCCGTTGCCATATAACACTAAACTCTTTTCCGCAAAAAGCATAGTTTTTCTTTATGTGAGGGACTCTTTGTTGTCCAGTGATCTTTGCAACTCGTTTTTCAATCGTTTCTTTGGATTGTTTCTTACCTGTGTGCAATTCACTCATTCTTTGACGATGTTCTGGATCTTGCCATAACTTTATTAGAGCCCTGCGCATTTTCCTGCGAGTTTCTTCTGCCTTGATTGGATCTTTCGGTAATGGCATTCTTACATAGAATATCACTTTTTGAACATTTTCAATTTCACCCTCTCCTCAGTAGTTCCACTTTTAGAACAAGTGCAGAACTGAGACCATGGAATCTTACTGGTGCACCAAGAAAAATTCAATGAAAGACCTGATCGAAAAGGGAATAGATTTTAATCCGGCATTGACCCCATGCCCCAAATCTGAATGGGAACGATGGGATAATGGTGAGTGCTTCTATATCCGTAAAGCAGGAAGAGTTTTAAAAAAGGTTTAGTGTTCTCTGGTTCTCTGGATGAAGAGAACAGCACCCAGCATTCCAACTATTAACGCTGCCGGAAGGGCAACGGTTGGGAATTCGGGGGTTGATATTGGCTGACCTGAACTTATAACGTTAATGTTATCTAATGCTACCCCGCAGTTATCTAAACCCGCAGTTACATCAACAAATTTCAGTTCTGTGGAAGATCCAAGAGGGGCTGGGAGGTTAAACGATATTTGAGTCCACCCCATATTTGCATTAGACCATCCTTGTGGTATCACAAAAGAATGCGTTCCTATGAAGTTGCCACCCCAATAAACTGAAACATTCCTGAAATTTTGCGGACCACAATTGAAATTTCCTGCCATATCAAAGGTAAGTTCATACGGTCCGTTTGTTGTTGTTGGTATTTGTTGGCTGATAGAACCTCGGGAAGGCGGGGAGATACTGTAGGGCTCTCCTGTCAGGTCGATCGATTGGGATCCATCAGAATTTGACCAATATGTTCTAATAAGATTAATATTTCCTGTCTGTACCGTCCATGAAACCGGACACGTTCCACTAGGGCAAGTTGTGAGGGCTCCAGTAATCTGGGGAGATTCAAAACTTGGGTTCTGGACGAGGTTTGCAGATACTGCCCCAACATATGTAAGGAGCAGCACAAAAAGTATTCCTATGGTCAAAGTTCTTTTCACGGCACTCAATCCTCCTGATAAACAAAAATATCCCTCGAATTATAATAATTAATGCAAGGCGCCGGTGCAATGCAATAGATTTGGTTAAGTTGATAGGTAATTTTTCGGATTTGAGTTATTCTTTAAGACTCTGCAAGGGGTACTTACCATTCGATTGAAAAAAGTTCATATTCGCGTTCTGTTGGCAAATCACATATGCCCGCGTGTGGTTTCTATGCGGCAATATCAGAAAGTCTCGGGGTTTTTTGTTGTGTTGGGAGCGATAGTATTGTAATCAATCTGGTAACATTAGTTTGCAGACAGGGCAATATTGCCAGGGAATTGTTAACCATTTTTGTACATGGTCTTGCGTGATCTTGATGTGTGCGCGATGCATGGCTCCATGACCATTGGGGCAGGATCGGCTTTTAGACTTTATTTCAGAATAGTATACTATTTCAGAATATTAAAAAGTAATCGGACAAAGAATACGGGATATTTCCAACAGAAAAAACACTAAAAATCGAGCAATCAGAACATTAAAGGCAAACTACCCTACTGAAAAAGAATCCCGTTTTACTTAAGCCTATGCCGAGATTTGAACTCGGGACTTCCTCCTCTTTGGTCGAATATCGATTACCAAGGAGGCACACTGCCGGGCTGTGTCACATAGGCACTTAGTTAATTTTTGATTCTTTTTTGGTTTCTATCTTTCTGTGTATCAGGAAACAGTCGCTTTTGGGTCTTCCTTACCAAGGAGGCACACTGCCGGGCTGTGTCATACAGGCAATATTCTGGCAACGTGTTGCAGCAGGGGACACGGTCAGAAATGAGCATTCTCACTTGAGAGGAACGCGTTATGCCACTAAGCCCCTGAGGCAGAATTGCCAAACTACGTTGTTGGTAATCCCTATAAAACATTGCGGAACATTGGGAATTTTAACGGGTCTCTCATTCTATGACGAAAAGGGCAGATTTGGATATTATATTATGACTAAAGCCCTTCAAGCCGCTGGATACTTTTAAGGACACCTTCAAAGGATGCCACTTCGATCACAGGCATTACCTTATTTTTCCGGACTGCCTCCATCACAGGCACGAAATCTATGTTTCCCTCCCCGACTGCCAGGTGCGAATCATCTTTTCCCGCGTTGTCATGGAGATGATAATGTCCCGCCGGAAACCGAAGAAATTTTTCAAGGCAATGGTTCTGGTGAGCGTGTCCGGTATCCAGTGCGAGAGTGGCATCGCCAATCAGGGACAGCTCATCGGGAGTTTTTAAGAAGAAATAATCCCAGTTGCCCATATTTTCAATAAAATATCTGGTGGAATATTCCTGTCCGAGAGCAGCAAGCTCTGAAAGTGAGGTTGCCAGTTGGCGTTCAGCCTTCGTACGCTCTTCTTCCCATGCGAAATATCCCGGATGGACAACGATTCCGGCATTCACTTCCGCGGCTATCGAAAAACACTGTTGTATCACTTCAATACTTGCACGCCGTATCGGTTCAAGAAGGCTTGCAATATTAGTACCTCTGCACGGCGCATGAATAGAAAACCGTGAAGAATAACTCATAAGCAGTTCGGCATCCTCAAGGAAATGTCGTCCCTCATCCATCACCTCAATATATCCAGAAGAAGAAGTCAGGAGATCGAGGGCTTCCTGCAGGGACTTTTCATGAAGACAGAACGTGGAGATCCCGAACATGTATGAATGATCCACTTGAGAACATCATAAACTATGTGATGGGATGAGCGTTTCAGAAAATTTTTTAAAAGAGAATTATTTTAACAACCGTACTTCCATCTGCGGGAACGGTATTTGAATGCCCTCTACAGCAAACCGTTCGGCAATCTGTGAGTTGATCGAGTCTTTTACTTCGTCAGGAAGATTGTATTTTTTTGCCCATACGTAAAGGATAAATTTCAGGCTGGAATCTGCAAATTCGATGAAAAATACCTTGGGGGAGGGTTCTTCGAGAAGATATTCGGTCTTTTTAATGGTATTATGCGCAATCCCGAGCAGAATGTCCTTTACTTTTTTTGGATCGGTTCCGTACGCGACTGATACGGGTATTGTAATCCTGAGTTTCTGGTCCGGTTCTGCATAGTTCACAATCACATTCGTGGTGATTTTATTATTCGGGATGGTTACGATCTGGTAATCAAGCGTTTTTAACCGGGTGCTGCGAGGTCCGATGGTGATTACATCCCCGTAGTAGGTATCGACTTTAATCCGGTCTCCTACCTTGAAGGGCTTGTCGACGGTTATTATCGCACCCCCGAAGAAATTGGAAATAATATCCTGTGCTGCAAGCGCAACAGCAATACCAGCTATCCCGGCACCTGCAAGGAACGGGGTAATATTTATTTCGAATACAGACAGGATTGCCATGAATCCGACAAACCAGATCACGTACTTGATGACAAGCCTGAGGAGTTCTACCAGACGGTCGTCAAAGTCTCCTTCTGTTTTCCCAGCAATCTCAGTACCATAGATCGAGATGATGTCATAGAGAAATGACGAAATTATCCAGGCGCCCATGATAATATAAAACGCGGTTACATACCGGGGATCGAGTATCCACTGCAGATTAGCGGGAAGTATGCCAAAATATTTTAACGATATATAGATTGAAATTACAATGATTGCAATTTGTACCGGTGTCCCGATACACGCAATGATGATGTCATCCCATTTCGTTTCGGTCTCGCTTGCTTTTGCCTGCAGCCAGCGAACAATAGTTCGTGCAAGAATCGCAAGCATCAGCCCGAAAATTATGGTGATTATTGCATAGATGTAACCCATTTCCATAGTATCAATATTCCTTATACGTACACTTATGTCATTTCCCAGTAAATAGTTTTGAGATTGTATGGCGACCGGACAAGAAATTGCAGATAAACTCCATGAGCTTGTAGATCAGGATTTTACGTTCATGCATATTTGTGGTACCCACGAGGCAGCTATAGCTCGAACCGGATTGCGCAGCCTGCTTCCGGAACGACTAAAAATTATTATGGGTCCTGGTTGCCCGGTCTGTATCACTCCCCAGGGAGAGATCGATGCTGCGCTGGATCTCGCTGGAAAGGATTGTATCCTTGCTACATATGGTGATCTTCTCCGAGTCCCTGGATCAAAAGGGTCACTGGAGTCGTGTGAGGGAGATGTGCGGGTAGTACAGGGTGTCCATAAAGCCGTAGAAATCGCCCGGAAAACGGATAAAGAGGTCGTGTTCATATCAGTTGGGTTTGAGACCACTGCACCCACTGTCGCTGCAACCATACTCACACAACCTCCTGAAAATTTCTCTATACTTTCCTGCCATCGCGTAGTTCCCCCGGCCATGAAATGGCTGCTTGAACAAGGTGAAGCAAAACTGAACGGGTTTATGCTCCCCGGGCATGTCTGCACGATCATGGGTTATGAAGAATATGAACAGTTTCCGGTGCCTCAGGTGGTTGCCGGGTTTGAGGCAGAAGATATCCTGCTTGGTCTCCTGATGCTGGTCCGGCAGGTGCGTGAAGGGACGCACAGGGTTGACAATGCCTATCCCCGTGCGGTCAGCCGCGAAGGTAATAGCAAGGCCAAAAAAGTGATGTATGAAGTGTTTGAACCTTTTGATGTCGAATGGCGTGGTTTCCCGGTGATTCCCGGTTCAGGCCTGAGGCTTAAAAGGGAGTTTGAACACTACGATGCACAGAAAAAATTCAATATTGTGTTCCGGCATATCAGCAAACATTCTGCCTGTATCTGCGATAAGGTTCTCAGGGGAATCGCCCAGCCTTCTGACTGTAGGCTCTTTGCTAAAGCTTGCAGTCCGAGATCTCCGGTCGGCCCCTGCATGGTCAGCCATGAAGGCGCCTGCAAAATCTGGCATATGTATCACACAAAAAATCCCTGATTCCCCTCTTGTCCTTTGCATTTATACGGGTGGGAAAGAGAATAAATAAGGTAAGATTTTACCTCGTTAGGATAGAGAAATCATATCCCTTGCACTTACTCTTAATTTCCTTAATTTCCGCACAGAATATTTTTTTTTAAAATAATTGAAATCTTAAAAAAAACAGGTATGATTTTATGAGCAATACTGATGAATAATGGATAGCAATGTCATCCTGGAATAGGGAGAATTTTTACAGGGTATAAGGGGATAGGCTGGTTCACCTTATACCCTGTTTTATGCTCATGAGACTGGCAGATTTCATGAGCCACAGACATTGGAGATGCCAGGGTAAGAGGTGATGAATACCCCAGCTTACAACCCAGACAATTTTGCTCCTCTCACCCCATGAACAATTATCATGGTGTAAGAATCATCGCAGATTTTTTATCATTTCGCTGACATTGACAGGAGTTGTGGGTTCATACTCATCGCGTGCATAATATTTTGATGAAGGTACTGGTTTATAGAGTGCAGGACTTCTTATCTTAGTACCACACTCTACGCAGACCAGCCAATATTCACCATTAAGGAATCGCCATTCCATCGCGCCGGTGTGGTTGCAAGGTATCATATCAGGCAAACGTTCTCCGTTCTGCAATTTTATCTGGTATCAATTGAATAATGACTCACAACAAAAGATAGTGGATAATTCTTGTATATAAAATTATGTATTAATAAATTTACATTTAACATATTTTTAACATAAAAATATTAGATATTTGCGGTTTGTTTATAGATTTTATCTCTATTTTATTAAAAATGATCAAATTCCACCAAGTACCCGTACGGGAATACAAAATGCCGGTTGTCAGTCTGGATCAATAAGTCTTCATGAGTCTGAACCATCGGGTATGAACAGGAATAGTGAGTACTTATGCTGCTGGAGATTCGCCATCACCAGCCTGCCGGCCCGTTGTCCCAACCGCAGATAAGCAGCGGTAATTTCTGTATGCTGACATCAGAAGCATAGAGGACAAGGCAGTCGCCGGCCTGCAGGTTCATCTCCGGGGGAAGCGTGGTAATAGATGAAGCCGGAAGCAGCGACAATAGTTGTTGCCACCTGGAGGGACTGCCAGGCACTCCCACGCGCCATGCTCCCAGCAGTTTTTTGAGCGAGAACTGAAGGCCGACGGCAAAGAGCAGCAGGATAACGCCGATCTCACCGATCGTCTCGATGGTGGTCTGGGCTGTCACAATTGAGAGTGCATAGGGTCCGGCAAGGATGCCGATGATGAGGAAGCAGACACTACTCGGGATCCTGAAATACTGCCCTGCAGAGAGAAGGGCGACGGTCAAAAGGCCCAGACAGACAACGGTGAATATGACATCCATTGTTTTCTCCTACCTGCTCGGTGTCCCCGTACCATAAAACGATTATTCCCGGTTCTCATTCATCGGATATCACGGATCGTTAATGTATGCAGATCCGATAAGGAGGTATAAATTATTGATATATCGGGAGGGTGGATAATATAGGCAGGAAATCGGCATATTTCAACTCCGCAGTGCATACAATTGCTTCTCTCCAGGATTTTTTGTGGGTAAAAAGTCGGAGAGATAATGTTATGATAAATCCTCTTGTTTCTGATCTTTATGAAGGGTCTTCCCAATTCTCCCGCAGTTTGGGGACCAGATTATCGAGAATGCGGAATAATGAAAAAAATCACCGCGATAGTTGTATTAACTCCAACGTTGAAAACCTCTCCTTGTCCCCCAAAGGATTTGAGGTTTTGGTATGAATGACATAAAGAAGTATCTTGCTGAATTATTGGGAACATTCGTCCTGGTATTCATCGGAACATCGAGTGCTGTTGTTGCAGGAAAACATATTGGTTTTCTTGGAATTGCACTGGCATTTGGTATATCTGTGCTCGTAATGGTATACGCAATCGGCCATATCTCGGGATGCCACATTAACCCTGCAATAACTATAGCGATGCTTGTAAATGGGAAAATTCCTCCAAAGGAAGCAATTATTTACATTATTATGCAGTGTATCGGTGCGATCATTGCATCGTTGTTGCTTCTGACTATAATGTCCGGACTTCCCGGATACAATCTGGCGACCAGTGGCCTTGGACAGAATGGATATGGGACAAGTTCGCCAGACGGATATTCCCTGTCATCTGGATTTATCGCTGAAGTGGTCCTGACCTTTATATTCCTGATAGTCGTATTCGGAGCGACAAGCAGAAAAGCCCCTTCCGGGTTTGCAGGAATAGCGATAGGGTTTACACTCGCCATAATTCATATGGTGGGTAT